>MRWG01001673.1_pt1 | contig 13201 bp, 15 predicted proteins | sample 1013341 | NCBI WGS metagenome assembly MRWG01 (sample SAMN06117577, study PRJNA244670) | biofilm metagenome | biome: Water; feature: Cathode Biofilm; material: Biofilm; isolation source: microbial consortium enriched at the cathode of a solar microbial fuel cell | place: USA: District of Columbia ... | reverse complement strand
AACGAGGGCGCGGCACGCCCTCGCGGGCGAGGATTGCGACACTTCAGGACGCTTGCAGGCTCTGCCTTGATCGCACTCGCATTTTCGGCAATCTTCCTACCAGCATCTGCGGGCGCGCACAGCTACACGCTAGGCGACATAGCGGTCGGGCACCTGTGGTCACCACCACCCACGGCGAGCGCAGAGGGCTTGGCGGTCTACGGCCCGATCGCTGTACTCAACAGGGAAGCACCAGCCCATCAGATCGTCGGTGTGAGTTCGACCATTGCTGGCAAGGTCCGATTCCGATCCGCAAAGGACGGTACGGAGCAGTGGCCGTCCACTCTCGTGCTTGCTCCTGGCAGGCCGCTGTCGCTGGCACCCTGGGGCATCCATATCTGGCTTTCGGACATCGACCGCGCGCCATCGGCTGGGGATTCCTTCGACCTGACGCTGGATTTCGGCAAGTCGGGCACCCTTACGGTCAAGGTCGTGGTCGAGACCGCGACAGGGCATTGACTGCGTCCGATCACGTGCTGCGGTTTCCCTGCTGGTACGACACCTTCCCTCGTTGCTCCTACAAGCTCGATCTGCCGCGCCAACATTCCCCCTGGATGCCTTTTCCCGGCCTACATCAAGCCCATCGGTCCGTGGATGAGCCGGTCAGCCAAGCCCTTCTGTTCGCCCGATAGCACGCCGTAGAGCTGCGTCGTCGCACCATTCATCGCCTGCAGCATCTCGAGCCGCGCGGTCATGTGCTCCTCGGCCCAGTCGAGCCGCTCGGGAAGCGACATCGCGCTGCCGGCCTGGCCCGACATCATCATGCCGGGTCCCATGGTGCCGCACATGATCGGCATCGTGCCGGACCCCATCGTGCCGCAGCCCGTCATCGTGCCGGGCATCATGCCGGCCCACTGCTCGCTCATGCGCTTGGCGTTCGCGCGCAAGGCGTCGGCGAAACCATCCCACTGTGGTTCCTGCGCCGCGGTTATTCCGAGCTCGGTCTTGAGGAAGGCGATCCGCCCCTCGACGTGCTGAGACGGGTCCATCATGCCCATCATCGGCATCATCTCGGAGCCCATCATCATTCCCTGATCGTGCATCGGGCCGTACATGTGCCAGCCGGGAGTCGACTGCGGCTGGTGTGCCAAGGCAGCTGTTGCCGTCGCGAGCGTCGCGGCCGCAACCAGTACATACATCGAAGCGCGCATCGGTTCCTCCGTACTCAGCTTCCCGGATCGTGGCATGTCCAGAAGTCTTGGACATTGCGCTGGATCAATCCCCGTATCACTGCAGCAGCGCGGACTACCCCCTGCGCGGTCCGTCTGATCATTGGAACGAAGCTGCCGGTCCTGCGAACGCCGCTGTGAGTTTACTGTAAGTGGGCTCCACGCGCGGTGCTCTGACCGGCGGAGCCGGACTGGCCCTGGCCAGCCACCGTCTCCAGCCCAACCGAGACCAGAGTGAACAGGACGAAGCCGCCCACGAAGGCGAGGACGGACCGGCGGTTGTCGCTGTTCGCCTCGTGCGCTTCCTCGAGCATGTCCTCGACGGCCGCCACGGTCAGAAGTCCGGCAACAAAGCACAGCGCCGCCATCTTCGGGCCCTCGTCGGCGCCGCGCAGGAGCAGGTACGACAGCAGCGCCGCGCCGACGCAGAACAGGATGAAGGACGCCGACAGGAGAATGCGCCGGTCCCGTGGCAGACCCTTGTTGCGGAAGTTCGCGATCGAGGCGTAGCCCTCGGGCACATCGGCCAGTACCTGCCCCGCGGCGAGCACGATTGCCATCGAACTCGAGACGGCCGCGCCGGAGCCGAGCATCAGCCCGTCCGAGGTCAGGTCCACCGCGACGGCGACATAGATCATCCACATGCCGGTCCCGTCGCCCTCGCCGCCAGACTGCAGCTTCTCGATGCCCATCTCGACCAGGACGTACGTTACCCCGCCCGCCCCGAAGGCAGCGGCGATCCACCAGCCGGCGAGCGACTTCAAGGCCTCTGGCATGAGCTCGACTGCGACGATCGCAATGACGATGCCCGAAGCGGCGTGCAGCGCCCAGTTCAGAAGCCGATCGGTGGTCTTGCCGAACTCGGCAATCATACCCCCGGCAAAATTACCTGCACCCGGCAGCAGCGATAGAAAAAGAACAAACCACAAGCTCACCGGGAACGACCTCCGCCAGTGACCCCCTTCGGCCGGGAGCGCCAATGACCACGCCACATGCCAACCGGCGATGGCTCGGATGCGTTCCGCCTATGCGATAGGGAGCACGCTACTCGCGTCGATCGCGCATGGCCCGCTGGCTCTTCCTCGATATCCGCATTCGCGAATAGGAACGCCGCCCGAATAGTTCGACGGAGGTGGTAGCGCGGCAGTTCGCGTGGCGCCCGGAAAGCCCGGCGTGCGGCCGCGCAGACCGACCGGCGGACACGGAATTCCCGCGACCGCGGCTCAGGTCCCGGCGTTCTCGTGATCCGTGAGGCACTCCGAATGGTCCCGCAGCACCTCCAGTACACGGCAGTCGGCGGTTCTGCCCCCGCTGCACTCGCGCACCATGCGCTGCAACTCCGTGCGTAGCGCCTCGAGCCGGGCGAGCCGTTGCTCCACTTGTCGCAGTTGCCGCCTCGCGATTTCATCGGCCTCGGCACATGGCCTGTTCGGGTGATCGGACAGATTCAACAGCTCGCGGATCGCGTCGAGCGGAAAGCCCAACTGGCGCGCATGCCGGATGAAGGACAACCGATCGAGTTCCGCATCGCCATAGCGGCGTTGACCGCCCTCGCTCCGGCCTGGTTCCGGCATGAGCCCGACCTGTTCGTAGTAGCGGATGGTCTGAACCTTCGTTCCGGTCCGTCGTGCCAGAGTGCCTATCGTGAGCATGCGCCACCTCCTGCGGGTCTACAGCGGTTGTAGGTTTTCGGGATCGATACGACAAGAAGCCAGAGCGGCTGCGGCGCTCGCAGCCAGCTGTATTCGGCCGTCGGCAAGTTTCGAGTTGAACCTACAGCAGCTAGAGCATGTAGCTGTCCGAGTGCCAGCATGCACCGGCGGACGCCGACCTGTGCCGGCGCGTAACCAGCATTGTGCCGCGACCGCAGGCCAGCCGCTCCTGCGTCGGTGCCTTCGAATGGAACTCGAACGGAGCGTCTCCACGAAATGGCTCACACCGACATCGACCTCGCCGACCACTGGATGCTGGATCTCTTCGGAGACGCCGAGTGCCGGGGCGCCCTGCTATGACGTCCACCGATCCCAAGCCAAACTCCGAGGACCGGGACCACGGACCGACGGTGACGCCCAAGCAGATAGATCGGCCGGCGCACGCTCGCGGCATCTCTGGCGACGAGGCCAAGACCGATCCTTCGGGGCGGCGTCCGGAATGACCCCAAGGCTGTCCTCCGACGCGGCGCTCGCGCTCGCATGGACCGTGGCGCTTGCAGCCTCGCTCGCCGTGCTCTTCATAGGGGAGGTTCTGGGGCAGGCACCCTGCGACCTTTGCTGGTTCCAGCGCGCCTTCATGTTCCCTTTGGCCATCATCCTCGGCTTGGGCGTGTGGTGGCAGGACCGGACCGTAGGGCGCTACGGCATCGCTCTCGCGCTTGCCGGCGCCGCCGTCGCGCTCTGGCACTTTGGGCTCTATGTCGGCTTCATCCCCGAACAGATCCGACCGTGCACCGCGACGGGCCCATCCTGCACAGACGACAACCAGCGCGTTCTCGGCGTGCCGATCCCACTGCTTTCGTTGCTCGCCTTCGTGCTGATCGCGGCCCTGTCAGCCGTTTCTCTCAAGGATAACAAGTCATGACCCGCAAGACACTGGTCCTCGCCATCCTCGTGCTCGCCATCGCAGCCTTCGCCGGTGGGACCTGGTACGTCAATCGCCCGATCACCGTCGCGAAAGCCGTTCCGATCGCCCGGGAGAAGGGCGAGACGCTGACGCGATCCCATTCCCCGATCCTCGGTCCTGCGGAGGCGCCCGTCACGATCGTCGAATTCTTCGACCCGGCCTGTGAGGCCTGCCGCGCCTTCTACCCGATCGTGAAGGACATCATGGCCGAGCACGGCGCCTCCATTCGAGTCGTGCTCCGTTACACGCCGCTGCACGGAGAAGTGTCGGAGCAAGCCGTCCGCATCCTGGAAGCCGCGCGGATGCAGGGCGTCTTCGAGCCGGTGCTGGAGGCGCTTCTGCGGGAGCAGCCGCAGTGGGCTCGGCACGGCGCATCGGGAGACCTCGGCCTGCTCCTCCAGATTGCAGCGACCGCAGGACTGGACGCCGAGGCCGCCCGAACGCAGATGCTGTCGCCCAGCACCGTCGGCATCCTCAACCGTGACCGCGCCGACGTGAAGACTGCGGGCGTCCGCGGAACCCCAACCTTCTTCGTCAACGGCAGGCGCCTCGACCCGTTCGGGGAGGCCGAACTCCGCGCGCTGGTCGCTGAGGAGGTAGCAGCGTCGGGATCGTGAACTGGGCTTGGGAGCGTGGACGTGGCCATGCGCAAGCCTGAAATTGGAGGGGCGGAATGACGCGAGGAGGCTTGGCGAAAAGCTTGGCAATGGCCGCGGGTGTTGCCGCGACAGCGTTCGCCCTGCTCAGCGCGACCGGAAGGGAGCCGGCACCTTACAGCGTGGCTGCAGCCGAACTCTCCCGTCCCACCACATCCGCGGCACCGCAGCGGCGAATGCTGGTCGCGGCAGCAACCGAGGCATCCGCGGCTTCGTCTGGTGGGGAACCTTCGCTGTCCGAAGCCTCGGTCGACGCGGGTTCATTGTCTGAGGACAAAACGCGGACTTTGGTCATGTTGCGCGAGATCGGTCCCGGGGGAACGCTCGCGGCAGTTCTCGCCGAAGCCGGAATAGCAGCGTCGGCCCGCGCCGAGGTGGCTCTTGCGCTCGGCGCGGAGTACGACCTTCGCCGCCTTCGCCCCGGTCATCAGGTGATCGTGGAGGTGACGCGTGACGGGACGCCTCGGCGCGTCGCACTGAAGGTCGAGGACGGCCTGCAGGTCGAGGCGATTTTCGGCGACACGTCGACCACGCGTGTGGTCGCGCCCGAGCCGGAGATCGTGACGCTGGCAGGGGAAGCCCGCGTCGAGAGTTCGATCTTCGCCGCGCTCGAAGCCGAAGGCATTCCTGCGCGCTTCGCCATCGATCTGGCGCAGATGCTGGGAGGCACCGTGGACCTCCGGCGCGATCTGCAGGGAGGCGAGAGGCTGCGGCTGCTCTGGCGCGAGGCGCGAGCGGGCGGGGAACCGATCCGGCAACCCGAGATTGCCTTCGCCTCTCTGGAATCCGGCGACGGGCTCTACGAGGTGGTCTGGCCGGCCGACGACTCCGCCCGCGCCACGATCTATCGGGACGGGCAGGTGCTTCGGATTTTTGCACAGCCGGTGGACGGCGCGCGGCTCAGTTCCGTCTTCGGCCGTAGAAGGCATCCGGTCTACGGTACCGTGCGGATGCATACCGGTGTCGATTTCGCCGCCGCGAAGGGGACGCCGGTGCGGGCGACAGCCCCGGGACGGATTGCGTTCATCGGCTGGCGCCGCGGCTATGGCCGGCTCGTCGAGATCGCTCACGACGCCGAGACCATGACCCGGTACGCTCACTTGAGCGCCGTACCCGGCGACCTTGCGGAAGGCGGACGCGTCGCGGCCGGGGATACCGTCGGCCTGATCGGCGCGACCGGTACCGCTACCGGCCCGAACCTGCACTACGAGGTTCTGGTCGATGGCCGGCCGATGGACCCGCTCTCGGACGATTCCCTTGCCCGAGTGATACGACCCGCAGAACAAGACGGTGCCGCGTTGGCGCGTTTGCGAGGTGCGCGCGCGATGCTCGATGAGCGCCTCGCGGTCGACCTGCCCGCCTACGCGTCGTCCGACAGACTTTGACGCACGGCTCGACGGACGAGGCTGGGTCAATGACGGATTGTGTACTCCGCGCCGGGCTGCCCCGCTAATGCCCGTGAGCGACGGCGCCCTGCGCCATTCTGTCGCCGACAGTCTCGCCTCCTGGTGGAGGTGCAGCGTCTCGCGCCTTTGCGTTGAGAAGACGGAGTGCATTCGCAACGACGACGAGGGACACGCCCACATCCGCCGCGATGGCGCCCCACATCGAGGCCATGCCGAAGGCGGTCAGGCCGACGAAAAGCGCCTTCGTCGCCAGCGAGATCCCGATGTTCTGGTGGATGATGCCCATCGTGCGGCGCGAGTGGCCGATGAGCCAGGGCACCTTGCCGATGTCGTCGGTCATGAGTGCAATATCCGCCGTCTCGATCGCCGCATCCGAGCCGACCGCCCCCATGGCGATGCCGTAATGCGCCCGTGCCATGGCAGGCGCGTCGTTCACACCGTCCCCGATCATCGCCACCACGGCGTGGCTCGCCACCAGTTCCTCGATGGCGGTCACCTTGTCCTCCGGCAGCAGCTCTGCCCTGACCTCGTCGATCCCGACTTCGGCCGCCACCGCCCGTGCCGTGAGCTCGTTGTCGCCGGTCAGCATGACGATGGTCTTCACGCCCTGCGCGTGGAGCCGGGCGACGACGTTCTTGGCATCGGGCCTGATCCGATCGCGTAGTTCCAGGATACCGATCACGCCCGTCTCGTCGCCAACGGCAACCAGCGTCCTGCCCGCACCTTCGATCCGGTCCCGGAGCATGCCGGGTATCGAGGCTCCGAAGCCCTTTTCGGCCGCGAAGCGGTCGGAGCCGAGCCAGATCGCCCGGCTGCCTGCCCGTCCCTCTAGACCGCGGCCCGGCACCGTACGGACGTCCTCGGCCGGGACGGCGGGCACGCCCTCCCGCTCGGCCTCTCCGAGAATGGCGCGGGCGAGAGGATGCGACGAACGGGCTTCCAGGGAGGCCGCAAGCGCCATCAGCTCCCGATCTGTGCGCCCAACGAGCGGGTGGACCGCCGCCACCTCGGGCTCGCCCATCGTGATGGTCCCGGTCTTGTCCATCGCGATCGCGGTCGTGCGTCCCGGCGCCTCGACATAGGCCCCGCCTTTGATCAGCACGCCGGACCGTGCCGACGCGGCGAGTGCCGCGACGATCGAAACCGGCGTCGAGATGACCAGGGCGCAGGGGCAGGCGATGACGAGCAGCACCAGCGCGTTGTAGAACCAGAAGCTCCAGGCGCCGCCGAGCAGCAGCGGCGGGAGCGCCGCGATCGCGATGGCCAGCGCCATGACGGCGGGCGTGTAGATGCGCGCGAACTTGGCGACCCACTGCTCGACATCGGCGCGGCGGGAATGAGCGTCGCCGACCATGCGGATGATCTTGGACAGGACCGTGTCCGACGCCACCTTCGTGGCGCGGATCGTCAGGGTGCCCTCGCCGTTGATCGTACCGGCGTAGACCTCGCCGCCCGGTTCCTTGAGTACAAGTGCACTCTCGCCCGTGATCGGGGCCTGATTGACGCCGCCCGCCCCCTCCGTCACCTCGCCATCGAGCGGAATGCGGTCGCCGGCGCGCACTATGAAGCGCTCACCCACCGCGACCTGTTCGGCGGGCACCGTCGCCTCGCTGCCGTCCGCCCGGATCACCCGTGCCGTAGGCGGTGCAAGATCGAGCAGCGCGGAGACCGCATTGCGTGCGCGCCCGACGCTCCAGCTCTCAAGATAGAGCGACAGTGAGAAGAAGAAGGCGACCGTGGCGGCCTCGAAGAACTCGCCGAGGCCGATCGCGCCTGCGACGGCGACGACCATCAGCAGGTTCATGTCGGGTGAGAAGCGGCGCGCCGAGGACCAGGCCTTTGGCGCGACCAGCCACACGCCGAACAGGATCGCGAGCGCGAAGAGCCCCACTTCCGGCAAAGGCATCGTCACCTCGCCGTGCCCGGCAAAGAGACCGAGGGCGCCGCGCACGCCTGCCTCGAAGACGTGCCACAGGAAGCCGGCTGCCCAAAAACCGCCGCTGAGGGCGGTGTAGCGCCTCTGGCGTCCGAGATGCTCCGCCTGGTCCACCGCGGCCGTCTTGGCATTCCAGGGGCTCGCGCTCATTCCGGTGCTGCCGACGAGTCTGGCGATCTTCTCGTCAGAGATCGCCCCGCCGCTGTCGAGGACCGTCATCCGGCCATTGAGCACGTCGAATGCCAAATGCTCCGGCCCCCCGACTTCGGGGCCAACAACCTTGTTGAGGATAGCCACCTCCTCGGCGCAATCGAGCCCAGTGACCCTGAAGCTGCGACCCGTTGCCGGCGGCGGAGAGATCGAAGAGGCGCCGCCACAGGCGGACCCCGCGCCGCAGCAAGCAGCGCCGCCGTGACTGTGTGAGCGGTCGTGGGCGTGGTCGTGACCGCGATGTTGATGGCGGCTGGCGGTACCGGACGACATTGCTGACCTCGGATTCACTATTGCATGCACACACTGACACCTACAGGGACTAGAGCTTCAAGGGCAGAAATTGACTGCCGATCGAGATCACACTTCCGTTCGCTCGTCCCCTACGGTGCTCCAAGCGCACTGACAGGCAACCAGGTCGCGAGCAGCGGAAACAAAAGGACCAGCGCCATGCCGGCAATCTGCAGAGCGACGAACGGCACGACGCCCCGATAGACCTGCTCGAGGCGTACCTCGGGCGGTGTCGATACATCGGCCCATCTCCGTGCTGTGGGACTATCAATAGAGGAACGGGGGCCACTATGAGCAGACGCCGCATCTCGGCGAGGGCCGGAACCGCTCCCTGGATGCTGCACAGCGTCCAGGTCGTCAGCACGGTGTCGACGCTGCCGTCGTCCAGCGGGATAGCCTCTGCCGAGCCATCGATGAAGCGTATCGGTAGTGTCGAGTTCTGTGCGGTGCGCTCGGCCATGGCGATCAGCCGCGGCGACGGGTCGAGCCCGATCACCTCGCGTGCATCGGGGCCGTAGAACGGCAGGTTGAGTCCGAAGCCGATGCCGATCTCCAGCACCCGGCCGTCCGCGGCGGAGAGTACGCGCTGCCTGTACGGCACGAGGGTCCGGTTCCGCATGGCAAGGTTGGTGAGATGCGGCAGGATACGGTCTTCGTAGAAACTCATTACAAGTTCTCCAAACACCCGGGGCAGATCAACCGATCGTCGCAAGGGCAGGAAAGGTGGCGAGCAGCCAGTAGGAGAAGGCGCTGAGCTGACCGCTTATCACCGCGATTCCCATCAGGACCATCACGCCGCCGGCGCCGACCTGAAGGACACGACCGGCACGGCCGATCGACCGCAGCCGCGCGGCGAGCGCGTCGGTGAACGCGGCGGCGAGCAGGAACGGCACGCCGAGGCCGAGCGAGTAGATCGCCAGCAGTGCCGCACCTTCGGACAGGGTCGCCGCGGACGCACCCATGGTCAGGATGGCGCCGAGGATCGGGCCGATGCAGGGGGTCCACCCAAACGCGAAGGCGATCCCCAGCATGTAGGCGGACATCGGATGGCCCGCCGGGAGAGCTCTCTGGAATCGCCAATCCCGCAACATCCAGGCCGGTCGCACGAGGCCGATCAGGAACAGCCCGAAGAGGATCACGATCGCACCGCCGGCGATGTTGAGCTCGTAACGGTAGCTGATCAGCAGCTGACCGAGGGCCGTCGCACTGGCGCCGAACAAGATGAGCACGGTCGAGAAGCCCAGCACGAAGCAGCCGCTGAGTCCCACGGTCCGCAGTCTGAGCGCGACGGCGCCACCGTTCGAGCCTTCCGCGATTGTCCGCCCGGCAACATAGGAGACGTAGCCGGGCACCAACGGCAGCACGCAAGGCGACAGGAACGAGATCAGTCCGGCCGCGAAGGCGGTCAGGATGCCGACGTTCGAGATCTCCCACATCGTCCAACGGCCTCCGGCTACGTCTCTTGAGCCTGTCGCGGCCCTCGACGGTTGCAGCCAAGTCCTCGTGTTGCCGTCACCAGAACCATGCCCTGACGCTCTCCCAGAGTGTCGGTTTGGCCGGCTTGCCGTGGTTGTTGGAAAGCCCGTTGAGATAGAGCACGAGGTTCAGCGGGTCGAACTTCAGGCCGTGGAAGTTGGCCGCCCAGCGGCCACCGCGGTCGATCACATGGGTGACGATGCCATGTACCTGCAGACCGTCGTCGGTTTGCATGAACTTGTGGCCGTAGGCCTCGACCAGCCTGCGCGTGGCGTCCTCGCCCTGCTCCTGCCCGGCGGTCAGGAAGACCCAGTTCGCCGGGTCAATGCCGTGTGCGGGACCGTAGTCCTTCATCACCTCCGGGGTATCGTTCGCCGGGTCGGTGGTGACGCTGATGAACTGCACCCGCTCCTTCATCGGGGTCTGATTTACCATCTGCTGGATCTCGGCGATTTTCTCTGCGTGCAGCGGGCAGACGTCCGGACAGCCCGCATAGATGAAGTGCATCACCACGATCCGGTCGGCGAAGTCGGGCAGCGCCACCGGCTTGCCGTCGGCGTCGACCAGCGCGAAGGCCGGCGCCGGTCTGTCGATGGTCTGGAAGAATTCCTCCTTGCCGGTCATCACCTCGTCGAGCTTGTCGCCGGGGTGGTGGGCGGCGGCCGGCGAACCGAGTGCCAGCAGGACCGGCAGCGCAAGGGCCGGGATTGTCGTTGCTCGCATGGGTCTCTTTCCGTGCGGTGAGTGGGGCCGACCTTCGGTCGGCCCCATATCGGTGTTAGCCGTTGGACGGCGCCTGACCGGGAGTGTCCTGGCGCCATTGCTCGTTCGGCGCGCCGGAGCCGCCCTGACGCATCGACTTCATCATCTCGCTGCAGCCGGCCATCATGTCCGTCATCTCGCCCATCATGCCCATCATGCCTTGGCCCATCATCGAGCCGCCGGCCCCGCCGGATTCGTGGGCGTAGAGGGCCGGCGCGGCTGCGAGGCCGGCGACCAGCAGGCCTGCCGCGGCCAGGATCTTCGTCGATTTACGCATCGGTGGAGTTCCTTTCCTTCGGGGGTTGCGGTTCAGCATCCGCGAGCGACGCCACCACGGCGCCGGTCGGGATCTGGTGGGTGGTCGTGTCCGACGGATCGACGGGCACGGCCGGCATGGCATCTGGTGCCGCGTCGCAGGCGGGTGTGCCCGCCGAGCACGACTTGCCGCCTCTCTTGCTCATGCAGAGACCGAGCCCGCACATGGCGGCGCAGGGCAAGAGGCTGACCAGGATCGGCGCGATTCCCGCTGCCGTGAGCCAGCCCCAGTTCAGGGCCAGTCCGGCGGCGAGCGCGAGGCCCGCGAGGACGAGCAGGACGCGGCGGCGGCCCAGGTAATGGCGGGCCAGGCCGAGCAGATCGTGTGCGAGGGACGGTCGCGGTGCTTCCGTCGGCCCAGCGGGGACGGTCATGATGATGATCCTTGCCTGTTGGACGTGGTTGGCGTGGCGCCGGTTTCTCGCGAGAGCTGACTGCTGAAAAACATCACCATCGACGGCGTGTCCCATTCCGCCGGCCCGACGTGCCGCGCAACCTCGCGGCCATCGCGGTCGATCAACAGCGTGGTCGGAAGGCCGTAAGCGCCGAGATCCCTGGCGGCCTTCGCGCTGACGTCGATGTACCGCCCGAGATGCTTCACTCCGATCTCGGCGTAGAACCGATCCACGGCCTCTATGCCGGCCCGGTCGATGGACAGGGCGACCACCTCGAAATCCAGCCCGCCGAGGGCGGCCTGCAGGCGGTCGAGCGTCGGCATCTCCGCCCGGCATGGCCCGCACCAGGTGGCCCAGATGTTCAGCAGCACCACCTTGTCCCGGAAGTCGGCGAGGGTGATCGGCCCGCCGTCACCGTCCGCGAACCTCAGTTCCGGGACCGGCCGCGGCGCGTCGTGCAGCGTCATCGCGGCCGGCGACTTCGCCGGCGCGATCTTGGCCGTCGCCAGTCCTGGTCCGCCGGATGCGACGGGCGATCCGTCCCGATATTCGAGTACCCCGACGATCGCGAGACCGATCAGGAGGCCGCCCGCGACGCCGATGGCCGAGCGGACATACAGTCGCTGAAGGCGCGTCATGGCTTGCGCTCCGTGCCCGCTTGCGGCTCGCCGGCTCCCGTGCGCAGCCGGCGGACCAGCGGCAGGATGGTCTCGTCCAGGTCCCGGCGGGTCAGCGGACCGATGTGCTTATGAACGATCCGGCCCTCGGCGCTGACGACGAAGGTCTCGGGCACCCCGTAGACGCCCCAGTCGATCGCCACCCGGCCGTCGCGGTCGGCGCCGGTGCGCGTGTAGGGGTCGCCCAGCTTGTCGAGCCACTCTGCGGCGTCTGCCGGCTTGTCCTTGTAGTTGAGGCCGTGGATCGGAACGGCACCCTCGGCCTTCAGCGCCATGAACAGCGGGTGCTCCTCCCGGCAGGCGGTGCACCACGAGGCGAACACGTTCACCAGCGATACCTCGCCGGCGAGGTCGGCGCTCGACAGGCCGGCCGACCTTCCCTCGACCGCCGGCAGGTCGAACGCCGGGACCGGCTTGCCGACCAGCGCCGACGGAATCTCCCGAGGGTTGCGGGTCAGGCTCCACGCCAGCGCCGCGCCGACGACGATCGTGCCCGCGAGCGGCAGGATGACCAGCAGGCGCCCCAGCGGGCGGCGGACCGTGGCGGGCGGCGGATCGGCCGTGCCGGCTTGCTCGGCATGCGCCATGACCCTACTCCACCGCATAGACCTTCGGCGCCCCGTCGCCGATCTCGTAGATCGTGAACGGCGCGGTCTTCTGCCCGTTCATGCCCGGGGAGCCCATCGGCATGCCCGGCAGGGTCACGCCCTTGATTCTGGGGCGCTCGCTCAGCAGCCTGTTCACCGTCGTGACGGGGACATGGCCGCTGACCACATAGCCGTCGATGAACGTCAGGTGGCAGCCCTGGAAGTCGTCGGTCATGCCGGCCTCGCGGCCCATCGTGACGAGGTCGTGGGTCGGCTTGACGGTTACCGCGTAGCCGTTCTGCCGCAGGTAGTCGGCATAGCCCTCGCAGCAGCCGCATTGCGGGCTCTTGTAGAGCGTCGCTGTCTTGGCCGAATCGGCGGCCTGGGCGTGGCCGATCGGCAGGAGCAGCAGGCCGAGAAGCGCGATCAGTCGAAGCATGGGACGGGTCCTTTCGCGGGGTCGGTTCGGGAGAGGAGCGCGCATCAGCACGACTCCTCGACGAGATTGTTCAGATCGCGGAGGCTGGCGAACACGATGGAGACGCGGTCGCCCATCATGCCGGCGCCGACGATCACCGGTGCGCCGGGCGCAGGGCCGGTATCGCGGGTATCGAGCTTGAGGCGGACGTTCATTTCCCAGTGGGCCGTCTCGGCACCGTCCGC
>MRWG01002914.1_pt1 | contig 13202 bp, 8 predicted proteins | sample 1013341 | NCBI WGS metagenome assembly MRWG01 (sample SAMN06117577, study PRJNA244670) | biofilm metagenome | biome: Water; feature: Cathode Biofilm; material: Biofilm; isolation source: microbial consortium enriched at the cathode of a solar microbial fuel cell | place: USA: District of Columbia ... | reverse complement strand
GCATCCACGGAGGGCGAGGCAAACACCTCGCCGCAGACGGCCGCCGTCAGCATGCCCTGGCCGACGAAACCTGCATGGCTCGGCTCATGCCCAGAGCCGCCGCCGGAGACCAGCGCCACCTTGGATTTGTCCCAGTCGGTGCGCACCACCACCTTGATATGCGGATAGCCGTCGAGACGGGCGAGCCGCCCGCCGGCCGTGCGCAGCATGCCGTCAATCGCTTCGGTGACGAGCGTTTCCTTGGTATTGATGAATTGCTTCATGTCCCGTCTCCTCAGGAAATGCGAGCGCCGCTGGCGTCGAAGAAAAGCGGATTTCTTGGTTGAATGGCGAGAGTGTCGCCCGGTTCCAGGGCGGTGTGGCTGTCTGACAGCGTTACGACGGAATGTCCATCCAGAGATAGATGCAGCCGGGTCTGATCACCCAGATGTTCGACCCGGCGAACTTCCGAGACCTTGCCCTCGCCTTGCGCGATATGCTCCGGGCGCAGGCCGATGGTCTTGGCACCGCTCGGCGCACCGGCAAAAAGATCGGCCGGCAGCACGTTGATGCGTGGCTGGCCGAGACGCCCGGCGACATAGAGATTGACCGGGTTCTCGTAGATCTCGCGCGGCGACCCGAATTGCACCAGGCGGCCATGATCGAGAACTCCGACGTGCGTTGCCATGGTCATGGCCTCGATCTGGTCATGGGTCACGTAAAGCAACGTCGCCCCCAGGCTTTCCTGGATGCGTTTCAACTCGATGCGCAGGTCCGAACGCAGCTTGGCATCGAGCGAGGAAAGCGGTTCATCCATGAGATAGATGGACGGATCGCGCACCAGAGCCCTGCCGATGGACACCCGCTGCATTTCGCCGCCGGAAAGGTTGGTCGCCTTGTTGGCAAGCTTGTGCGAAATGCGCAAGACTTCGGCCACTTCGGCAACCTTGCGGTCGATCTCGTCCGCAGGCGTCTTGAGCAAGGGCGAGCGAAGCGGAAATGCCAGGTTCTCCCGCACGCTCATGTGCGGATAGAGCGAATACTGCTGGAACACCATGGCGACGTTGCGCTGCGCCGGCGTGTCGCCAACCACCGACCGCCCCGCGATGACGACGTCGCCCGCGTCCGGCTGTTCCAGTCCCGCGATCAGACGCAGGATAGTGGTCTTCCCGGCCCCTGTCGGCCCCAGCAGCGTCACGAAGGCGCCATTGGGGATGTTCATGCTCACCTCATCGACAGCGAGCGTATCGCCGAACCGCTTGGTGAGGCCTGACAGCCTGACTTCAGCCATGAGCAAGCACTCCCTCGTTCAGTTCCGACCGCAGCGCCCGCCCCGACTGATTGTCGAACAGCGTCACCGTTGATCCGTTGAATTCGAGGCCGACAAATTCCCCGGCACGAACAGGCTGGTCTGAGGGAATGCGGGCCTTCAGTTCACCGGAGGCGGTCTTCAACGTGACGATCTGCGTGGTGCCGAGATATTCGGCGGCCAGAACCTCACCCCGGTAGGATCCGCTGTCGTTGAGCGTGATGTGCTCCGGACGGATGCCGAAGACCATGTCACCTTCAAAGGGTTCCATCAGCCGCGGCACGTCCAGTTCCTCGTGATGCATCATCACCTTAGATGCGCCCGCATGGACCTCGCCGTGAAAGCGCAGGAAGTTCATCGGCGGCGAGCCGATGAAGTCGGCAACGAACATGGTTGCCGGCTTGTCGTAGATATCCTGCGGCGTGCCGAACTGCTCGATGACGCCATGGTTCATGACCACGATCTTGTCGCCCATCTGCATGGCTTCCAGCTGGTCGTGGGTGACATAGACAGTGGTGGCGCCCATGCGGTCATGCAGGGCCCGCAGCTCCTCGGCCATATGCTCGCGGAACTCCGCATCGAGCGCACCGAGCGGCTCGTCCATCATGAAGGCTTTCGGATCCCGGACGATGGCCCGGCCGAGCGCGACACGCTGTCGATCGCCGCCGGAAAGCCCGCCCACCGGCCGGTCGAGGATCTTCTCGATCCCGAGAATGCGGGCAACTTCCGCCACCTTCTCGGCAACCTGATGTTTCGGCATGCCCTGGCTGACCAACGGATAGGAGATGTTCTTGCGCACATTCATGTGCGGGTAGAGGGCGAACATCTGGAAGACGAAGGCGATATCGCGCTGGCTCGCCGGCCGTTGGCCGACCTCCTCGCCGTCGATATAGATCTCGCCTGACGTCGGCAGCTCCAGCCCGGCAATCATGCGCAAGGTGGTGGTCTTGCCGCAGCCGGACGGACCGAGCAGCATGAAGAACTCACCGTCCTCGATCTTGAAGGAAGACGACTGCACGGCGGTGAAGTCGCCGAATTCCTTCCGAAGGTTTCTGATTACGATCTCTGCCAAGACAGTCACTCCGGAAAGTGGCTGACGATGATGAACATGACTGTTCCGGTCAGCGTGACGATGAAGGAATAGGTGTAGGCCCACAGGAAGACCGGCTGCATCAGCATGATCACACCAATGGCGATCAGAAGGGATGCGAGCATTTCCCAGGACCCGCGGCGCAGGCGGACGAGGCCGCTCATGAAATCGCTGATCATTTGCGGACCGCTCCGAAGGTGATGCCGCGCAGGAGATGTTTGCGAAGCAGGATGGTGAAGACCATGACCGGCACCAGGAACAGGGTTGCCCCTGCCGCGACCGCCGGCCAGTCCTGGCCGCCGACGCCGATGATGGTCGGAATGAAGGGGGGAGCCGTCTGGGCCGTGCCGGAGGTCAGCAGCACCGCGAAGGCATATTCGTTCCACGAGAAGATCAGGCAGAAGATGGCCGTCGAGGCGATGCCCGTTGCCGCCTGCGGCAACACCACCTTGTAGAATGCCTGGAAGCGGGTGTAGCCGTCGATCAGCGCCGCTTCCTCGTATTCTCGCGGGATCTCGTCGATGAAGCCCTTCAGCAGCCAGACCGCAAGCGAGATATTGACCGCCGTATAGAGCAGGATCATGCCCAGGTGCGTATCCGACAGCCCAAGGGTGCGGAACATCAGGAAGATCGGGATCGCGACCGCGATCGGCGGCATCATTCTTGTCGACAGGATGAAGAACAGCAGGTCATCCTTCAGCGGCACCTTGAACCTTGAAAAGGCATAGGCGGCGAGCGTTCCGAGGAACACCGACAGGAAGGTGGAGCCGAAGCCGATGATGACCGAATTCAGGAACCTTTCGCCGTAGCGGGAGGGGCCCGCGATCACCATGTCGCGGTTGCGGACGATTTCCTCGTACCAGGTAGCGGGCGGCGGCAGCGCCTGAAGCTGTTCCGGCGATACGCGGGTGCGGGTGGTGAAGAGGTTGACGTAGCCTTCCAGAGACGGCTCGAAGAGCACCTTCGGAGGATAGGCGATGGCATCGACCGGAGACTTGAACCCTGTCGTCAGGATCCAGACCAGCGGCAGCAGGGTGATGACCGCGTAGGCGATGACCAGCGACCCGGCCACCCACTTCTGCCGCGATGACGGTTCTGTGATGGAATAGCTGCTCATCTTTCCTTCACCTTGTTCAGGGCTTTGACGTAGATCGAGGCGAGGCCGAAGACAGTCACGAACAGGACGATCGCGTAGGCGGAGGCATAGCCGGTACGCCACTTCTCGAAGGCTTCACGCTTCAGGTTGATGGAGGTGAGCTCGGTCACGGAGCCTGGGCCACCGCCGGTGAGCTGCACCACAAGATCGAACATCTTGAAGTTCTCGATGCCGCGGAACAGGACTGCCAGCATGAGGAAGGGCAGCACCATGGGCACAGTGATCGTCCAGAACTGGCGCCACTTGCTGGCCCGATCGATTTCCGCGGCCTCGTAGATATAGTCCGGTATCGATCGCAGGCCTGCCAGACAGATGAGCATCACGAAGGGGGTCCACATCCAGGTATCGACAATCACGATGGCCCAGGGCGCGAGCGCCACGTCGCCGATCATCTGGAAGGATGCCGGATCGACCCCGGTGAAGAAGGACACACCGTAATTGAAGAGACCGATCTGCGGCTGGTAGAGAAAGGTCCAGAAATTGCCGACAACGGCCGGCGACAACATCATCGGCAGCACGATCAGGGTGGTCCACAGATCGTTGCCCTTGAATTTCCGGTTGATCAGCCAGGCCAGTGTAAAACCGATCAGCACCTGCAGGACGATGGTCCAGAACAGGAAATGCGCGGTCGCCTGCATGGTCAGCCAGATGTCGCCATCGGTCAGGATGCGCTCGTAATTGCGCAGGCCGATGTATTCGACATCGCGGTTGGGCCGATTGGCCCGGAAATTCGTGAAACTGAGATTGATCGTCCAGATCAGCGGGAAGATATTGACCGCAAGCAGCAGGAAAATTGTCGGGGCGACAAAAAGCCAGGCAATCGTACGGTCGGAAAGCCCTCGGATTTTCGCGGCAACGGTGGGCGGCGTTGCCTTTGCTACTCGGTCTATCGGGGTGTCGGACATGAGACGCTCTTCTTGAGAAACGGTTCCGGAAAGCACGGGCCGGGACGGCCGGTCTTTCAGGGTGAGACAGCCCGCCAGAAGGCGGGCCGTCCGCAGAGGCAGGATCAGGAGTTGGCCGCCAAAAGACCGGCCATCTGCTGAGACAAGGGCAGGTCAAACCCTGACAAGCGCATTGGCATCGTCAGGGTTCGCCTGGAGCCGTCAGAGCTTGCCTTCGTCCTCGAAGGTTTCGGTCCAGTCGGCGATCAGCTTGTCGAGCGCTTCCTGTGCGGTGCCCTGGTCGGCAACCACATAGTCATGAAGGCGTTTTTGCATCGCCAGCAGCAGTTCGGCGTAAGCCGGCTCCTGCCAGAAATCCATCACGTTATCCATGGCCAGAAGGAAGTCGGACGCAAACGGCGCACTGTCCGGGAAGCTCGGATCGCTGAGGACGCTGACATGGCAGGAATAGCCACCGAGATCCCACCACTTCTTCTGAACGCTCGGCTGTGCGAACCACTTGATGTACTCAAGCGCCGCATCCTGCTTGTCGGAATAGGCCACCACGGAGATGCCCTGCCCGCCGAGCGTCGAGGCTTCCCGGTTCTGGCCGGGATTGACGAAGAAGCCGATCTTGTCGCCGCCCACATCCGGGTCGGCATAGAGGCCTGGGAAGAAGGCGAACCAGTTCATGGCCATGGCCACCTGCCCCGACTTGAAGGCATCGAGGGACTGTTCCATGTAGCTGTCGGTGTAGCCCGGCGGCGTGCCGGTCTTGTAGAGTTCCTTGTAGAACTCCAGTCCCGCCACGGCTTCGGGCGAGTTGACCGCACCTTCCATGTCGTATTTGCCCGGCGTCATCTCGTATTTGAAGCCGAATGGATAGAGCGCACTGGTTGCGCCCATGGTGATGCCTTCCGAGCCGCGCTCGGTGAAGATGGACGCGCCGTACCGGGTCTGACCGTCGATCTCGCGTCCCTGGAAGAACTGTGCGACTTCCAGAAGCTCAGCTTGCGTCTTGGGCGGAGCCAGGTCGCGGCCGTGCTTCTCCTTGAAGGCAGCCTGAATTTCCGGCATTTCGAACCAGTCCTTGCGATAGAACCAGCCGTTGGCATCGCCCATGGCCGGCAGCGCATAGTAGTTCGGCTCGCCCTTGGGCCAGGTGGAATAGGCATAGACGGTCGCCGGAGCGAAATCGTCCATGCTGATGCCTTCCTTCTCGAAGAAGTCGTTCAGCTTGACGTAATGGCCGTTTTCCGCGCCGCCACCGATCCACTGGCTGTCGCCGATCAGCAGATCGCACAGTTTGCCGCCGGAGTTCAGCTCGTTCAGCATGCGGTCGGCGAAGTTCGGCCAGGGCACGAATTCGAAGTTCATGGTGTGGCCGTATTCGGCTTCAAATTCCTTCGACAGCTCGACCAGCGCGTTGGCCGGATCCCAGGCCGCCCAGCACAGCGTCAGCTCATCGGCCTGCGCATTGGAAACAGATAGTCCGCTAACCGCAACAATGGCGGTTGCCGCGAGAAGTTTCGCAGTTTTCATGGGTGAAGTCCTCCCGAATGGTCGCGCGCCGGCGCATGCCGGACCGCAGCACTCCTCCAAGTGCAGGCTCACGCTATCTGACATACGTATGTCACGTCAATCAAAAAACTGACATACGTCTTTCTTTTCGAGGTTAATCAGACCTGAACCATGCCGACAACACAGGGCACGATATTGATATTGCTTATTTTTAAGGGACAGAACTCTTGGCCGGAGCGGCCAGCCTCAATAGAGGTTTTCGCGCATGATGATCTCGATCCGGATCTTTTCCTGCGCCTCATAGATGTCCGTGCCGTCGCATTTGGCCCGCAAGACCCGCAGGGCACTGCGCACGAGATGACCGACATTCTGGGCAATGACGGCATCAAGTTCGCCGTCGGCAAGAGCCTGCCGCGTTACGGGCGTCAGATCGTGAGCGATCACCACAAACCGTCCGGCAACGCCATGCTCACGCAATGCATCCAGCATGGCCGCATTGCCCGACCCCATGGAATAAACCGCCTTCAGCTCCGGATGTGCCTTGAGCGCGTGGTCAAGGGTTTCATGGATCCGATCCGGATCGTCGTAGAATTCGATCGTCGGCAGGGTTTTCAGTTGCGGAAAGTCCCGCGACAGCACTTCGTCCAGACCGAAGCGGCGCTCGATACTGTCACGCGCCACCATGGAATTGGTCACCACCAGGATGCTGCCGGTCTCGTTGCGCAAGAACTTGCCCAACAGCGCCCCTGCGGTCTTGCCGGCGGAGAAATTGTCGACACCTGCAAAATAGTGGCATTTCGAGTTCGGCAGGTCAGACACCAGCGCGACGACATAAACACCTGCACTCTTGATATGCGCGATGGCATCGCGCACCTGCGGTGTTTCCGGAACCATCATGGCAACGCCGTCCAGTTCGGACAGGTCCAGGGTCTTCAGCTTGTCGACAACCGCGTGCGGATCGGCGGCGTCGACCAGCAACACGCTGACGTCTGTCCGGTCTGCCACCTGCGCACCGGACGCTTCTTCGACCGCGGCCACCAGCGTTTCGACGAAATGATTGGGCCCTTCGGGAAGAACGAACACGAATTTGTACTGGCGCTGCCTGGCGAGATTGGCCGCATTGGTATCGCGCACATAGCCGAGCTTGCGAACAGCTTCCTTCACCCGCTCCGCGTTCTTCGGGCGCACATCCGCACGCCCGTTCAAGACCCGGTCGACGGTCGACAGGCTGACCCCGGCCTCGCGGGCGATATCGTGTACGGTTGGCTTGACCATTACGTCTCCCGGACCATCCCGCGTTCTCGTGAACGCAGACAAGATGATCCACCACTTCAACGCCGATCAGCGTCCGGGCGCCCCCGCGGGATCGACCGGACACCCGCTGACCGACAGGGAGACAATGTCGCGCAGCATTCTGACATACGTCAATCAAAAATCCGCTTTACGGCGATTGACGGAAGAAATTTCCCCAAGGATATCAGGCAATTGCAAATCGCGGGCAAGCGTTGCAGTAGCAAGACGGCACCATTGGCCACGCTTTCCTGCAGCTAATCCGATTCATGGCAACAGGGCAAGCCAGGCCGGTCGTTTCAACCGGCACCAGCTCAAGAAACAGCAATCAAACAGCGGACAGACCGGGGTCAGTAGCACCTGCACTGAAGCCACATGCAGGCTCTGCAAGCTGCGCCTTGCCATTTGCATCCGCAAAGGCCCGGACCATATGCGCAAGCCCTTCCTCTATGCTTGTCTTCGTTTGCCAGCCAAGCAATTGCCGGGCGCGTTCCCCCGATCCGACGAAGCCGTTGACGTCGAAGCTGCGCGGCCCGACATGGTGGATTTCGGCGGCCGTTCCGGCAAGCCGTACGCTGGCTTCGGCAAGTTCGGTCAGGCTGGTGCCGACCCCGGAGACGAATTGCACAGGCGGCGGCGCCTTCCGTTCCGCCTCGATGAAAGTGACCATCTTCAGGACGGCTCCCGCTACTTGCAGCAGCTGCAAGAACGTTGCGGGTTCCCCCGACATTCACGTCCCGGCACAGCACGGGATTATGCTCACCCCAAAGCACCCGGGACACTGCTGCCAGGTGAATAACGCCGCTGCAGCCCCGCACCGCGTCTTCAACCGCAGCGCCGTTGCGGCTGTCCTGCCCAGCATCGGCAATATCAAACGTACGGACAGGACGGCCCAGCGCCGTCAGCGTGTCCACAAGGGCGGACCCGATAAGGCCGGCACTTCCGGTGATCAGAATGGGAAGGGACATGTTGTGGTGTGTTCCAGGGTAGCTGCGAAAGCCCGGCCGCCTACCCGCTCGGCCGTTAAATCGCGCCTAGCACGCGCCGTGCCAAAGATGCCCGGCAGCATCACAAAGCTGTTGCGGATCAAAATCTCTCGGCCAATTCCGCCAGACGGCTTCTCAATCAAGCAGCATTTGCTCGGAGACCCCTCAGCCAATGCCGGCCCATGGCATGGCCGCGCCAGGGCATTTCCTGCCGAGCGCACCACCAGCACCGGGCGAATTTTGCCTGGGGACAGCGGCAGATTTTGTCCGACACGACCAACAGCCGGCATCCATTCAACAGGAGAAATCAGCGTTTTTCGCAAAAACAGGCACTGGCACGGAAGTTGCTGAGCAGCCTTCGGCCCGCTATGGGGCTTTCTGGAACCTCCTTAAGTGACGACAATCAACGCCACGCCCAGCGCGGCAACCTTCTACGTCTCACCTGCAAGCTCGTCGGTGTCTCCGGCCACGGAGGAGCCATCTTCCGATACAACTTCCGGACAAACGACGACGGGATCTGGAACCAGCACCCTCACCTCGTCCCAGACGCTCGCCAGTTACGATGCGATCACCTACCAGGAAGTCAGCACCGACGACGCGGACCATATCCGCGCGCTGACCACTACCCAGATCCGGCAACTGACGGCGGAGGACCTTGCCGGTTTTTCCGCGAGCGAGTTGCAGGCACTGACGGCACCCCAGATCGCCGCCCTTTCGGCCACCCAGATCCAGGATCTTTCGGGAACACAGATCGAGGCGTTTTCGCCCGGTCAGGTCAAGAGCTTTGCGACATCCGTCCTCGCCGGGTTTTCCGACAGCCAGTTTTCGCATTTCGGCTCTGACGATATTTCCGCACTGACCAGCCTGCAGGTGAAGGCGCTTTCACCCGCGAGAGTGGCGGGCCTGAGCCTGGAACAGTTTTCCGGCATGGCCAGCACCCAGCTTGGCATGCTGAGCGTGTCGCAATTCCGCAATCTGACCGTGGACCAGGTTGCGGCAATGACGGCGGAACAATCCGGCCAGCTGACGACCACCCATATGGGCAGCCTGACGATGCCGCAGGTGAAGGCGATCAGCGTCGACACGCTGCTGTCGCTCGCCAGCACCCAGTTCCGCGCCCTCAGCAGCCAGAGCATCGCCGCACTGACGACGACCCAGTTCGGCGCCCTGACCGCCACCCATATCGGCACGCTGTCGACCACCCAGGTGAAAGGGCTGACGCTGCCGGAAATATCCGCGCTGACGTCCTCCCAGCTTGCCGGGCTCACGGCCCAGCAGGTCTCCGTGCTGTCGACCAGGCAGGTTCAGTCCTTCTCCGAGGACCAGATCCAGACCTTCAGCCCCGGGCAGATCAGGTTTTTTTCCGGAACCTCCATCGGCGCCATGACGACCACGCAGATCGGTGCGCTGACGGCTCCCCAGATCGCAAATTTCAGCAAGGCCCAGATCCAGGGCCTTACCCAGACCCAGACGCGTTACCTGAACGAGACCCAGCTCGGCGCGCTGAACTTCTCACAGATCGGTCAATTGACCCGGACGGCGGTGGCTGCCCTCGGGGCTCAGCAGGTCGCCTCCCTGACTGCGGACCAATTCGCGTCTTTCTCGGCAACGCAGATCACCTCGCTCAACAACGAGGTCATTTCCGGCCTCAGCGAGACACGCATCGCCAGTCTGACCACGACACAATTCCAGGGACTGACCGCCGGCGACCTGTCGCTGTTTTCCGAAGACCAGTTCAAGGCGCTGACAGAGACCCAACTGACCTCGATCACCGCGACCCAGGGCAAGGCGCTGAAAGAAACCCAGATCGCGCTTCTTACCGGCACACGCCTGAGCGCCCTGTCCAGTTTCGTGATCGCAGGGTTCAACGAGACCCAGTTCGACGCCCTGTCGACCGACCAGATCGGCGCCTTGAGCGTCAACCAGGTGCGCGGCATCGGCACCACGATGATCGCCGCACTGGATGAAACCCAGATCGGCGCTCTCGGTTCGCTGCAGGTTCGCTCGCTGACCGCTCCCCAGATGCGGGCCTTTTCCGCCGGACAGCTCCGAACTTTCAGCACCGAGCAGATCGGCTCGATGGGCTATGCACAGGCGCTAGCCCTGAACGGCACGACAATCCGCCAGCTCAGCAGCGACCAGATCGCCGCCTTCAACAGCACCGCCATCAAGGGCTTTTCCACCACCACGATTGCCGCTCTCGGACCGGAGCAGATGGAAGCGCTGTCGGGCAGCTTCCTGTCGAACCTGTCGACCAGCCAGTTGCGGAGCCTGACCGAAACCGCCTTCGCAAGCCTGAGTGCCGAGCAGTTTACGGCGCTCGGCAACACGCAACTTGCCGATCTCGCCCCGGCGCAGATCCGCGGTTTGAGTGAAAGCCATATCGCGGCCCTGACGCCGGACAGGCTGGAAAGCCTGACCGCCACTGCCCTGTCGGGCCTGACCGGCTCCCAGATCGGGTTCTTCTCGACGAGCCAGCTCAGCCAGCTTGCCCCGACCCAGATTGCCGGTCTCTCGGGCCAGGCAATCGCCGCCCTTGGAACGGACCAGCTTGCAGCGCTGTCGATAACGCAAGTGGCGGCTCTCACCGGCGCACAGGTGAAAAGCCTGACCGCATCGGCGGTTTCATCGCTGTCGTCCGATCAGTTCCAGGCATTGTCCACCACCCAGATTGCAGCCCTTGCCAGCAACACCGCCGGCCTGACGGATGCTCAGGTTTCCGCCCTGCAGGGCGAGCGCCTGAACGCCCTTTCTGCAGCCGGCATTTCGTCCCTCGGCTCCGGCCAGATCGCCGCTCTGACACCGGACCAGATTGCGGCGCTGAGCAACACACAGGTTTCAGCTCTTTCCAGCACCGCCGTCGGCCAGTTGAGCACGGCGCAATTCGACGCCTTCACGACAACGCAGATCACATCCCTTGTCGCCAATCAGGCCAAGGGCCTGACCCGGGACCAGATTGCCTCCCTGTCGACAACACAGGTGGCAAGCCTTGCACCTGCCGCACTAGGCGCCCTCGACGGCACCCAGACCGAAGTGCTGTCTTCGACCCAGGCGGCCGCGCTGTCTGCCAAACAGATCGGCTCGCTGTCGACGTCCGGGCTTGCCGGCCTGAACAGCGACGTTATTGCAGGGCTTGAGAAAACCCAGATTGCCGGACTGACAGCCACCCAGACCGCATCTCTCGGTGCAACCCAGATCGCCGCATTGTCCGCGGACCAGCTGGCCCAGTTCAGCTCCGTGCAATTGCGTGCCCTGACCCAGACGCAGATGGCGGCGGTGACGGCGACCAAACTCGGCTCTCTGTCGAACGCGCAGTTTGGAGAACTGACGGCAGCCGCAATCGGCGGCTTGCGTGAAGAGACCATCGCCACCCTGACGACGACACAACTCGGCTCCCTGACAACGACACAGATGAAAGGCCTGACTGACGATCAGGTCGATGCGCTGTCACCCGAGCAGATCCTGGCACTTAGCGACAAGCAGATCGGCGCATTGTCTGCAACAGGTCTTTCAGGTCTTTCCGCCTCCGACGTGTCGGGCCTGACAACAGCCCAGTTGAACGGCCTGACAGGGGTTCAGTTGAAGGCCTTGAACGCAACCCAGTTCGAAGCCCTGGTGCCGGATCAGATCGCGGCGCTGACTGCAGCCCAGATCGCCAGTTTCAACGCGGCGCAGGTGACCCGCCTGACAACGGAACAGGTGGAAGCACTGACCACCACTCAAACCGCAGCCCTTTCGGCCACCGGGATCAAGGGCCTGACCCGAACCGCAATTGCAACCTTGAGCGATGCCCAGCTGGCCGCCTTGACCGGCACGGCGATGGCGGGCCTCGCCACCACGCAGATCCAGTCTTTCAGCACCGGCCAGATATCCGCCCTGTCGGCAACACAGGTGAAAAGCCTCAGCGCCGGAACGATCGGCGCGCTCAAGGCCACTCAGGCAGCCGCCCTCACCAACGAACAGCTTGCAGCCCTGAGCACCACACAAATTGCGGGCCTGGGTGATGAAGCCCTTGAAGCCTTTTCGAGTGAGCAGATGGCGGCGCTGTCACGGGCGCAGATCAGCAGTCTGAGCACCGCGGCGCTGACCGGGCTAACCACCACACAGACCACCTCCCTCTCCACATCACAGATCAGCGCGCTCACGAGAACGCAGATCGGATCGCTGTCGGCTGATCAGATCGGAGCTTTCACGACCAGCCAGATTTCCGGGCTGACCACCACCCAGGTCAGCGCCATTTCCGGAGACGCTGCTGCAGGCCTGAGCCCGGCGACGACCGCCTCCCTGTCGACAACACAACTGAACGCGCTTTCAGCCGCAGCCTGGAAAGGCCTTGCCCCGGCAGCAGTTTCCGCGCTCTCGACCAGCCAGATATCCAGCCTCGCTGCAATCACCATCGGCCTTCTGAACGGCGATCAGGTCGGTGCGTTATCGACCACGCAGATCGAGAGCCTGTCGAAAACGCAGATGCAGCGGCTTTCCGCCGAAGGTCTCGGCGCCATGAGTGCCGAGCAACTGGGCGTTCTTACCGACAAGCAGATCTCCGGCCTGTCTTCGAAAGCCCTTGCCGGTCTGACCCCGACCCAGGCGGACCAGCTTGGCCCGGGCAAACTGCTGTCGCTGACTTCCGAGCAGATAGCAGGGCTCTCCACGAGCGTCATTTCAAGCCTGGCTCCGGGCACGATCGCCAGCCTCAGCACGCATCAGGTAAAGGCCCTCACGGCAAGGCAGACAGGTGCCCTGTCGACTGACCAGGCCGCCGCCCTCACCGGCAATCAGATCGCTGCAATGTCGACAGCCGGTATCAGCGGACTTTCGTCCTCGGTCCTCTCGAGCCTTTCATCGGAACAGATCTCCCGGCTCGATCCGGATCAGGTAGCCGCGCTTGCTCCCGGAGACCTGGCAGGAAGCGGCACTGCCGTGCTTTCCAGATTGTCCGGGGAGCAGTTTTCCGCATTGACCCCCGGTCAGCTCGCAGCTCTCAAAC
>MRWG01001672.1_pt1 | contig 13207 bp, 13 predicted proteins | sample 1013341 | NCBI WGS metagenome assembly MRWG01 (sample SAMN06117577, study PRJNA244670) | biofilm metagenome | biome: Water; feature: Cathode Biofilm; material: Biofilm; isolation source: microbial consortium enriched at the cathode of a solar microbial fuel cell | place: USA: District of Columbia ... | reverse complement strand
GACGGCGCCGCCGCCACGTCCTTGACCACGCCGACGGCGCCGATGGTCGGGGTCGGCAGAATCGCCTGACCGTTGGTCTCGTTGTAGAGCGAGACGTTGCCGGAGACGACCGGCGCGTCGAGCGCGCGGCAGGCCTCGCCCATGCCCTGAATGCAGCCGACGAACTGGCCCATGATCTCCGGCTTTTCGGGATTGCCGAAGTTGAGGTTGTCGGTCACGGCCAGCGGCCTGGCGCCGGCGGCGACCAGGTTGCGCCACGCTTCCGCCACCGCCTGACGCCCGCCCATAACCGGGTCGGCGACGCAGTAGCGCGGCGTGACGTCGCTGGTCATCGCGAGACCCTTCGGCCCGTCGCCGAGCCGGACGACCGCGGCGTCGCCGCCGGGGCCGCGGATCGTGTCGCCGCGGACCAAGCTGTCATATTGCTCCCAGATCCAGCGCCGGGAGGAGAGGTTGGGCCCGCCCAGCAGCTTCAGCAGCGCGGCGCCAGCGTCGCGGCCGGCGTCGATCCGCGCCGGTTCGAACTTCGGACGGGGCGCCGGAATATCGTAGGGCCGGTCGTACTCGGGCGAGGCCGCGGAGAGCGGCGCGATCGGCAGGTCGCCGGCCACCTCGCCATGCCACAGCAGGCGCATGCGCCCTGTGTCGGTCAACCGGCCGATGATGGCGAAATCCAGGCCCCACTTGGCGAAGATCGCCTCGGCCTCCGCCTCGCGACCGGGCTTCAGCACCATCAGCATGCGCTCCTGGCTTTCGGAGAGCATGAGTTCATAGGGCGTCATGCCCGTCTCGCGCATCGGCACGGCGTCGAGCTGGAGGTCGAGGCCGAGCCCGCCCTTGCCGGCCATCTCGAACGAGGAGGACGTGAGGCCCGCCGCGCCCATGTCCTGGATCGCGACGATGGCGTCCGTCGCCATCAGCTCGAGGCAGGCTTCGATCAGCAGCTTCTCGGCAAAGGGGTCGCCGACCTGCACCGTCGGGCGCTTGGCTTCCGACTCGTCGTCGAATTCGGCCGAGGCCATCGAGGCGCCGTGGATGCCGTCCCGCCCGGTCTTGGAGCCGACATAGACGACCGGATTGCCGACGCCCGCAGCGGCCGAATAGAAGATGCGGTCCGCCGGCGCGACGCCGACCGTCATGGCGTTGACCAGGATGTTGCCGTTGTAGGCCGCGTCGAATTCGCACTCGCCGCCGACCGTCGGCACGCCGACGCAGTTGCCGTAGCCGCCGATCCCGGCGACGACGCCGGCGACGAGGCTCCGGGTCTTCGGATGATCCGGCGCGCCGAAGCGCAGCGCGTTCAGATTGGCGACCGGCCGCGCGCCCATGGTGAACACGTCGCGCAGGATGCCGCCGACGCCGGTCGCGGCGCCCTGGTAGGGCTCGATGAAGGAGGGGTGGTTGTGGCTCTCCATCTTGAAGATGGCGGCCTCGCCGTCGCCGATGTCGATGACGCCGGCATTCTCGCCGGGGCCGCAGATCACCCAGGGGGCCTCGGTCGGCAGCGTCTTCAGGTGCTTCTTAGAGGACTTGTAGGAGCAGTGCTCGCTCCACATCGCCGAGAAGACGCCGAGCTCGACCAGATTCGGCGCGCGGCCCAGGATGTCCAGGATCAGCTCGTACTCGTCCGACGAGAGGCCGTGGCCGGAGACGAGGTCGGCGGTGATTTCGGGCGCGTCGGCCGACATGGTCACGCCGCCTCCAGCAGGCTCTTGAAGAGGGTGAGGCCGTCCTCGCCGCCCGCGAGCGGGTCGGTCGCATTTTCGGGATGCGGCATCAGGCCGAGCACGTTGCGGCGCTTATTGAGCACGCCGGCGATGTCGGCGGTCGAGCCGTTCGGGTTGTCGCCCGCGGCATAGCGGAAGGCGATGCGGTCCTCGTCCTCCAGCCGTTTCAGCCGGTCGGGCGTCACGAAATAGCCGCCGTCGTGATGCGCCACCGGCACGCGGATGCGCGACTTGCCGGGCGCGAGGCCGCGGGTGAAGGGCGAATCGGCGCCGCAGACCAGCGTCACTTCCCGGCAGACGAATTTGAGCGCGGCGTTCCGGAGCAGCGCGCCCTCAAGCAGGCCGGCCTCGATCATGATCTGGAAGCCGTTGCAGACGCCGAGCAGCGGCCGGCCGCTCTCCGCAAAGGCGCGGACCGCGGGCATGATCGGCGAGCGTGCGGCGATGGCGCCGGGCCGGAGATAGTCTCCGTAGCTGAAGCCGCCGGGCAGGGCCAGGAAATCGACGTCGGGCAGGGAGGTCTCGCCATGCCAGACGTGCAGCGGCTCCCGGCCGAAGGCGCGTCGGCAGGCGAGCGCCATGTCCCGCTCGCGATTGGAGCCCGGGAAGACGACGACGGCCGCACGCATCAGTCTTCGATCTCGATCTCGTAGTCTTCGATGACGGGATTGGCGAGCAGCTTCTCGCACATCGCCCTGACCTGCGTCTCCGCCGCCGCCTTGTCGGACGCGGCGACGTCGAGTTCGATCAGCTTGCCCTGCCGGACGTCGCCGACGCCCTCGAAGCCGAGCGTGCCGAGGGCCTGGCCGATCGCCTTGCCCTGGGGGTCGAGCACGTCCGGACGCAGACGGACCGCGACGCGCGCCTTCATTCCGCCTTGCCTTCCGACTTGTCCTCGCCCGTCTCGGCGTCGGTGCGGGTCTTGAGTTCGGTGACGTTCGCGTCCTGCAGGATGCCGAGCCGCCGCGCCACTTCCCGATAGGCCTCGACGACGCCGCCCAGATCCTTGCGGAACCGATCCTTGTCCAGGATCTCGTTGGTCTTGATGTCCCAGAGCCGGCAGGAATCCGGGCTGATCTCGTCGGCCAGCACGATCTGCTCGGAATCCTCGGTCAAGAGGCGGCCGAACTCGACCTTGAAGTCGACGAGCCTGAGCCCGCAGCCGATGAACAGGCCGGTCAGGTAGTCGTTGATGCGGAGCGCCAGATTGAACATGTCGTCCAGGTCGACCGGAGTCGCCCAGCCGAATGCGGTGATGTGCTCTTCCGTCACCAGCGGATCGCCCAGCTCGTCGGCCTTGTAGTAGTACTCGACGATCGAGCGCGGCAACGCGGATCCCTCGGCGACGCCAAACCGCTTGGCGAACGTGCCGGCGGCGACATTGCGGACGACCACCTCGATCGGGATGATCTCGACCTCGCGCACCAACTGCTCGCGCATGTTGATGCGGCGGATGAAGTGGGTCGGCACGCCGACGTCCTGCAGGCGCAGCATCAGATATTCGCTGATGCGGTTGTTCAGCACGCCCTTGCCTTCGATGATGGCGTGCTTCTGGTTATTGAACGCCGTCGCGTCGTCCTTGAAATACTGAATGATCGTGCCGGGTTCTGGGCCCTCGTAGAGGACCTTGGCCTTGCCTTCGTAGATGCGTCTGCGGCGCGCCATGGGAGATCGCTTTCCGGTCGCCAAAAGGAAACGCGGCCGCCAGGCGACCGCTTTGGGACAGCTTCTATACTCCATTCCTTTGGGATTTGCACCGCATTGCGGCGCTGCCGCGTCAGGTCGGAATGACGCTGTACGGCGCCCGCTCGGGCCATGTCCGGGCGAAGCGCCAGCGGGGGCGGACCTCGGCGCCGCGGTCGGCCGACGGCAGCGCGATCAGCGAGCTCGAAACTGTGCCGAAACCCCAGTCCGTCTCCACATGGATCGCGGCGTTGGCGTCCGTCTGGCCGGGCGCCATGTCCTTCGAGGCGAGGATGGCCTCCCAGGCGGCCCATGCCTCCGGCCCGGCGTCGGGGTCCGGCGGCGGCGTCTCCTCGAAGACCGGGAGGTAGTGTCGCGCCCTGGGCGAGGCGACGACGTCGTTCAGGTCGTGCGCGGTCAGGATCGAAACCCCTTCCGGCATCGGCGTCACGACGGGCGCGCCGGCGCCCAGGCCCTTCAGCCAGAAGGCGTCCCGATTGTCGGCGACGAACAGATTGAAGGTCTTGTAGGCGCTGGCGTCGAGTTCGCCGAGCGCTTCGGCCGCGTCCCGGGCGTCGGCGAAGTCGAGCGCGTCGAGCACCAGTTCCCCCCGGCTCCGCTTGTCGGCCGCGGGCCCGAGCGAGCCCGACCGGTTCAGCACGCCCGCGACGACGCCATGATCGTTCAGGCCGAGCCAGGTGCCGCCGGCCTCCCGGTCCCGGCCGGCGATCACCTCCGCCCGATCCGGCCAATGGCGGTCCGGCGCGTCCCACGGCCGGTCGACCCGTTCATCCCGGTTGGCGGCGAGCAGAACGGGCCAATCGTGGCCGGGACGGCGGAGCAGGACGACGGTGCACATGCTTCAGAAATCCGCAGGGGAAGGCGGTCGCGTACCGGGGCATGACATCCTATATAGGACGGGAGAGGTTCAACATATCCGCCCGAAGGAGCGCCTTGGAACATGTCGACGTTCGACGACCGCGAGAGAGAGTTCGAGTCGAAGTTCAAGCACGACCAGGAAATCCAGTTCAAGGTGACGGCGCGCCGCAATCGCCTGCTCGGCGAATGGGCCGGCGCGGAGATGGGCCTGTCCGGCGATGCGCTCAAGGCCTATGCCAAGGATGTCGTCGCGTCCGACTTCCAGAAGCCGGGCGACGAGGACGTGCTGGAAAAGGTGCAGGGCGACCTGAAGGCCGCCGGCGTCGATCTGGACGTGCTTCGGCTGCGCAAGAAGATGGACGAACTGCTGGTCGTCGCCAAAACCCAGGTGATGGCGGAGTAGTCAGCGCCGCGCCGCGAGCGCGCGATCGACCGCCGCCAGCGCGGCCTCGAGCCCGGCCGCCGCAACCGCCTCGCCCCGTGACATGCTTTCCGCCGCGATAAACGTCACGTCGCGGATGCCGATGCAGGCGAGGATCGCGGTCAGATAAGGACGGAGGAAATCCGGCTGTGTCGCGGCAGGCGGGTCGATCGCGCCGCCCGATGCGATCACGACATAGGTCGGCCGGTCTCTGAGCCGGCCGATCTTTCCGTTGGGCGTGCTCTCGAAACTGCGGCCGAAGCGGACGACCTGATCCAGCCACGCCTTGAGATTCGCCGGAACGGTGTAGTTGTGCATCGGCGTCGAGACGACCAGCGTGTCCGTCGCCTCCAACTCGCCGATCAGTTCCTCTGAAACCGCAAGCGACGGCTCGTTGCGCGCGGCTTCGGCGGTCTGCGCGCGCCGCATCGCGTCCGCGAATTCGGCCGAAGGTCCCGGCGGCGGCGCGAGATCGAGACGCCGCACGATGCGCCGTTCGTCAGGATCGAGACGCTGCAGCAGCGCTTCGGCCACCCGCCAGCTGAACGCGGCTTCGCCGCGCGGGCTGCAGGCGATATGGAGAACACGGGCCATGGGCGGCATCCGAAACGCCGCCGGCTGACGGCCAAGATTGCGCGCGGCGGCCGGAGCGGTCTTTCCCGCCCGCCGCGCGCTGATCTTAGCCCGCCCGAACCTTGCCGAGGAAGCCCATGACCTCGGACCGAAGCTTCGCCGCTTCCTGGTTGAGCGCCTGCGCGGCCTCCACCACGCTCGAGGCGTTCCGGCCGGTCTGTTCGGCTCCGGCGCGCACCATGTCGATCGTGTCGTCGACCTGCTGCGAGCCGCGGGCGGCCTCCAATACGTTGCTGCTGATCTCCGATGTCGCCGAGCTCTGCTCGTCGGCCGCCGTCGAGACGGCCTGCGACATTTCGTGGATGCGCGCGATGGCGTTGGAGATGCCTTCGATCGCCTGAACCGCGCTGCCGGCCTCCTCCTTCATCTGCCGGACCTGGTCGGCGATCTCCTCGGTCGCGTTCGCGGTCTGGTTCGCCAGGCTCTTGACCTCGGAGGCGACGACGGCGAAGCCCTTGCCGGCCTCGCCGGCGCGCGCCGCCTCGATGGTGGCGTTGAGCGCCAGAAGGTTGGTCTGCTCCGCGATGTCGTTGATCAGGCCGATGACGTCGCCGATTCGGACGGACGCGGCGTTCAGCTTGTTGAAGCGCTCCTGCGCGTTTTCCGCCTCGTGCACCGCGTCCTTCGACATCGCCGAGGTGTCGGTCGACTGGCGGGAGATTTCGCGCACGCTCGCGTTCAACTCCTCCGTCGCGGAGGCGACGGCCTGCACGTTGGCGGCGGCCTGCTGGGAAATCGCCGCGACTTCCGCCGACTGCGCGGTGGCGCTCGCGGCGGCGTCCTGCATGGAGGCGGCGGACGTCTGCATGGCGCCGGCGGCGCTCGAGACGTTCTCCACCACCTGCATCACCGTGCGCTCGAATTCGTCGGCCATGCGGGCGAGTTCGGCGCGGTGACGTGCTTCCGCCTCCGTCTCGCGCTTGCGCTGCTCGGCCTGCAGGCGATCGAATTCTTCCGAGGCGTCCTTCGACTGCTGCACCGCCTCGGCGAGCAGACCGATCTCGTCGCCGCGGTCGGTCCCGGGGATTTCGACCGACTTGTCGCCATCGGCCACCTGGCGGGTCGCCGCGGCCAGGCGGCCGAGCGGACCAGTGATCGAGCGGACGATCGCATAGGCGATCAGGATCGTGACCGCGAGGATGCCGGCCAGCGCCAGCGTCAGCTGCAGGAAATCGGTGTGGGCCGCGCTGGCGCGCGCCCGGGCCTCGGCTTCAGTAAATGCAGCCTGTGCCGTCGCCAGGTCTTCCAGCAGGTTGATGCGTGCGGTCGCGGCGCGGAACCAGTCCGGACCCGTGACGCCCTTGAGATCGCCGGAAAGTTGCGACTGAACGGCGATGTCCCGCATGAGATCGACCTTCTCGGCGGGCTCGCTCGCCAAGGCCGCCGCCAGACGCTGCTTGAAGTCGCTCGCGGCGAGGAGGGTGAACGTCGCGAGATGCGCGCGCTGCTGGGCGCCGAGCGACACCATGTCGGCGATCGAGTTCTGCGAGAACGCGTTCGAACCGAACCCGATCGCGCCTGCGGCCCGTTCGAGGCCGGCCGCATCGATCGCCTTCAGGACGGCGAGATAGGCGCCGATCTGCTTGCTCGACCGGTCGTCGTCGCTTTCATGCAGCATGCCGGCGAGGATGGCGATGAGCCGATCGATGACGGCCGTGTAGGCCGGGATGATCTCGGTCGCCGCCAATTCGAAGTTGTCGACCTTGGCGCGTAGCGCCGCGAGGCCGTCGAGCGCTTCGACGGCCGCGCCGGATGCATCCAGGATCTCTTGATCGTGCGCGCCGAAACCGGCGGCTCCGATCGCCTGCTTGAGCGCGGCGGCCTCGGCGTCGACGGCCTTGCGCTGCGCCGGCAGCTCTTCCTTGAACGAATCGCCGTAGGAATTCACGAACGCCGCGCTCTGGCCGCGCTCCAGCTGGATGGCCCGCATGACGGCGCGGACCTTTGGCGTGAAGGCCGCATTGACCGCCACCGTTTCCATTTCGGCGGCATTATTGCGCTCTTGCAGGATGGCGAGGCCGGCCAGTGCGACGACGCCCAGCAGTGCGGGCGCGACGGTCGCGATAATTCGCGTGCCGACCTTGCGGTTGGCGAACCACTTGATCATTACTGGATCTCCGGCGTTTCGCGTTGTGGTCGAGATAGTTTCTTTCGAGATGGATTAGCCGAGATTGGTTGACGAACGATTGACCGGGCGGCATGGAACGCACCCTGGCGGTCTGTCCGCGCCCGCCTTTGCAATTGTCGATTGGGGCACGACCAGCTTCCGGCTGTGGCTCGTCGATGCGGCCGGCAGGACGCGCGCCGAGCGGCGGCGCGACGCCGGCATGTCCGGCCTCGCCCGGGACGACTACGCCCCGCTGCTGTTGGCGTGCCTGGCGGAACTTGAAGCCCCGCCGGAGCTCCCGACGCTGATCTGCGGCATGGCAGGGGCGGCGCAGGGCTGGCGCGAGGCGCCTTACCTGACGGCGCCGGCGCCGCTCGCGGATATCGCGGACGCCGCCGTCTCGGTCGAATGCGGCGGGCGGGATGTGCGCATCCTGCCGGGACTGGCCGTGCGCGCGGCGGCGGGACCGGATGTGATGCGCGGCGAGGAAACGCAGCTCATGGGCGCGGCGCTCGAGCATGGCGTCGACGGCATGGTCTGCCTGCCCGGCACGCATGCGAAGTGGGCCAGCGTCCGGGACGGGGCCGTCGACTCCTTCCAGACCTTCATGACCGGCGAAGCCTACGGCCTGTTCGCCCGGCAATCGGTTCTCCGGCATTTCGTCGACGAGACGGCGCCGTTCGCCGAGCGCGCCTTCCGCGCGGCCGTGGCGGATGCGCTCGCCGGGCCGGCGGACGTCTGGGCGCGGCTTTTCCAGCTGCGCGCGGGGCCGCTGCTGATCGGCGTGGAGGGCGAGGGCGATGTCGCGGCACGGTTGTCCGGCCTGCTCATCGGCGCGGAGATCGCGGTCGCCGGCGCATCGGGACCGGTGACGCTGCTGGCGAGCGGGCCGCTGCTGGAGCGGTATTCCGCGGCTTTCGACGTCGCGGGGCTCGACTGGCGCGCGATTGACGCAGAAAATGCGGCGCGCGCGGGCCTACTCCACGCCGCCCGCCGGATTTGGCTCCATGGAGCAAGCGCATGAACGGGCAGCCCGATTGGAGCGACCTCGACCGGAAACTGGTCGCGATCTTGCGCGGCCTGCCGCCAGGCGACGCGGAAGCCGTCGTCACGGGCCTGATCCGCGCCGGATTCCGTGCGATTGAAGTGCCCCTGAACTCGCCCGAACCTTTCAAGTCGATCGAGATCGCGCTTGCGCTCGCCGAAGAACTGGCCCCTGGCGAATGCCTGATCGGCGCGGGAACCGTGCTCAACCCCGACGATGCCGAACGCGTCGCCGGCATCGGCGGCGGCCTTGTCGTATCGCCCAATACCGATCGGGAGGTGATCCTGGCGGCGCGGGCGGCCGGCCTCGTCGCCATGCCCGGCGTCTTCACGCCGACGGAGGCCTTGCAGGCGGTCGCCGCCGGCGCGTCCGTCCTGAAATTCTTCCCGGCATATCTTTTAGGCCCCGGCGGCATCCGGGCGATCGCCGCCGTGTTGCCGCCTGACACGCCGTTCTGCGCTGTTGGCGGCGTGGATATGGCGGATATCGGCGGCTACTACGCCGTCGCCGGCGTCGGCCTCGGCAGCAGCCTGTACAAGCCCGGCGACGCGCCGTCGGACGTTGCGGACCGCGCCCGAAAGGCGGTCGCCGCATTCGACGCCGCGAGACGCAAAGCGCAGGGAGTTCCAGCATGAAGATCGGTTTGTTCACGGCGATGCAGTGGTCGGAGGCGGAGAACCCGGCGACCGTGCTGGCGTCGCTTCGGGCCCAGGTGAAGGCGGCGCGGGACAACGGCTTTTCGTCCCTGATCGTCGGCCAGCACCTGCTGACCGGGCCGATGGGCATGTTCCAGACCATGCCGCTGTTGGGCGCGCTCGCCGAAGACGCCAAGGGCATGCAGCTGGGGCCGGGGGTCCTGCTGCTCTCCATGATGAACCCGGTGCTCGCGGCGGAGGAGGCGGCGACGCTCGACTGGCTGACCGACGGCAACTACGTGCTCTGCGCCGGCCTGGGATACCGCCCGGAGGAATTCCAGGCGATGGGCGTCGACATGAAGGACCGGGTCGGGCGCCTGACCGAAGGCCTCGACATCGTGAAACGGCTCTGGACGGAGCCGAGCGTCACCCATCACGGCAAGCACTTCCATCTGGACGACGCCAAGGCGAGCGTGCGGCCGAAGCAGTCGCCGCGCCCGCCGATCTGGCTCGGCGGCGACGTCGAGGCCGCGGTGAAGCGCGCCGCCCGCATCTCCGACGCCTGGTGCGCCGCGCCGACGATCTCCACCGAATCGATCCTGAAATACCTGGAGCTCTTCCGGGAGGAACGCCGCCGGACCGGCCAGGCCGAGGACGTCGCCTGTCCGATCATCCGGGAGGCCTTCGTCGGCAAGGACCAGGCGGAGGCCGACCGTGTGAGCCGCGGGCCGCTGCTCTACAAGTACAAGGCCTACGCGTCCTGGGGGCAGGGCGAGACGACCCAGGGCGATTTCGACGCCGCCTTCGACGACTTCGCCGAGGGCCGCTTCCTGATCGGCGACGCGGAAAAGGTGAAGGACGGCATCTTGCGCTGCGGCGAGCTCTTCAAGACCGACCAGCTGTTGCTGCGCGTGCAGTGGCCGGGCCTGGAGCAGGCGGAGGCGCTCGCCAATATCGACCGGATCGGCAAGATCGTCCGCGATCTCAACTGACCGGGCGCTTCAATAGATCGAGCGGCCGATCCGGTTGACGAAGATCTCCAGCGCCTTCACGCCGACGAAGGAATTGCCCTTGGCGTCCAGCGCGGGCGACCAGACGACGAGCGCCATTTCGCCCGGAATGATCGCGAGCATGCCGCCGCCCACACCGCTCTTCGCCGGCACGCCGACATGGAAGGCGAAGCTGCCGACGGCGTCGTAGAGGCCGCAGGTCGCCATCAGCGAGTTGATGCGGCGGACCTTGCGCTCGGAGGCGATGCGCTGGCCCGTGCCGACCTGGACGCCCCGGTTGGCGAGGAAGGAGCCGGCGCGGGCGAGCTCCCGGCAGGACATGGCGATGGCGCATTGGTGGAAGTAGACGTCGAGCACGTCGTCGACCGGCGCTTCCAGATTGCCGTTCGCCTTCAAGAAGTTGGCGATCGCGGCGTTGCGATGGCCGGCCGCCTTCTCGGACGCGGCGACCTCCAGGTCGAAGGCGATGCCGGGCGTTTCCGAGAGCTTCCGCATCTCGTCCAGGATGGCCCGCTTCGGCTCGGCGAAGCCCGTGACGACGCAGTCCGTGGAGATGTGGGCGCCGGCATTGATGAAGGGATTGCGCGGTATGCCCTTCTCGTATTCCAGCTGGACCAGCGAGTTGAAGGCGTTGCCCGAAGGCTCCCGCCCGACCCGCTTCCAAAGCGCCGCGCCGCGCAGCCGCATCGCCAGCATCAGCATGAAAACCTTGGAGATGCTCTGGATCGAGAAGCGTTCCGCCGCGTCGCCGACATGGGCCTCGTAGCCCTCGACGGTGACGAGCGCCATGCCGAACTTGTCGGCGGGCACGCGCGCGAGCGCGGGAATGTAGGAGGCGACCTTGCCGCCCTTGCCCACATAGCGACAGGCGCGCTCATAGGTCTCGGCCAGCGCGTCGCCGAGCGTTGCATTGTCCAGCATCAGGAACGCTCCTCCGGATTTTTCCGGGAGGCTAGCGCAGATCGGCCGACGCGCGCGCGAAGATTTTCAAACGCGGGCGGCTAGCCGGACGCGATATAGGCCTTCAGCGCTTCTGCCTCCGTCTCCGCCTCCGCGATGCGGGACTTCACCACGTCGCCGATCGATACGACGCCGACGACCTTGCCGTTCTCGACGACCGGCAGGTGCCGGCAGCGCCTGTCCGTCATCGTCGCCATGACGCTGTCGATGGTGTCGTTCGGGCCGCAGGTCGCCAGGTCCCGCGTCATCAGCTCGCCGACCGCCTGGGAGAGCGCGACGCTGCCCCGGTCCGCGACGGCATGCAGGACGTCGCGTTCGGAGAACACCCCTTCCGGCCCGCCGGCGCCGTCCAGGATCATGGCGGCGCCGATGCCGTTTTCCTTCAGGAACTTCGCGGCGTCACGGACTTTCATGTCCGCTGCGATGTGTCGGATTTCCCGGCCTTTCGTGTTCAGAATCGATGCGACGATCATCGGCTTCTCCTGCGTCACGTTGACACATAAACCGACGATACCACCAACCGGACGGCGAGTCACAGCCCGGCCATCGCCTCCGGCGCGTAGGGGCGGGCGGCGAATCCGGCGGCCGTCGCGAGCGCCGCCAACCTGCGGCCGTACTCCAGGTAGATCTCGAAGCTCTCTTCGGCCGAGGCGCGGCCGGCGTCCGGGTCATGGAAGACGGCCGCCATATGCGGTTCGATGGACAGGCCGCCGTCATAGCCCGCCGCCTTGAGGCGCGCGAGCACGTCCGGAATGCGCGCGCCGCCTTCGCCCGGATAAACGAAGACTTCGCGGCCGTCGTCGAGGCGCGCGTCCTTGATATGGACATAGGCCACGTGATCGATGATGTGCTCCAAGAACGCGAGCGGATCCTGCAACGCCTCGCCCGGCGCCGCATGGTCGCGGGAAATGGCGGGGTTGCCCGTGTCGAAGGCGAGCTTCAAGCCCGGCACGTTCTCGACCAATTCCAGCGAATGCCGCCAGCTCATGCCGCCATAGTTCATGCAGTTCTCGTGCACGGGCTGCAGGCCGGCGTCCCGGAATCGGGCGACGATCTCGCGGAGACGTCGGAAGCGTTCCTCGGCCTTCTGGTCGGGGCCGTCGCAGCGTGCGTAGCTCATGATGCGGATCAGCCGGGCGCCCAGGCGCTGCATGCGGGGGATGGCGCGATCGACTTCGGCGAGCGTGATTTCGAACGGGTCGTCGATCGACTTGCCCCAATTGGCGATCGCGGAGCCGAAGCAGTTCACGCGAACGCCGGCGTCGTCGAGCATCCGGGCCGCCCGCTCGAAGTCCGCTTCCGGCAGGTCGTGGATGTTCACGCCGTCGATCTGGCGCGACTCGATGGCGTTCCAGCCAAGCGCCTTGGTCGCGCGAATCTGCCCTTCCAGGTCCTGGGCCGCTTCGTCGGCGAAGCCTGTCAGGTACATGGCGCATCCTCCACTTCGATTTTCGCGCCGCCGCGTGCGGCGGAATCGTAGATCGCACGGATCAGCGCGACCGCGCGCCGCGCCTCCCGGCCGTCGACCAGCGGCTTGCGGCCCTGCCGGATCGCGATCGCGACGTCCTCGAAATTGCGCTGGTGCCATTGGAAGTCGATCGCCGCCGGGTCGGCCGCGCCGGCGCCCGCGACGGGCGCGCCGAGGCCATATTCGCGCCGGATTGTATCATCCGCCAATGATTCGTCCTGAAACTCCCAGACGCGGAAGCGGTCGTCGGTCAGGATGACGGAACCGGCCTCGCCCATGACGTGGACTTCGGCCGGATGGCCGGCCTTCGACCATGCCGCCGTGGTCGCCTGAATGACGCCCATTGCGCCCGACCGGAATGCGACCAGGGCCGTCGCCGCATCCTCCACCTCGATGCCCTGGTGCGCGACCAGTCGGGTATCCGCCCGGACCGATGCGACGTCGCCCATGACGTGCAGCAGAAGGTCGACCGTATGGATCGCCTGGTTCATGAGGGCGCCGCCGCCGTCGAGCGCCCAGGTGCCGCGCCATGCGGCGCCCTCGTAATAGGCTTGCGGGCGATGCCATTTGACGTAGGCGTCGGCCGACGCGATGCGGCCGAACCGACCGTCCGCGACCGCCTGTTTCAGGCGCGCGGTC
>MRWG01001670.1_pt1 | contig 13212 bp, 8 predicted proteins | sample 1013341 | NCBI WGS metagenome assembly MRWG01 (sample SAMN06117577, study PRJNA244670) | biofilm metagenome | biome: Water; feature: Cathode Biofilm; material: Biofilm; isolation source: microbial consortium enriched at the cathode of a solar microbial fuel cell | place: USA: District of Columbia ... | reverse complement strand
TTTGCGGAAAGCCTTATAATGCCTTTTGGAGATCTCTTTTTCAAGTTCGTACAAACCGATGCCCTGAATACGCGTCGGGGTATTGGGGAAGTACTTCTCGACCAATACCGTATTCAGCCCGATACACTCAAAAAGTTGGGAGCCCCGGTATGAGTTCAGGGTAGAGATCCCAATTTTGTTCATCACCTTCAGAATGCCTTTGCCGATAGCTTTGTTGTAGTTTTTTATGGCTTCTTCGAAGGTGAATTCGGTAATGTCATGGGCTTCTATCTGCTCAGCGATGATCTCGTTCACCAGGTAAGGGTTGATGGCGCTGGCCCCAAACCCGAACAAAAGGGCAAAATGGTGTACTTCCCTGGGCTCGGCAGATTCTATGATGATGCTGATCCGGTTCCGTTTACGGAGCCGCTGCAAACCACTGTTTACCGCTGAACAGGCCAGCAGGGCGGGAATGGGTGCATTCTCTTCACTCACATAGCGGTCTGAGAGGATCAGGATGTTGGCCCCTTCATCGATGGCCTCTTCGGCCTGGTCTACCAATTTCTGCAGGCCTTCCTCAAGCCCGTTGTGGCCCTTGTTCACCTCGTAGAGCATGGGGATGGAGACGACCTTGTAGTCAGGGCTCGCATCGTAATTCTTTATTTTATCCAGGTCTTCCTTGGAAATGACAGGGTTCTGTATCTTCAGTTTCCTGCAGTGCAATTCGGAGAAATCAAAAATGTTGTGATCGCTCCCCAGGGTTAGGCTGATGTCGCAAATCAGTTCTTCCCGGATTCCGTCAAGGGGGGGGTTGGTAACCTGGGCAAACAGTTGCTTGAAATAGTTGTAGATCAATTGTGGCCTTTCCGATAAAACTGCGATCGGGGTATCGCTCCCCATGGAACCAATGGGTTCTTTGGCGTTTTTTCCCATGGGCAGGATAATGGTATTGATGTCCTCCAGGGTGTAGCCGAAGACCGCTTTCCGTTTTTCCAGGGAAGTTTCGCCCAGGAAGAGGGGGCAGTCGTTATAGGGGATGCTTTTGAGGTGCACCAGGTTGTTGTCCAGCCATTTTTTGTAGGGGTACCGTTTGGCAATCTCTTCTTTGATCTCTTCATCGTTTACGATACGGCCTTCTTCCATGTTTACCAGGAACATCTTACCGGGTTCCAGCCGCCCGTGGAATTCTATGTTCTCAGGGGCTAGTTCCAGTACCCCGGTTTCAGAGGACATGATGACGTAGCCGTCTTTGGTGACCGAGTAACGCGATGGGCGCAGGCCGTTCCTGTCGAGGACCGCACCTATGTAGTTCCCATCGGTAAACGGGATGGATGCCGGGCCGTCCCAGGGCTCCATCAGGCAGGAATAATACTCGTAAAAGGCCCTTTTGGCTTCCGACATATCCGGGTTCTTTTCCCATGCTTCGGGTACCAGGATCATCATGACTTCGGGCAGGGAGCGCCCGGTCATGAGCAGGAGCTCAACCACCATATCCATTGTGGCAGAGTCCGATTTGCCGGGCAGGATGATGGGCAGGATGTCTTTGATTTCCTTTCCAAACAGATCGCTCTGCAGCAGTTCCTCCCTGGATCGCATCCGTGAAACATTCCCACGGAGGGTGTTGATCTCCCCGTTGTGGCACATATACCTGAAAGGCTGTGCCAGATCCCAGGTAGGGAAGGTGTTGGTGGAGAATCGCTGGTGTACCAGTGCCAGGCGGGTAATCACCCGCGGATCCATCAGGTCCTTGTAATACAATTTAATATCCTGGGGCATCAGCAACCCCTTGAAGATGATGATCCGTGTGGAAAGGCTGGGCAGGTAGAAGTAATTCCTTTCAGACAACTTGGAGTTGTTGATATTGTGCTCGGTGGCCTTCCGGGCAATAAACAATTTTCGTATGAACTCCGCATCGGTTTGTTCAGGGCCGGACTTGCCGATGAAGATCTGGCGGACATAGGGCTCCGTTTCTGCGGCGATCCTGCCCGGGATAGACCTGTTTACCGGCACATCGCGCCAACCGAGGAGCTGAAGCCCCTGTTTGGCGATATGCTCCTCGAAGACTTTCGTACAATAGTTCCGTTGGTTCTCCTTCTGGGGCAGGAAGACATTGCCCACGGCGTAATCCCCGACAGCGGGCAACTCGAAAGGAGAGACTTCCGTGAAGAATTCATGGGGGATATCTATAAGGATGCCCGCCCCGTCCCCGGTCTTGCCATCGGCACTCACAGCGCCCCTGTGTTCCAGTTTGACAAGTATTTCGAGTGCCTTATGGATAATGTCATTCGACTTCTTCCCTTTCAGGCTGCAAATAAATCCGGCACCACAGTTATCGTGTTCAAATTCGGGTAGATACAACCCCTGCTTTTTCATCATCATTGATTACGGTATTTGCTCAAAAATATCAATTTACATACATTTTCTACACCTTTTTATAACGAACTGCTTAAAAAATCCAACGTTGGAAATATTATGCTAAAAATTCCTCAATATGCCATAATTGTGTAGTGGAAATTAAGATATCGTTAAATCTGCACCCCTGACAAGGTGAAGGTGGCTTTTTTAAGGGGGTAGCAGGTATTATTTAGAAGTATTGCCTTTGATACCCTATAAAAATAATCATTTATATGGATAAATCGTGTATCTGGCACAAAAGACCCCCTAAAAAGCAGGGGTGTTATAAAAACAGACAAAAAACATGAAGCCTCTATTCCTTTAAAATACTCCTCGAAATCACAATTTTTTGGATTTCCGAAGTGCCTTCGTAGATCTGGGTGATTTTGGCGTCCCGCATCAGCCGTTCCACGTGGTAGTCCTTTACAAAGCCGTTGCCTCCGTGAATTTGTACGGCTTCCACCGTAGTGTCCATTGCCACCTGGGAGGCATATAGCTTGGCCATTGCGCTAGAGAGGTCATAGCTCCGGCCCTGGTCTTTGTCGCAGGCCGCTTTATATACCAGGTGACGGGCAGCCGCTATTTGTGTATGCATATCGGCCAGTTTAAAGGCGATAGCCTGGTGGTTGCATATTTCCGTGCCAAAAGCCTTGCGTTCCCTGGCGTATTTTTTGGAAAGCTCATACGCCCCTGCGGCTATGCCCAGGGCCTGGGCGGCAATCCCGATACGGCCACCTGCCAGGGTTTTCATGGCAAACTTAAACCCAAACCCATCTTCGCCAATGCGGTTTTCCTTGGGGACCTTAACGTCATTAAAGATAAGGGAATGCGTATCGCTTCCGCGTATCCCCAGCTTATTTTCTTTGGGTCCCACCTCAAATCCCTGCATCCCTTTTTCCACGATCAACACATTGATGCCATGATGGTTTTTTTCCGGATGGGTCTGGGCGATCACCAGGTAGGTGTCGGCCGCATTCCCATTGGTAATCCAGTTTTTGGTACCGTTGAGGAGGTAATGGTCGCCCTTGTCCAGGGCGGTTGTTTTTTGGGAAGTGGCATCGCTGCCGGCTTCCGGTTCGGAAAGGCAAAAGGCACCGAGGGATTCGCCCGTGCTAAGCCGTGTGAGGTATTGCTCTTTTTGCGCTTCCGTGCCAAAGGCCTCTATCCCCCAGCATACCAGGGAATTGTTTACCGATACGATAACCGAGGCAGAAGCATCTACCTTGGAGAGTTCCTCCATGGTCAGCACATACGAAAGGGTATCGAGCCCGCTCCCTCCGTATTTGGGGTCTACCATCATACCGAGGAACCCCAGTTCGCCCATTTTTTGGATTAATTCCCTTGGAAAATGCTGGGTCTCGTCCCGTTCAATCACACCGGGGAGTAGTGCGGTCTGGGCAAAATCCCTTGCCGCCTGCCGGATCATTTTCTGTTCTTCACTTAGTTGAAAGTCCATGTTGTGCTGCGATTTTTTGAGGATGTGGCAAATATAGCGTTATGGGCCAAGATATTCAATGAATCCCCGATGGAATACGATGTTCCCCTACCACCTTTTCAGTAGCGGTTGTGGGATATCCCGATATTCCGGGCAAATACTTTTTATGCTTGCCAATATTTTTATATTTGTGAGCGGCACCTCGAGCTACGGACGTCATCCCAATAGGAAGGCACCAATGCCTGGTTTTCCCAATGAGAGATCCCATGGCGTTGTTTGTCCGGGCGTGCCCCAACACAGAGCAACCTGAATGAAAGAATTACTGCATAGCTACGAAAACCGGGATCCCGAAATTGTCTTTCACTGGAAAGATCCCGAAACGGAAGCTGAGGGTTGGACCGTTATCAACTCCCTGCGCGGGGGCGCGGCCGGAGGCGGAACGCGCATGAGGGAAGGCCTGGACAGGAACGAAGTACTTTCACTGGCTAAAACCATGGAGGTAAAGTTTACCGTTTCGGGCCCGCCGATTGGTGGCGCCAAGTCCGGGATCAACTTCAATCCGAACGACCCCAGGAAACGGGGGGTGCTGGAACGCTGGTACCATGCCGTATCACCCTTGTTAAAGAGTTATTATGGAACCGGGGGCGACCTGAACGTGGACGAGATCCACGAAGTGATCCCCATCACGGAGGAAGCCGGTGTCTGGCACCCGCAGGAAGGGGTGTTTAACGGGCACTTCCGGCCTACCGAAGCCGATAAGATCAACCGCATCGGGCAGTTGCGCCTGGGCGTGAGCAAGGTGCTCGAAAACCCCAACTATTCTCCGGATATCCGGAAAAAATATACCGTGGCCGACATGATCACCGGTTTTGGGGTGGCCGAGGCCGTCAGGCATTACTACGGGATCTATGGGGGAACGGTAATCGGGAAACGAGCAGTGATCCAGGGTTTTGGAAACGTAGGTGCCGCCGCCGCCTTTTACCTGTCCCAAATGGGGGCCAAGATCGTTGGCATCATCGACCGCGAAGGCGGGGTGATCAAGGAAGAGGGGTTTAACTTTGATGAGATCAAAACCTACTTCCTGCACAAAAAGGGGAATACGCTGATCGAGGATGCCGACCGGATGATCCCTTTTAGGGAAATGAATGAACGCGTATGGAAATTAAAGGCTGAAATTTTTGCCCCCTGCGCTGCTTCGCGCCTGGTGACCAAAGAACAAATCTCCGAAATGATAGATGCCGGCCTGGAAGTGATCTCCTGTGGGGCGAATGTACCCTTTGCCGACAAGGAGATATTTTTCGGGCCCATTATGGAATACACCGACCAGCAGGTGAGCCTGATCCCTGATTTTATTTCGAATTGCGGGATGGCCAGGGTTTTCGCTTTTTTTATGGAGCGAAGGGTGTCTATGGAGGACGAACTGATATTTAATGATACCTCCGACACTATAAGAAAGGCAATTTTGAATATCTTTAAACAAAATACACATAAGGTAAATTTGAGCCGCACTGCTTTTGAGATTGCCTTAAAACAACTCATGTAAATAAAACCAACTCTATGGAAACTATTATCATTATTGTATTTGTTGTTGGGTACCTGGCGATCACCCTCGAACACAATCTTAAAATAGACAAACTCATTCCGGCCCTGGCGATGATGGCGCTTTTATGGGCTATAATCGCCCTTACGCACATGCCGGTGTTTGATGTGAATACCGAATTAAAAGAGTTGGAACCCACACATCTCGATGAAATCCTGCTGCACCACCTAGGGAAAACCGCGGAAATCCTGGTGTTCTTGCTGGGGGCGATGACCATTGTTGAAATCATCGATTATTTTGACGGCTTTGCGACCATAAAAGGGTATATAAGGACCAGGAGCAAGAAGAAATTACTCTGGTTGTTCTCTATCCTGGCCTTTTTCCTTTCGGCCATTATAGATAACCTCACCGCCACTATCGTGTTGGTGACCATCCTTCAAAAAGTGATATCAGACCGGGAAACACGGCTTTGGTTCGCCGGCCTTATCATCATTGGCGCCAACGCCGGTGGTGCCTGGTCGCCTATCGGGGATGTGACCACGACCATGCTTTGGATTGGCGACAAAGTGACCACCCTGCAATTGATAGAGCACGTGCTGGTACCGTCCATCGTTTGTATGGTGGTCCCGGTACTGTTTGCCTCGCGGTACAAAGCCTTTAAAGGGGAGATTGATGCCGAATTGACAACGGAAGAACCCAAGTCCAAATTCGGCTCCACGATGCTCTACCTGGGGTTGGGGTCCATCGTTTTCGTGCCCATTTTCAAAACCATCACCCACCTGCCTCCCTACGTGGGTATGATGCTGTCCCTGGCGCTGGTAGCCACCTTCGCGGAAGTTTACAGCAGTTCCAAATTCAGTATCTCCAATGTGGATGCCGACAGCGATGCCGCTTCCCACCATAGTCCGGTCCACGCTTCCCTTTCAAAAATAGAATTGCCCAGTATCCTGTTTTTCCTGGGGATCCTGCTGGCGGTCGCCGCCCTGGAATCCCTGGGGATGCTCTTCCATTTCGCAGAATACCTGGATGCCAGCATGCCGGCTTTGGGGACGGAGGCCAGGACCGGGATTGTCTCGGATTTAGTGGTCCTGATTCTGGGCGTAGGGTCGGCCGTGATTGACAACGTGCCCCTGGTCGCAGCGAGTATGGGGATGTTTTCGGTCCCCGTGGATGATCCTGTATGGCACTTCATCGCCTACTCTGCCGGTACCGGTGGAAGTATGCTTATCATTGGATCTGCCGCCGGGGTAGTAGCCATGGGAATGGAAAAAATAGATTTTTTCTGGTACCTCAAAAAAATTGCGTGGCTGGCATTCCTCGGATTTATTGGTGGTTCCGTAGCTTTTATCCTAATACGAAATTTTGTGTTGAACGTATAATTTAATCGACAATACTCCGTTATAAGGGCAAAATTAACTCAGCATACAATATGGTATTATTTCAGGATCTCGTAGACGAGACGCAAGTGGGGGAACTTGTTTCGGAAGAAAAAACGCTCTCTGTCATCGATTTGATTTTTAATGGGGGCACGGGTAGTATCGTCATTATTTCAGTGCTTTTTGCCATGCTCGCGGTGGCCCTGTATATTTATTTTGAGCGACTGCTCGCGATCAAGGCCGCGTCGCAGATCGACAAGAATTTTATGAACCAGATCAGGGACCACGTCATGAGCGGGAAACTGGAGGCCGCAAAGATCCTTTGCGCCCAAACCGATTCACCCGTGGCACGCCTGACCGAAAAGGGGGTATCCCGGATAGGCAAACCGCTGGACGACATCAATGCCGCCATTGAGAATGCCGGCACCCTGGAGGTGTATAAACTGGAAAAAAACGTGAACATCCTGGCAACGGTAGCCGGAGCAGCACCCATGATCGGGTTTTTGGGTACGGTTATTGGTATGATTTTGGCATTCCACCAAATGGCCAGTAGCGGGGGGCAGGCAGAAATGGGCGCCCTGGCTTCCGGTATCTATACCGCGATGACCACAACGGTGGCCGGTTTGATTGTCGGGATTATCGCCTATATCGGCTATAACCACCTGGTGAACCGTACAGACAAGGTGGTACACAAGATGGAGGCCAATGCGGTGGAGTTCCTCGACCTGCTGAACGAACCCGTATAATACAAAAAGATGAAGCTAAAGGGAAGAAATAAAATCAGTCCGGAATTCAGCATGGCGTCCATGACGGACATCGTATTCTTGCTGCTCATCTTTTTTATGCTGACAGCCAATTCACCCAATGCGCTGGACCTATTGTTGCCCAAGGCTAAAGGAAAATCGACCAACACCCAAAACGTATCGGTTACGATCAACAGGAACCTGGAATATTTTGTGAACAACGAGCGGATTAACGGAGAATACATTGAAATTGAACTAAAAAAGGCACTGAAGGGCCAGGAAAAACCCACGATTATCCTGAGGGCAGAGGAGAGCGTAGCTATCAAAGAGGCTGTAAACGTTATGGATATTGCCAACCGGAACAATTACAAGGTCATCCTGGCAGTGCGACCCAACTGATGTCGTTCTTAGATACGAGACACAAGAAAAAATCCTTTACACTTACCACCGCGCTGCTAAGTGCACTCCTGCTTTTGCTTTTTTATATCGGTCTTACCTATATGGAGCCGCCCATTGAGAATGGGATTACCGTGAATTTTGGCACTACCGAGTTTGGCATGGGGGAAGAGCAACCCAAGGAAAAGGTACAATCCCGCCCGGCCGAGGAGAAAGAGGTAGTTCAGGAAGAAGTGCAGGAAGAGGAGGCTGCACCGCCCGAAGAAGTGGCCAGTGAGGAAGTTACCGAGAAACCCGCAGAAAAGCTATTGACCCGGGAGGAGGAAGAGGCCATCAAAATTAAACAGCAACGGGAAGCGGAACAGCGGGAGGCTGCCGCGAGGAAAGCCAGGGCCGAGCAATTGGCCCGGGAGAAGAAGGCTGCCGAAGATAAAGCCCGCCAGGAACAGGAAGCCAAAAAGAAAAAACTGGATGAGCTCATGGGAGGCCTGAACAAATCGGACGGAGCGGCCCAGGGAAGTGAAGGGGACGACCAACAGGCAGGCGACAAGGGGCAGCCCGATGGAGACCCCTATGGTACCAGTTATTACGGTAGCCCCGGGACCGGCAGCGGTACCGCCGGGTATGGCCTGAACGGCCGTTCCTTGGTGAGCAAGGGAAAGGTACAGCAAGAATGCAATGAGGAAGGGCGTGTGGTAGTCCAGATCGTGGTAGACCGCAACGGAAAGGTGGTCGATGCCACACCGGGGGTACGCGGCACCACCAATAATGATCCCTGCCTCCTGGAACCTGCCCGTAAAACCGCCTTTATGCACCGCTGGAATGTAGATTCCAAGGCCCCTTCCCAACAGGTGGGCTTCGTGGTGGTCAATTTTAAACTCGGAGAGTAAACCTGCCCCCGTCAACAACCCATCCCGGCCTAGATCCTGAAGCTAAACCCCTCCTTTACCTTTACATGGTATTTATCAGCATCAAACCGGTACAGGAAGGATCCTTTACGGGACGAGCTCATGTCTTTTTCGTCCAGTTTTTCCAGGACATCCATGGCATTGATCTTATTGATAAAATTTCGCTTGTCCAGCCTCTTATCGAGTATCGATTCGTACAGCGCTTGTAGCTGGCGCATGGTAAACTTCTCAGGCAGCAGTTCAAAACCAATAGGCCAGTTCAGGGCCCTGCGCCGCAGACGGGCAAGGGCTTTCTGCACCATCTCGTTGTGATCAAAGATAAGGTCGGGCGCCTTTTTAAGGTCGAACCAATGGGCGTCTTCGTCCTGTAACCCTTCAAATTGGTGTGACGCCACATCGATCAGCGCGAAATAGGCGACGGATATGGTACGCTCCGCCGGATCCCGGTCGATCTTGCTGTACGCGTATAGTTGCTCCATATAGATATCCTTCAGGCCGGTAAGGGTATGCAACACCCGGGTAGCAGCTTCATCCAGGTTTTCATCCTTTTTTAAAAATCCGCCAATAAGGGACCATTTTCCCTTCTCCGGTTCAAAATTCCTTTTGACAAGAAGGATTTTAAGGCCCTTTTTGTCAAAGCCGAAAATGATACAGTCCACTGCCAAAAGCAGCTTGTCTTCCTGTTGGTAGGTATTGTGGTGCATAGCGCTATTCTCAGGCGGGATTGGCCCTCCCGTAAGTACATGTTTATTGCAAGTGTTAAAAATACACGTTATTCAGAAATATCTTGCTTGCTAAGCAAAAAATCAGTTCATTTACAAATGTGAGTATTACACTTAACAATTTATCCGCGTATCATTTCCTAAACTTTTGCCAATGGAAAACCAGCATTTATATCTGCCATCAAGAAAACCCCGTGGCTTGGCCATGGGGGTGGCCCTGCTCTTTGTTTTTTTCCTGTCCCTGCCCGGGGCGGGACTTCACGCACAAAAGGCGGTAACCGAGATCACTATTGGGGATGCGGGTGGTTCCCCGCTCATCAGCAGGCATATTTATGGCCATTTCGCCGAGCATTTGGGCCGCTGTATATACGATGGCTTTTATGTCGGAGATTCAAGTTTGATACCCAATAAAGCCGGCGTCCGCAACGACATCATTGCAGCCTTAAAGGAACTGGAGATCCCCAACCTGAGGTGGCCGGGCGGTTGTTTTGCTGACACCTACCATTGGAAAGACGGGATTGGGCCCAGGGAAGACCGGCCTACCATTGTAAATACCTGGTGGGGCGGCGTCACCGAGGATAACAGTTTTGGGACCCATGATTTTCTGAATTTATGTGAGGCCCTGGAAGCCGAACCGTACCTGTCGGGCAATGTAGGCAGCGGAGCGGTGCAGGAGTTGGCCGATTGGGTGCAGTATGTGAATTATGACGGCCAAAGCCCCATGTCTGACCTCAGGGTGCAGAATGGGCGCAAGGAACCCTGGAAAGTGCGCTACTGGGGCGTGGGCAACGAAGCCTGGGGCTGTGGGGGCCATATGAGGGCGGAATATTATGCGGATATCTACCGGAAGTATGCCACCTTTATGTCCGGGGCCGGGGTCGAAGGCGGGTTGTACCGAATTGCCTCGGGGGCCAGTGATGACGATTACCATTGGACGGAGGTGCTGATGCGGGATATCCCGCACCGTCTTCTGCAAGGCGTTGCCCTTCACCATTACTCGGTGATCGACTGGGGCAATAAGGGGTCTTCCGTTGATTTTTCGGAGCAACAGTATTTTGATATCATGGAGCGATCCTGGCTCATGGAGGAACTCATTCAAAAGCATTCGGCCATTATGGATACATACGACCCGGAGAAGAAAGTCGACCTGGTGGTGGATGAATGGGGGGGATGGTATGATGTCATCCCGGGAACAAACCCGGGTTTCCTCTACCAGCAGAATACCATCCGCGATGCCATGATCGCAGGACTGGTGCTCAATATCTTCAACAACCATGCAGACCGGGTGAAAATGGCGAACCTTGCGCAAACCGTAAACGTATTGCAGGCCGTCATCCTCACCGAAGGTGAAAAAATGATCCGTACGCCCACATATCACGTTATGAACATGTACAAGGTGCACCAGGACGCCCGCTTGCTACCGCTAACGTTTGAATCGCCCAACTACGAGGCAGGGGGCAAAAGCCTGCCGGCCTTATCGGTTTCAGCCTCAATGGATGAAGACGACAGGTTGCATATTTCGTTCGTGAATATCGACGCCTCCCGTGCCCATACGGTGCAACTTCCGCTTGCCGCATTGGGGGTGGCAAAACTCAGTGCTCAAATTCTGACAGGCGCAAGGCTGCAGGATCACAATTCCTTTGACCAACCTGAGGCTGTTAGGCCAGCCGGCTTTTCCAACTTCAGCTATAGAAAAGGCATCCTGGAGTTGGAGTTGCCCCCGCATTCCGTAGTGGTGCTGGCCGGAGAATGAGGAAAGGCCTGATAGGGGTATTGTGGTATAATCCAAAAGATGAGTGAAAGGTATAAGAGAAGCGTAAAGAACGGCATACGCAGCTTTCTGGCCCTGGCCCTGTTTGGGAACGGGTGGTCTACAGTGGGGCAGGAGATGGGTTTTCGCTGGATGTTCCTACATCCGAGGAGGCCATCCAGCCTGCCAAGTACGGGACCTTCTGCGAGGATATCAATGTTGCTGCCGATGGGGGGCTGTATACTGGAATGGTGAAAAACCGCTCTTTTGAATTCCCGTTGCCCAAAATGGGGGTAAATCAGGCTCCATGGGCAGGATGACCCTCTTGCAAAGTGAAGACCTACAGGCGGTTAATACGTTTATAACACCCCAAAATATTGCGCCAAGGGTAAGTGAATTACCTGCCCGGGGTACCCAGGTGGTCGTTGCATTACCCCCCCCCCTCGGGTCTTTTGGGGTGCTCAGGATACCGCTGTGGTAAGAAGGCCTCAGGCGTTTGGTAATGCCTGGGCGTAGAACCGGAATGCAATTTTGAAAATAGGCCAAGGCATGACAAAATCATATGTTATAGGATTGGATTACGGAACCGACTCCGTACGTGCGGTACTCATAAATACCCTGGACGGTGTAGCGTTGGCCTCCGAAGTTTTCTGGTACCCGCGCTGGCGCAAGGGGCTTTATTGCCAACCGGTGTCCAACCAATTCCGCCAACACCCCAGGGACCATATAGAGGGGCTCGAGCATGCCATAAAGGCTGTCATGGCAAAAAGTGGTGTGTCTCCGGGATCCGTTAAGGGAATTTGTATTGACACCACCGGTTCTTCCCCCATCCCGGTGACCAAAGACGGGACGCCCCTGGCCATGGTACCCGCCTTTGATGAGAACCCTAACGCCATGATGGTTTTGTGGAAAGACCATACGGCCATTGCCGAGGCCAATGAGATCAATGCCCTGGCGGCCAATTGGGGTGGGGTAGATTTCACAAAATACGAAGGGGGGATCTATTCCTCCGAATGGTTTTGGGCCAAAATCCTTCATGTCATCCGGGAAGATGATGCAGTACGGGAGGCCGCCCACAGTTGGATGGAACACTGTGACCTGATGACCTTCCTGTTATGCGACCACAAAAACCTGGAAACGTTCAAGCGAAGCCGTTGCGCCGCGGGCCACAAAGCCATGTGGCATGCTGCCTGGGACGGCCTTCCACCCACGGAATTCCTGGCGAAGCTAGACCCCTACCTTGCTACACTGCGTGACCACTTGTATGAGGATACCTATACGTCCGACGAAGTGGCCGGTTACCTGGATGCCGAATGGGCGAAACGCCTGGGATTGACCACCGAAACCGTGGTCGCTGTGGGCACCTTTGATGCCCATGCCGGGGCCGTGGGGGCGCGGGTAGGCGAGCGCACCCTGGTCCGTGTGATGGGGACGTCCACCTGCGATATCATGGTAGCCCCCGCCACGAGCATTGGACAGCGGGCCGTCAGCGGTATTTGCGGGCAGGTAGACGGTTCGGTCATCCCCGGGATGGTGGGGCTGGAAGCCGGGCAGTCGGCCTTTGGCGATGTGCTGGCCTGGTTCCGCGACCTCTTGTCCTGGCCCCTGGATGCCCTGGTTTTAAAATCGGACCTCCTTTCCAAAGCCCAAAAGGACGCCCTGGGCACTGAGATGGAGGCACAATTTATGCAACGCCTCACGGAAGAAGCGGCGGCTATTCCGTTGTCGGAGGGCCTGCCCGTGGCGCTCGACTGGATTAACGGGAGGCGCACGCCCGATGCCAACCAGGAATTGAAGGCGGCCATTTCCAACATTTCCCTGGGAACCCGGGCACCGCACGTTTTCAAAGCCCTGGTCCACGCGATTTGTTTTGGTTCAAAGAAAATCCTCCGGCGTTTCGAAGATGAGGGGGTGCCCATTGATTCGATTATCGGGATAGGGGGCGTTGCCAGGAAATCGCCTTATATTA
>MRWG01001669.1_pt1 | contig 13223 bp, 12 predicted proteins | sample 1013341 | NCBI WGS metagenome assembly MRWG01 (sample SAMN06117577, study PRJNA244670) | biofilm metagenome | biome: Water; feature: Cathode Biofilm; material: Biofilm; isolation source: microbial consortium enriched at the cathode of a solar microbial fuel cell | place: USA: District of Columbia ... | reverse complement strand
GCCTGGCTGTTCGGCGGCATGACCATCCTGCAATTGCAGGGCCAGGCGCTCGGGCTCGGCGTGCCCTCGGAACTCCTGTCGGCGCTGCCCTACGCCGCGACCATCGTGGTGCTGGTCATCATCTCGCAGAACCGCCAGATGCTGGCGCTGCATTTTCCGGCCTCTCTGGCCAAGCCGTTCCGGCCCGCGAACTGAGGCGCCTGAAGGCGCGGATCGCGGCGCGTCGGGCGCTCAGTAGCCGAGAATGTCGAGAAACCGATTCCAGCGCATGCCGAGATTGAGCATCGGCGCGCGCAGGCGGTGCATCGGAAACGGACGCAACGGCGTCTCGGGCATTGAATGCTCTTCCGGCGTGCCGGCCAGGCGTGCGGCCAGCCAGGCGCCGAGGCGATGCGACAACGCCACGCCGCGGCCGTTGAAGCCGGCAAGCACGTGGAGCTCGTCGGCGAGCCTGTGGTAGTGCGGCAGGTAATCGAAGGTGATGCCGACCAGCCCGGTCCAGCGCTGCTCGATCGGCAGGCCGGCGAGATCGGGAAAGACGCCGTGCAGCACCTGCTCCAGCACCGCATAGTCCGGCGCGTGAGGGCTTTGCGCCCGCGCGGAGGAAAACGAGGCACGCCCTCCCATCACCAGGCGCCCGTCGGGGCTGCGGCGAAAATAAAGCACCAGCCGGCGGCTGTCATAAACCGTCTCGCCCCCGGCCAGAATATGGCCGTGGCCGGCCTTCAAGGGGGCGGTGGCGATCTGAAAACTGTTGACCGGCAGCAGCGAGCGGGCGAGGCCGGGAACGAGCGCGTCGCTATAGGCGTTGGTCGCGACCGCCACCTTGCGGGCCCATAGCCGCCCATGCGCGGTGTCGAGGCGCCACAGGCCGCGCGCGCGCGCCAAGGCTGAGGCCGGGGAATGCGGATGGATCGCGGCGCCGGCCTCGCCGGCGGCGCGCGCCATTTCGCGGGCAAGGTCGAGCGGCTGCACGCTGGCGCCGCGCGGATCGTAAAGGCCGCCCGGATAGCGCGTCGTTCCGACCCGGCGGGCGACGTCGTCCGGCCCGAGTTCCTCGACCGCGACGCCTTCCCGTTTCAGGGTTTTGGCGGCCTGCGTGAGCTTGGCGTGCGCGGTGGCGTTGTGGGCGAGGCGGAAGAGGCCGGGCTGGCGCCAACCGCAATCGAGCGCCTTGCGCGCGATCAGCGCGCCGAGAAAGTCGGGGGCTTCCTGGCCGAAGCGATGCAGCGCACGCCCAGCCTCGCCGAACCGCGCGGCCAGCGCCTTTTCGTCGAGCTTGATGCCCGGATTGACCTGGCCGCCATTGCGGCCGCTGGCACCGTGGCCGATTTCGTGCGCCTCAAGCAGCGCCGTCGCCACGCCGCGCTCGGCCAGATGCAGGGCAATCGACAGGCCGGTGAAGCCGCCGCCGACAATAGCGACGTCGACCTCGCGCTCGCCTTCGAGCGCGGGCGCCTCGAACGGCGGGGTGGCCGCCGCGGCAGCCCATAGTCCCTGGGCCGCCGGCCGGGCTGGGGCGCCGGGCACGGCTCTAGCCCTGCCGCACGAAGAAATGTTTGCTCATGGTCTCCTCGACCTCCCAGGTGCCGCGAAATCCCGGCGCGATCAGCGCGGTCGCCCCCGGTTCCAGCGCGATATCGGTGCCGTCGTCGCCGCGAATGCGGCCGCGCCCCTCGAGCACGTTGAGAAATTCCCATTTGTCGTAGGCGATGGTCCAGCAGCCGGGCGTCGATTCCCAGCGGCCGCTGGTCATGCCGCCGTCGGTGAAGAATATCCAGCTCCGCCATTGCGGGTCGCCGTGAAGAATGCGCTCGGCAGCGGGCCTGGTTTCGCGCGGCTCGGTTTCGGCGCGGTCGAAATCGATAATATGCTTGTTCATGCGGGCAGTACTTTTGACGGTGTTGGGACGGCCGGCGTTCAGGACGCCGGCGGGAACAAGGCACCTTCGGAGGGTGACCAGGATATCCAGATATCGTTGCCCGGCTTGAACCCAGCGGCGGGGCCGGAGCGCCCCTTACGGACATGGATAGTGCCGAGCCGCGTGTCCAAGGTGAAGCGGATGCTTGCTCCGAGAAACTCGCGGAGCTCAACACGTGCTTCAAGGAGGTTGACGGCGGTGTCCGGCCGTTCGCCGGACATCCCGATCGCCTCCGGCCGCACCATCAGCACCGCCTGTCCCGAATTGCCGTCGGTTCTGTCCAGGGCGAGCAGTTTCAAATCGGGGGCCGTCGGGACGCTGACCCTGCGGAACTGGCCTTCAGGGTTTCCCATCGAGACCGCGATGCGGTTGGAATCACCGACGAAACCGGCGACGAAGCCGGTGTTCGGCCGCTCATAGATCTCGTCGGGCGAACCGAGCTGGCAGATCTTGCCATTCGCCATCACCGCGATGCGGTCCGACAGCGCCAGCGCTTCTTCCTGGTCGTGGGTCACGTAGATGACGGTGACGCCGAATTCACGCTGGATACGTTTGATTTCGGTCTGCAACTGATCGCGCAGGCTGCGGTCGAGCGCGCCCAACGGCTCATCCATCAACAGCACGGGTGGCTCGAAGACGAGCGCGCGCGCGAGTGCGACACGCTGCTGCTGACCGCCCGACAGCGCGCTGATGCGCCTGTCGGAAAACTGTTCCAGCGATACGACCTGGAGGACACGGTCGACCGCCTTGCGGATGTCGGCGTCCGCCCATTTACGCATGCGCAGCGGAAAGGCGATGTTGTCGAACACGTTGAGATGAGGAAACAGCGCATAGTTCTGGAAAACGACGCCGAGGCCGCGCTTTTCGGGCGGCAGCGAAAGGATGTCGCGACCGTCGATGCTGATGGCGCCGGAATCCGGTTCCGTCAACCCTGCGACCGCCATCAGCGTGGTCGTCTTGCCAGAACCACTCAGACCCAGAAGGGTCACGAACTCACCGGGCTCGATCGAAAGCGACACGTCGTCGACGGCGACGAAATCGCCGTAACGTTTGTTCAATCCCGTGATCTGGACGGCTGCACCGGGCATAGCGTTTCTCCGTCGTTTACCAGTAACGCTGCGTTGCGTCGGTCAGAAGCTCGGGGCCGTTCTCGGTGACGAGGATGGTCTCCTCGAAATCGCCGAGATAACCGTCGCTGGAGATCGTGCGCTCGACCGAAAGCACCATGTTGGGCACGATCTCGCGGCTGACGCCGCGGGCGAGCCAGGGGGCGTCCCAGCCGAGGCCGACGCCGTGGCCCATGGCGGAAAACACGCCGGTGATCGGGAAGCCCATCGCTGCCTGCCTGTCGAGCCCGGCCGCGCCGAGGTCGCCGGCGGTCGCGCCGGGACGCACCGCGGCGATGGTGGCGTCCACGCAGGCCTTCGCCGCCTCCAGAAACTCCACCTGCCGTTTCGACACCGGGCCGATCGCCTTGGCGCGGGCAAGGTCGAAGACATAGCCGTTCAGAGCGCCCGAAATGCCGAGCCTAATCCAGCCGCCATGTTCGAGCTTTCTGTCGGATCCCCAGGTCGGAAAATTGTTCCTGGAAAAACGCGAGGGATCGCCGCCGACACCGGAGGCCATGAAGGAATTGTAAAGAACGCCGCCGGCCGGAACCAGCACGTCGAGCCCGGCGGCCACGACCTCGCCATGCGATGCGCCAGGGCGGGCGGCCTCCATCATCGCCTCGATCATGCGCGAGCCCAGTCTGGAAGCCTGGCGCAGCAGTGCGATCTCGGCAGGCGACTTGACGGCGCGCAGCTCGCCGACGATGTCGTCGGCGGCCAGCAAGGTCATGTCCGGCAGCGCCTCGGCAAGTCGGGCTGCCATGGTGAAGGACAACACATCGCCGCCGACCAGGCCGACCCGCCCCTTGCCGAGCCCGGCGCGGCGCAGCGCCTCGATAGCGCCTTCGACGACAAAGTCGGTATAGTCGACCGTGCCGTCGTCGAGCCGGATGCGGCCGTCGTCGGGAACGTCGATCACCAGTCGCGGGTCGCCGCCGACCGGCAGCACCAGGAAGGTGTGAGCGCGTCCCGACCAATTGTTCGCGAAGTCCGGGATGAAGGGAAAGTGCGTGTAGAAATTGGTCAGGTAGAATATGTCGGCGTAGCGGTCGAGCGTGCCGCCACCGCGCGAGCAAACGAGCAGCGCGTCGAGCCCGCGCTCTTTCGCGGCCGCCGAGGCGCGTTGCCGGCGGGCGCTGAATTCTTCGGCGGGAATTGTCGTTGTCATGGTCGGTGCGGATGTCCAGGTTGAAGGAAAGCAGGGTTATTTGCGCTGGACGAGCCAGAACAAGGTCAAGACGACGCACGACACGATCAGCAGCAGGCAGGAGGCTGCCGCCACGATCGGACTGATCTCGAAGCGGATGCCGCTCCACATCTGGACCGGCAAAGTGGTCGCGTCGGCGCCGGCGATGAACAGCGCCACCACCACCTCGTCGAAGCTGGTGATGAAGGCGAACACCACGCCGGCGGTAATGCCGGGCGCGAGGATGGGCAGGGTCACGCGCCGGAAAGCGGTCGCCGGCGTGGCGCCGAGGCTGCGTGCGGCGTCGACCACGCGCCGGTCGAGCTTCTGCAGGACGGCCGAGACGTTGATGACGACGAAGGGCAAAGCGAGCACAGTGTGCGCGAGCACCAGGCCGGGGATGCTCGCCACCAGCCCGGCGCGTGCGAAGGGCGTGTAGAGCGCGGCGGCGGTAATGATGGTCGGCACCACCATTGGCATGATGAAGAAGAAGGTGACCGCGCGTCCGGTTCGGCGCGGGAGTTGGCCGAGGCCGAGCGCGATCATCGTGCCGAGGGTCGTCGACAGCGCCGCCGTCAGCACCGCGACCACCGCGCTGGTGCCGAGCGAGCCGATCCACTCGGGCCGTTCGAAGAACTCGCGATACCAGTGCAGGGTGAAACCGCGCGGCGGGAAGGTGATGAAATTGGTCTCGGTGAAGGAGATCGGCGCCACCGCTAATGTCGGCAGCACCAGGAATACGCAGATCGCGGCGGCAAAGGCCGTCAGCATCGCGCTCGACAGGCGCCCGGTCATCGCGTGCCCCACAGGCGGCTGAGGTCGAAGAAGCGGTCGCCGATCCAGTAGAGCGTGATCGTGGCCACCAGCAGCACCGTCGACAGGGCGGCGGCGAAGGGCCAGTTCAGCGTGCTGTTGATGTTGAACTCGATGAGCTGGGCGAGGAGGATGTCGCGCGGGCCGCCCAAAAGCGCGGGCACGACGAAGAAACCGAGACTGAGCATGAAGACGAGCAGCAGGCCGGCGAGCACGCCAGGCATGGTGAGGGGTAAGTAGACACGCACGAAGGCGGCCAGCGGGCTGGCGCCGAGCGAGCGCGCCGCGCTCGGCAAAGTCGGGTCGAGACGGCTCATAACAGCTGCCAGCGGCAGCACCATATAAGGCAACATGATCTGGGTCATGCCGATCAGCACGCCGGTGGTGTTGTGGACCAGGGGGATCGCGCCGTCGATCAGGCCGATCTCACGCAGCAGGCCGTTGATGATGCCTTGCGGGTTCAACAGCACGATCCAGCCATAGGAACGCACGAGCAGGTTGGTCCAGAACGGGATCAGCACGCACAGCAAGATGACCGCCTTGCCGAGCGGGCCCGACCGGTTGAGCTGATAGGCGAGCGGATAGCCGAGCAGCAGGCACAGCACCGCCACCTGGGTGCTGAGCAGCAGCGTGCGCCCGATCACCCTGACATAGATCGGGTCGAGAAAGACACGCTGGTAATGGACGAATGCACCGGCTGAATCGCTGAAGCTGGTAGCCACCAGGCGGGCGACCGGCCAGGCGAAGAGGATCGCCAGGAAGGCGAGTCCGGGCAGCAGCAGGGCGCCGGAGCGCCAGTTCATCGATTTGCCGGGCATTACGTCCATTTCCGTCGCGTTCGGGCGCGGTCGTTTATGAGAGCTTCCAGGCGTTGACCTTGTCGGTCACGGCGGCGAGGTTCTCGCCCCACCATTTCTCGCCCAGGATCACGGCCTTGTCGCGCATTTGCGGTCCGCCGGACAGGGTCTCGGCACGCTCCTGCGGGATCATCTCGAAGGCTTCCGGCACGACCGGTCCGTAGGTGTAGGCCTTGGCGATGGCAGCCTGCGCGTCCGGGGTCAGCGCATAAGCCAGGAAGCGCATGGCCGCGTCCTTGTTGGGGGCGCCCTTCGGCACGACCATCGCCGACCAGGTCAGGAAGCTCAGCCCATATTCGATCTCGATCGGTGCGCCGTTGTCGCGTGCGTTGAGAGCGCGGCCGTCGGGAACGAGCCCGATCGCCGCCTGGCCGTCCGACATGTATTGCTCGCCCTGGGCATTGGTCTCGTAGAACAGGATGTGGTCGCGGATCGTGCCGAGCTTGGCCAGCGCGCGATCGATGTCGAGCGGATAGAGATCGGCCGGCGCGACGCCGTCGGCAAGCAGCGCGGCTTCCAGATAGGCGCCGTTGGCCTTGGTGTAGAAGGCGCGCTTGCCGGGGAATTTCTCAACGTCGAACACGTCGGCGAAGGTCTTGGGGCCGGGCGCAAGATCCTTGTTGTAGGCGATCAGCCGGGAAAACAGCACCTGCGGTACCGAATAGTCGGTGATGAGATCCTGGCCTTCCATGATCGGGCCCTTGTCGACGACGCCGAAATCGATCGGCTCGAGCAGGTTCTTTTCCGCCCCGATCCACTGGAAGTCGGGCAGCACTTCGACGATGTCCCATTCCGTGTTGCCGGATTCCACCATGGCCTGGATGCGGCCGTAACTGTTGCCGGGCACGGAGCGCACGGCAATCCCGGTCTTTTCGGTGAACGGATCGAACCAGGCCTCGCGCATCGCGGCTTCCCAGGAACCGCCCCAGGACGAAAAAACGATCTCGCCGTTTTGTTGCGCGCGCAGCACCGCGGGCGCGGCCATCAGCGCGACGCCGGCGCCGCCGAGTTTGAGAATGTCGCGGCGGGTGGGGATGAACGATTTCGGATTGCGGGTCATGTTGCCAGCCTCCTTTGGCTTGGAATTGGTAAGTACCATGTAGACCAATTTGAGGGTAATCACTATAAAATAACGTTGTAAAGAGGAAAATTGCCGGAATCGCCTGCTTGATTTGTGTAAATAGGTATGATTGGTATGATGCGTGAAGGACAACCATACGGAGCACAGGGCGGCGTGACGCAAGGCTGGAGCATCGTGCGCGCGCATTCGCGCGATAATCTTCTCGCGCAGTGCCGGCAGGCGCTTGGCGACGGAAGCCTCCGGTCGGGCCAGCGGCTGCCCAATGAACGCCGGGTGGCGGAAATGTCGGGCCTGTCGCGTTCGACGGTGCGCGCGGCCTTCGACCTGTTGGAACGGGAAGGGCTGATCGTGCGCCATGTCGGGCGCGGCACCTATGTGGCCGAGGATGCGGCCAAGGCGGCGCCCAGCGCCGAGGGGGGCGATTTCAGGCCTGCCGAACTGATGGAGTTCCGCCTGATGGTGGAGCCCTCGCTGGTCGAACTGATCGTGGTCACGGCCACCGACGCACGGCTGGACGCTCTGGTCGCATTGGTGCGCGGCGGCCGCGACGTAAAGGTATGGCAGGAGGCGGAGGAGGCCGACCGGGCCTTTCATCGCGGCCTTTTCGACGCTACCGACAACCGCATCTTTTCCGATCTCGGCCGGCAGCTGAGTTCTATGCGCGACAGCCGAAGCTGGTTGCGACTGAAAGAAGGCAGCTTCTCGCTGGAGAAATGGCAAATCTACCAGCAGGAGCACGAGGTGATCGTGGCGGCGCTGCTCGACCGCAATGCCGAGAACGCCCGCAACGCACTCAGGCGACATCTTGGCGGCGTGCGGGCCAACGCGCAGATGGCGACCTCGGACCTTTAGACCACTCCTTCGGGGACGGGGCATTTCATCGCCGGCGCCCCGGCGCAAGAACCGCGCGTGCGGATGCGGTTTGTGGCGGTCGCCACGCATATGTCGATGAAAGGCCGGTCGCCGCGGCGGTTGGGCCTTACCGTGTCGGTGGCGATGCGTCAGTAACCGAGCGCGCAGCCATCCTTGCGCGGGTCGGAGCCGCCGAGCAGCGTGCCGCGTTCCCAGTCGATCCAGATCGCCTGGGCGCCGCCGATCGGCGCGTTCGGCGGCTGCACGGTGAAACCGCGCCGTTCCAACTCCGGCCCGAGCGCCTCGCGCAGCCGCGTCTCGGCCTCGATGGTCGTCGTGCCCGGCAAAGGGAACAGGCGCGGCGCGTCGATCGCCGCCTGGATGTCTAGGCCGTGGTCGATCATCAGGCTGAGAAGCTGGGCATGGCCCATGGCCTGATAATGGCCGCCCATCACCCCGAACGGCATCACGGCGCGGCCGTCGCGCGACAGCATGCCGGGAATGATGGTGTGCATCGGCCGCTTGCCGGGCGCGATCGCGTTGCGGTGGCCGCGCTGAAGGCTGAAGCTCTGGCCCCGGTTGTGGAACAGCACGCCCGATCGCGGCGTCATCAGCCCGGATCCGTAAGGGTGGAAGATCGAATTGATGAAGCTGACGGCGTTGCGGTCCTTGTCGACGACGGAGATGTAGACCGTGTCGCGATGCTCGACCGTGTCGGCGGCCGCCTGCGGGGTCATGGCCCGGTTGCGGTCGATCCGGCGCGCCAGCCGGTCGGCAAAGGCGTCCGACAAAAGGTCGTCGAGCGGCATCGCGGCCTTGCCCATATCGGCCACATAAAGGTCGCGGGCGGCGTAGGCGAGGCGGGTCGCCTCGACCAGCCCGTACACATTGTCGATCCCCTGCGGGGCGCCCGACGGCGCGATCCGCTCCAGGATATTCAGGATCATCAGCGCGACCACGCCCTGGCCGTTGGGCGGACATTCGTGCACCGTCCAGCCGCGAAAGTCGGTCTTGATCGGGGTGACGTATTCGCCGCCGGCGGCCGCAAAATCCTCACGCGTGTGCAGCCCGCCGCGCGCGCGCAGAAAATCGACCATCTCCGCGGCCACCGGGCCGCGATAAAAGGCGTCCGGACCGTCGTGTCCGATCGCGGCCAAGGTGTCGGCGAGGGCCGGCTGGCGCTGGACGGCGCCGACAGAGGGCGGCTTGCCGTCGATCAGGAAGGTGGCGCTTGCCGTCGGGTCGGCGGCGATCAGGGTGTGCTGCAACTCGGTGTCGCGGGCGACACGCGGCGTGATCGCATAACCGTTGCGCGCAAGCTCGATCGCCGGGGCGAGGATTTCGGCAAGCGGCATGCGGCCGTGATCGCCGACCAGTCGCGCCCAGGCCTCGACCGCGCCGGGAATGGTGACGGCATGCGGGCTGGCGCGATCGATCGCGGCGATGCCGGCGTTGTCGTACCAGTCGAGCGTGGCCGCCGCCGGCGTGCGCCCCGAGCCGTTATAGGCGAGGGGTTCGGCGCTGCCGGCCGGCGTCATCAACACGAAACAGTCGCCGCCGATGCCGGTCGATCCGGGCTCGACCACGCATTGCACCGCGCAGGCGGCGATTGCGGCGTCGATGGCGTGGCCGCCCGCCTTCAAAATATCGAGCGCGGCCAGTGTGGCCAGCGGGTGCGAGCTTGCCGCCATGGCATTGCGGCTTGCCACGAGCGAGCGGCCCGGATTCTCGAAATCACGCATTGATCGTATCCTTCGCTGCGGCCTCTTTCCGCCGGTAAATGGGTGTGGCGCTCGTCACCGGCGCCCTTCCGCGAGTGGCCGGTGTGTGCCGTGCAGCAGCGATTGCGCGTCGACCACCCGTTGCAGGTCGTCACGCGAACGCTGCACATGCAGCTCGGCGGCGCGGGCGGCGCGTTTCCTGTCGCGCGCGGTGACGGCGGCGACGATCTCCTTGTGCTCGGCGCGCGTCAAATCCCAACGGTCGATCCACAAAACGTCAACCCAGATCAGCAGCGACAGGCGCCCATAAAGGGCGTTCAGCGTGTCGATCAGGAAGCGTTGGCCGGTTTCGCGAACGATGATCTCGTGGATGCGCATGCCGGTGCGCACCTCTTCGGCGAGATCGTCGAGCGACAGGTGTTCGTGTGCCTCGAAGGCGGCGAGCCGCCGCATCACCGCGTCGAGCTCCGCGATGCCCTTTTCGGTGATCGAGGCGGCGGCGAGGGCGGCGGCGTGGGCGTCCAGAATCATGCGCAGATCGAGGAGCTCACCGGCCGTCTTCAGGTCGACGACGGTTACCGTGTAGCCGCGATGCGGCTGGTTTTCCACCAGCCCCGCGATCTCCAGCTTGTTGAGCGCCTCGCGCAGCGGCGTGCGGCTGAGGCCGAGCTTGTCCGACAACTCGCGTTCGCGCAGCGGCTCGCCGGGTCGGACCTCGCCCCTGAGGATCATGGCGCGCACGCGGTCGAACGCCGTTTGCTTCAGCGTGGCCGGGTTCCTGTCGATATTGTCGGGGCCTTTCATGGTGCGCTCCAATCACGATGGTATACAATTGTCAATCATCTGGTATTTTATTCATCCTCCGATCATCGTCGCTGCGGATCGGACCCGGCGAATAGACCGGCGCGCGGTTGCGAAACCGGTCGGGCGACAAGCGCGAGACCGGCGGATCTCCGTTGCCGGAGAGCGCTTTCGCACGGCGCTGCAGCCGTCTTGCAAGACCTCTTTGCCGGGGTCGCGACTTGCTGTAGAAGCGCTGTGATGTCCGATTTCGCTCAGCCAGTCCGGCAATTCGCCTTTCTGCTCGTCGACAAGTTCTCGATGTTCTCGCTGGCCGCGGCGATCGACACATTCCGTTCGGCCAACCGGACCATCGGCCGCGATCATTACGGCTGGGTCACCGTGTCGGCGGACGGTGAATCCGTCATTGCCTCCAACGGTTTGCCGCTCAAGGTCGACTATTCCGTGGTCGACATGCCGCCGTCGGAGATCCTGTTCGTGTGCGTGGGCGTGGCGCTCGATTTTCCGGGCAAGAGCAAGGTTTTGGGCGCGCTGCGCTCGTGGGGGCGGCGCGGCGGCGCGCTCGGCGCGCTGTCGGTCGGGTCGCATCTTCTGGCCGAGGCCGGACAACTCGACGGCTATCGCTGCACGATCCACTGGGAAAACCGGGCCGGCTTCCAGGAGCGGTTTCGCGACATCGAATGCACGGGGAACGTGTTCGAGATCGATCGAAAGCGCTATACGTGCGCCGGCGGCACCACATCGATCGACCTGATGCTGGAGATCGTGCGGGCGGAATTCGGCGCGAGCCTGTCGAACGAGGTCGCCAACCAGTTCCATCACGAGCGCATTCGCGGCGACACCGACCGGCAGCGCATCGGGCCGGAGCGCGACCTGACCGGCAAGTCGGAAAAGCTGAAAAAGATCGTCGCCATGATGGCGGAAAACCTCGACGAGCCGTTTTCGGCGGTCGAGCTGGCCAAGGGCGCGGGACTGTCGGTGCGCCAGGTCGAGCGGCTTTTCCTGCGCCATCTCAACATGACGCCGGGGCGCTACTACATGCGCCTGCGGCTGGAGCGCGCGCGCGAATTGCTGCGCCAGACCAACCTGCCGATCCTCGATGTGGCGATCGCGACCGGTTTTACCTCGCATTCCTATTTCGCGCAGAGCTACCGGCTGCAGTTCGGCCGGCCGCCGAGCGAGGAACGGCGCACGGCCTACTGAGCGCGACCGGGGCCGGGCTGCGCTCGGCCGGGCGAACAACCACTATCTTTCCAAAGCTAGAGCGAGGCTTCCGAGCGACCCTGCGCGCGCTGGATGCGTCTCTGTTCCCAGATCTTTTCCTCAAGCGCCTGCCGTTCAAGATCGGCCGCGCTCGGGGCGCGGGTTTCCACGCCGTAGGGAGAGCCGGCGCAGGCGGTGAGCGCGAACAGGGGCAGAAGGAGGATCAGGCGTCTTGTCATGGCGCGGGACACTATCGTCTGCCGACAGCTTCGACAACGGCAATTTTGGCCCTTGCGGCAAGCGTTCGGGCGCGGCGCCGCGCGTCGGCAACATACGCGGGCTGACCGCGGCGCGACTAGCGGACTATTGGCGCGCGTGGCCCTAAAGACCTTGCTAATGGACCGGCTTCTTTCTAGCTTCCGCCGGGTCAACAACTTTGGATTTCCGTTCATGAAGACATTGAAATTGCTTGCCGCCGCGGCCGTGTGCGCGCTGGCCGCCACATCCGCCGGCGCGGCGGAGCGCGCCGTCATCGTCCTCGACGCATCGGGCTCGATGTGGGGCCAGATCGACGGCAAGCCCAAGCTGGAGATCGCGCGCGAGACGCTGTCCGACGTCTTGACGACGCTGCCGGTCGAGCTCGAACTCGGCCTGATGGCCTATGGCCATCGCGAAAAGGGCAATTGCAAGGATATCGAGCTGATCGTGGAACCGGCGGCGGGCGCGGCACCGCGGATCGCGGAGGCCGCCGCGGCGCTGCGGTTCCTCGGCAAGACGCCGCTTTCGGCCGCGGTCGAGCGCGCGGCCGAGGCGCTGCGTTATACCGAGGACAAGGCGACCGTGGTGCTGATCACCGATGGGATCGAGACCTGCAATGCCGATCCGTGTGCGCTGGCGACCAGCCTCGAACAGTCGGGGGTGGACTTCACCGCCCATGTCGTCGGTTTCGGCCTGTCGCGCGAGGAAGGGCGCCAGGTCGCCTGTCTGGCGGAGAACACCGGCGGGAAATATATCCGCGCCGGCGACGCCGCCGAGCTGAAGGAGGCGCTGACCGAGACGGTCAGCGCGCGTCCGGACGAGGGCGAGAAGGCCGAGACGCCGCCAGTCGAGTTGCCGGCGGCGAGCGTCAAGGCCCCAGACGAGGCGCCGATCGGCTCCGGGCTCACGGTCGAATGGAGCGGGCCGGCGGACAAGAACGATTATCTCGACATCGTGCCGGTGGGCTACGAAGAAACGCGCGGCGAACTCTCCTACGCCTATGTCAAGGCGGAGGAGACGGCCGTTTTGCGCGCGCCCGGCGAGGTCGGCGATTATGTCGTGCGGTACGTCTGGCAAGGGCCGGACAAGCGCCACGTGCTGGCGAGCGCTCCGCTGAAAGTGGTCGACAGCGCCGTGGCGCTGATCGCGCCGGCGCGGGTGATGGCCGGAAAAGCCTTCACGGTCGACTGGAAGGGGCCCGGCACGGCGGGCGACTATGTCGACATCGTGCCCGATGGGTATGAAAAAACCAATGGCGAACTCTCCTACGCCTATACCGAGGCGGGCAATCCGGCCCGGTTGAAGGCGCCGGGCGATCCCGGGCGTTTCGAACTGCGCTATGTGCTGCAGGCGCCGGAAGGCCGCAAAGTGTTGCTTGCCGTGCCGCTCGAGGTGACGGAGGCGGTGGCAAGCGTGGCCTT
>MRWG01001668.1_pt1 | contig 13235 bp, 11 predicted proteins | sample 1013341 | NCBI WGS metagenome assembly MRWG01 (sample SAMN06117577, study PRJNA244670) | biofilm metagenome | biome: Water; feature: Cathode Biofilm; material: Biofilm; isolation source: microbial consortium enriched at the cathode of a solar microbial fuel cell | place: USA: District of Columbia ... | reverse complement strand
CCGGCGCCCCGGCCCGCCCGGACGTGGTCTGGTTCGGCGAGACCCTGCCCGAGGCCGCGCTGGAGCGCAGCTTCGCGGCTCTTGAATCCTGCGACCTGCTGCTCTCGGTCGGAACGTCAAGCGTGGTCTACCCCGCCGCGGGATTCATCGAACTGGCAGCCGCCAACGGCGCTCGCACGATCGAGGTCAATCCGCAGGAGACGCCGATGTCTTCGATCGTGACGTGGGCGCTTCGGGGCAAGTCGGCGGAGATCCTCCCCACGCTGCTGGATCAGGCCTTCGGCCGCTCGCCGAGCTGATACGAAGCAATCTCTGTGTGGTGGGCGCCGTCGGGCCGCAGCTCGCTGCGCATCAGCCGCACCCGATCGATGCGGAAGGGACCGAGGGCGACCGGTTCGGTGAGACGACCCGGGCGAGCCGACCGGGAGAAGCGGCAGAGCGTCAGGTGCGGGCGGAATCGGCCGGCCGGGTCCGGGCGGGCGTTCCGAGCAAGACGCGCGACGAGGCGGCGTTTGAGTTCAAGCAGCCCCGAAGGGGCGTCGGTCTCCAGGGCGACCAGGCGTGGGCGTCCCCGCTCCGGGAGCGTGATCAGGCGCGTGCACCACAGGTCGATCGGCCCGAGCCCCGCCACGGAACGCTCCACGCGCTCGCAGACCTCGTCGAGTTCCTTCGCGCGAACCCGGCCCATGAACTGGAGGGTCAGGTGGACCTGTTCGACCGGCGTCCATCGGCACTCGGTCAGCCCGAGCCCCTTCGCGGCCTCGACCATCCCGGACGCCAACGACGTGGGCGGATAGGCCGCGACGAACAAGCGGAGTGGCGCCTCGTCCCGTCCCATGCGTCCGCCTACAGCTCGCCGGCGTCACGCATCGCGTCGATCAGCTCGCGCAGGTGCGCCCGGATGCCCTCGTGCCCGCGATCGAGCCCGGCCCCCATGCGCCGCCCGACATCGGGCAGGAACTGATTCTTGGGCTGGGCCGGGCTGGAGAAGTCGATTTCAGCCTCGACGCCCAGCAGCTCCGCCGCGATCTGCGCCCAGTCCGCCCAGCGGGCGTAGCAGTCCACGAGGTTCACGACGCGCTCGGCGCCCTCGGTGTCCTCCGCGGCGTGGAGCGTCGCGGCGACCACGTCATCAACGTGGACGAACTTCCCGCCCCCCGCCCGCGTGAACTTCTGTCCCGCGCTGATCTTCTTGATGATCGGGAAGCCCATGGAGCGTTCGAGCTTGGGGTCGATGCCGTAAACGCCGCACGGGCGGATGGCGCTGAATGCCCGCCCGGTCTGGGCGTGCTCGGCCCAGAGGAACATCTCGACGCTGGCCTTGTAGGCGCCGTACGCGTTGGGCGGGCGGCTCGGGTGGTCTTCGTCGATTCTGCCCCCCCACCGCTCGCGCATGTCGTGGTGGACGCCGATGGTGCTCATGAAGACGAACGGCTTGGGGGCCGAGGCCTTGAGCAGCCCGAGCGAGCCGTTCAGGTTCGACCGCACGTACTGATCGAACGGGATCTCGCCCTTCCAGGACCAGGCCGTGGAGTTGTGGATCACGACGTCGGCGCCCTCGAGCAACGCCGGCCAGGCGTTCTCGTCATCCTGGTTCCCGACGACGAAGCGATCGACCAAGGGCTCGATGTGATCCCGCCGGCTCGTCTCGCGGACGAGGGCGGTGACGCTGTGCCCCTTGGCGTGCGCCGCTTTGGCGATCTGCGAGCCGATGAAGCCGGAGGCGCCGGTGAGTGCGATGTTCATGGGGGAGCCTATGCGGGCTCCTCCAGGCGCCACGCGCACCCGCACTCCGGGCACACGCGACACCCGTCCGCCTCGGGCTCCAGACCGCGGATCGTGAACCCGCACGACCCGCAGAACCCGTCGGCGACGTACGCCCGCACCAGCCGGGGCAGCATCAGCCGCCGGAGCACGAACATCATGGCCAGCGGCCCGAGGATCCCGACCACGAGGCCGATCGGGATGGCCCAATACGCGTTCGCGTGACGAAGCAGCACGGGGACGATGAATGGGATCGACACCGCGGGCAGGATGAAGAACGGCATCGACACCAGCGTCGCGATCAGCGTCACCCGCTTGACGGGCGCCCCGCTCTGCGAGAACGAACGCTCGATCTGACGCGCCCGGGCTCGGGTCAACTCGTCGGAGTGCTTCCGCGAGGGCCCCCAGCCCGCCGCGGTGGCGCGAACGGGCCGGCCCCGGTCGTCGAGGATGGGGGAGCGCGTGTGCCTGGGGTCGGCGTCGTCGCTCACCCGATCGACCGCCGGTAGCAGATGATCTCGCACACCCTTTCGAACCCGATCGACTCGTGGGCGGCCTGGCTGCCGGTGTTGTCCATCTCGGCGTCGGACCCGAACTCGGTGCACCCCTGCGACTTGGCCCAGCGCATGCCCGCGTCAACGAGCGCCCGACCCACGCCCCGCCCGCGGTGGCTCGACTCCACGAACCAGCCCTCCAGGAACCCCACCGGCGACGTCTCGCACCCCTCGGCGAACTGTCGCAGGGAGACCTCAGCCACGCCGACGGCGCGGTCGCCGTCCTCGGCGATGAAGACCGCGTGCGGCAGGTTGTCGATCAGACCCGTCTCGAAGAACGCCTCGATCTCCCGCTCGAACCCGGGGATGACCCATTCCACGCCAAGCTGCTCTCGCATGGCAAGCCAGGCCTGGGCGTCTTCGGGGGTGACGGAGCGGATGGTGATCGCCATGCCCGATCGTAGCGTCCGGTGTCCCCGCATACGCTTGTGCCCATGGCCCCCCCTGCGCCGGACAGACCGCTCGTCGCCATCGTGGGCGCCGGCTTCGCCGGGCTCGCGGCGGCGCGGGAACTGGGTCGGGCGGACGCCCTCGTGCTGGTCATCGACCGGGCCAACCACCACACCTTTCAGCCGCTGCTGTACCAGGTCGCCACGGCGGGACTTTCGCCGGCGGACATCGCCGCGCCGGTGCGCCGGATCCTGGCCCGTCAGCGCAACACGGGCGTGCTGATGGGCGAGGTGGTCGAGATCGGGGAGGACTCGGTTCGTGTGCGCACCCACTCGGGGGATGAGCGAACGATCCGATTCGATCACATGATCGTGGCAGCGGGCAAGGAGCACGATTACTTCGGGCACGAGCACGCCTGGTCGAAGCACGCCCCGGGACTGAAGACCATCGATGACGCGTTGGACATCAGGCGCCGGGTGCTCAGCGCGTTCGAGCTGGCCGAGAGCACGGACGACCCGGCGGAGCGGGCCGCGGCGATGACTTTTGTGATCGTGGGCGCCGGCCCGACGGGGGTTGAGATGGCCGGGGCGCTCGCCGAGATCGCCACGCGGGTGATCCGCCAGGACTTCCGGCGCATCAACACCGCGAACGCGCGGATCATCCTGGTCGAGGGCGGGCCGAGGGTGCTGGCCGGCTACCGCGAGGCGAGTTCTGCCTCAGCGCTCCGTCAGATCCGGTCTCTGGGGGTGGACGTGCGGCTCGAGACGATGGTCACGGGCATCGACGGGCGGGGCGTGAGCGTCGTGTCCGGAGACGACGAGGAGCGAATCGAAGCCCGAACGGTGATCTGGGCCGCCGGCGTGCGTGCCGCCTCGATCGCGGCGCAGTTGTCCGACGACCGAACCCGTGACGGGCGGGTGAGTGTGCGGGCGGACCTCACCGTTCCCGGGCGCCCGAACGTGTTCGTGGTCGGTGACATGGCCCACGTGGAATCCGAGGGCGCCGAGGTCCCGGGCGTGGCCCCCGCGGCCACGCAGATGGGCAGGCACGCCGGGCGAACGGTGGCGGGGATCCTCGCCGGCAAGTCTGACGCGCGAGCGGACTTCGTCTACCGGGACAAGGGCGCCCTGGCGACGATCGGGCGCCACCGCGCCGTGGCGGATCTCGGGGGGCGATCCTTCGGCGGGTTCTTCGCCTGGCTGCTCTGGGCGGGCGTGCACGTCTTCTTCCTGATCGGGTTCAGGAACAAGCTGCTGGTGATGATCCAGTGGGTCTGGAGCTACGTCACCTTCGGACGCGGCGCTCGGCTGATCACCGAGAGACCCGCGGGCGATTGATCAGTAGTTCGGCGTCGGCGCCCGGAAGTCATCCATGTTGATCGAGCGGAAGTACTCGATCGTCTTGGCCAGGCCTTCCTTGAGCTGGATCTTCGGCTCCCACCCGTCCAGGTTCGCCTTGGCGAGCGAGATGTCGGGCTGACGCTGCGTCGGATCGTCCGAGGGCAGCGGCTTGTGCACGAACCCCGCCCCGCCGCCGGCCAGCTCGACCACCTGCTCGGCGAGCTGCTTGATCGTGAACTCGTTCGGGTTGCCGAGGTTCACCGGCCCAACGAACGAGTCCGGGCCGTTCATCATGCGGATGATCCCCTCGACCAGGTCGTCCACGTAGCAGAACGAGCGGGTCTGCGAGCCGTCACCGAAGATGGTGATCTCCTCGCCCTGGATCGCCTGGCGGATGAAGTTCGAGACCACGCGCCCGTCGAACGGGTGCATACGCGGGCCGTAGGTGTTGAAGATGCGGATCACGCGGATGTTCACGCCGTTGGAGCGGTGGTAGTCGAAGAAGAGCGTCTCGGCGGCGCGCTTGCCCTCGTCGTAGCACGCGCGGGTGCCGATGGGGTTGACGTTGCCGCGGTAGCTCTCGGGCTGGGGGTGAACGTCGGGGTCGCCGTAGACCTCGCTGGTCGAGGCCTGCAGGACCTTCGCGTTGCAGCGTTTGGCCATGCCAAGGACGTTGATCGCGCCCATGACCGACGTCTTCATGGTCTTGATGGGGTTGTACTGGTAGTGCCCGGGCGCCGCCGGGCAGGCGAGGTTGTAGATCTCGTCCACCTCGAGCCAGAACGGGTGCGTCACGTCGTGGCGGATCAGCTCGAAGTTGCGGTGATCGAGCAGGTGCTCCACGTTGAACTTCTGGCTCGTGAAGAAGTTGTCCAGGCAGATGACGTCGTGCCCCTGCTGCACGAGGCGGTCGCAGAGGTGGGAACCGACGAAGCCGGCGCCGCCGGTCACGAGGATGCGCTTGATGCTCACGGCCTGCTTACTCCGGGTCGGGGTCCGTCCATGGGACCGGTGGCGTTCGGGCGATCCTAGCTCCGCCCGGGGTCTGCCCCGGATATCGGGCGGATCGGGGCCTCACTCCACCCCGGCTTCGCGTCCGATCAGGCCCGCAGCGGGGCGGATTTCGCCGCCTCGTCCCGCAGGAGGGCGGCGTAGGCCCGCGTCGCCTCGCACGGGTCATGGTTCGGCGACCAGCCCAGGGCGGCGGTCGTGGCCCCGATGTCGGCGCAGGTGTAGTGCTGGTACGTCGGGACCATCGCCTCGGGCATGTCGATGTACTCGGGCTCCAGGGACGTCCCCAGGGCCTCGTTGATCGACTCGACGATCTGGTTGAAGGTCGTCGTCTGCCCCGACCCGGTGTTGTACACGCCCGGGGTCGGGTCCGACTTCTCCCCCAGCCCCGCCGCCGCGAGGGTGCAGGAAACGACGTCGGCGACAAAGACCTGGTCGCGGGCGTGCTCACCGTGCTTGAAGATGCGGGGTCGCTCGCCACGCAGCATCTGCTGGGTCAGGTGGTAGGCCATGGAGGCCATCTTCCCCTTGCGGGCCTCGCCCGGGCCGAAGACGTTGAAGTACCGCAGCCCGACGATGTGCGGGAGGGCCGTCCCCGCCTCCTCGCGCTCGCGGAACAGTCGGAACACCTCCGCGTCCATGAGCCACTTGCTGAATCCGTAGACATTGTTCGGGAAGCCCGCGGCCTCAACCGGGAAGGGCACGCGATCCTCCCCCTGCTTCGGCGAGCCGTACGTCGCGCCGCTCGAGGCGTAGACCAGCGGCGTCTCGGTCGCGATGCAGGCCGAGATGATCTCGACCCACGGCTCCGTGTTCGCCCGCAGCATCACCCGCTCATCAAACTCGAGCGTGTCGGTGATCGCACCGAGGTGGAAGACCGCCCTGGGCTCGAGGGCCTCCACGGCCTGGTCCCAGTCCAGGTCCGCCACGCCCTGGGGCGTGACCGAGCCGGAGAAGGGGGCCAGCCCCTCCCGCGCGAAGGCCTCGACGAGGTTCGCGTAGGAGCCGGTCCGAAAGTCATCGATGACGACGACGTGGGCGTCGGGCTCGCGCTTGACAAGCGCCGCGACGAGGTTGGCGCCGATGAAACCGGCGCCGCCGGTGACGATGTAGACCGGTCCGGTTGCCATGCCCAAGGGTAGGGCCGGGGGCGGGGGGCATCATCACCCGCCGCTGGGGATCCGCAGCTCCTGCCCGACGCGGAGCGAGTGCATGTCCCGCAGGCGGTCCCGGTTGAGTTCATAGATCTCCCGGGCCCGGGCGCTCGTGCCCAGGTACCGCTGGGCGATGCTCGAGAGGGTGTCCCCCGGCTCCACGCGGTGAGCGCGTGCCGTGGGCGGCTCGGGAGCGTCGGGGGATGGGGTGGGCTCAGGTTCGGGCTCCGGGGTGGTCACCCGGCCCTGCACGTTGTCGGGGTCGAGCGGCACACGGATCGTCTGGCCGGCGCGCAGCCGCCGGGGATCCTTGAGCGGGTTGGCCCGGGCGATGACGCTCCAGCGGGAGGCGTCCCCGTAAAAACGTTTCGCGATGGACTCGAAGCTGTCCCCATCCCGAACGGTGTAGCGTTCAAACTCGGGGGGGATCACCGCGGGCCGGCTGACCGGTCGCACGCGGGGCTCGGGCTCGACGGGGCGTGCAGCGGGCGGCTCGGGGGCCCCGATCGAGACGTGAGGCGTCCCCGCCTGCGAGACGCGGGGGGAGCTGGGCTCCCAGAGCCAGTACACAGCGATCCAGAGCAGCACCAGCACGCTCAACGCCGCGAAGACCTGTGATGCCCGTTCGTCCATACCCTGCGGTTCCGTCCGGCCCCGGGGCAAGATCGGGCGCCGACCGCCCGGCCTTGACCCGCACGCAGCCTACCGCGCCGGACTCAGACGATATCGGACGCGTCCTCAATCGGCTCGGCGTGGGAATGCTTGCGCGACCACACCAGGGGCGAGGCGATGGCGATCGAGGAGTACGTCCCCACGACCACACCGATCATCAACGCGTAGGAGAACCCGTGCACGCCCGGGCCACCGGTGAAGTACAGGATCGCCACCGCGATGAGGGTGGTGCCCGAGGTCACGATCGTCCGGCTGATGGTCTGGTTGATCGACGAGTTGATCACCTCGCGCGTCGCGTACGGGAGCTTGCCCCGGTTCTCGCGGATGCGGTCCATGATGATGATCGTGTCGTTGAGGGAGTACCCGATGATGGTCAGCATCGCCGCCACCAGGTTCAGGTCGATCTTGAACGGCTCGATCAGGAGCTTCGCCGCGATGGGCTGCAGCGAGGGGTGGTCGTAGATGATCTCCGCCAGCGCGATGAGCCCGATGACGATCAGCACGTCGTGCGTGAGGGTGAGGATCGCCGCGACCGAGTAACGCACGTTGCCGAACCGGACCCAGATGTAGATCAGGATCAGCAGAAGGCTGAGGAAGACCGAGACGATCGCCTTGCCCTTGAAGTCCTGGGCGACGATCGAGCTGAAGCTCTGCACACTCGCCAGCGAGGTCGTCTGGGTGAGGGCGTCGCGGGTCAGGCGCCATTCCAGGTCACGCACGTCCGCGTTCCAGACCTGCTCGTTGTCGAAGACGCTCACGTCCTCGTCCGCCACCAGGATCACGGCGGTCCGCACCGCGCTCGTCGTGCCCTCCAGCACCCGGATGTCGCGCAAGCGACCGAGCGTCTGGGAGAAGCCCTCACGCGAACGCATCGCCTCCAGGCGGTCTTCCAGGCTCTCGAGCGTGGGGGTCGGGGTCAGGTTCTCCAGCAGGATCGCGACCCCGCCGAGGTAGTCCCGCACGTCATCGCGGAACTCCCCGCGACCGATCGCGTCCCCCAGGCGACGGTTGTCGATCGCGAAGACGGGGGCGCTCTCCGCGTTCTCGGCCTGCTGGCCGTTGAAACGCAGGGGCGCTCGGGAGTCGATGATGTCCTGTCCCTCGGCGCCGAAGAGCGAGAACACCGCCGCCTGCACCTGCTCGGTGTCCGTGGCGAAGGTCTTGATCCGGAAGAAGTCGGACGTGACACCATCGTCCTGCGGGTTGAGCGGCATGACCTCCGCGCTGCGCAGTGGACGCAGCGGGCTGTCTTCATCCACGGCCTCGCCGAGTTCCTGGATCGCCTCCTGGATGTCCTGGCGGGTCCGGACGATCGGCTCGCCGGACTCATCGAGCTTCAGCGGGAGGTCGATCTGGATGCCGCCGCGGAACTCGGTGTCGAGCATCCGCTGGCCCTGGGTGATGATCATCCCAACGCCCAGGGCGATGAAGGCCGCGGAGACGGTGATGAACACCCCACGCAGCCGGAGCCAGTTGATGCGCGGCTCAAGGATCCGCTCGAGGGCGGGGATCACCATGGGGAGCATCGAGAGACGCTTGATCTTCATGCGGTCCATGAAGAGCGTGAAGATGATCCGGGTGATGACCAGCGAGCAGAACATCGTCGCGACAACGCCGATGCCCAGGGTGATCGCGAAGCCCTTGATCTCCTGCGTCCCCGTGTAGGCGAGCACGAAGCAGACGATCAGGTTCGTCACGTTCCCGTCCACGATGGAACTCATCGCCCGGTCGTACCCGAGCCGCACCGCGGTCTTGAGATCCTGCCCGAGGCGCAGCTCCTCACGGATGCGCTCGTAGATCAGCACGTTGGCGTCCACCGCCATACCGAAGGTCAGGATGACGCCCGCGATGCCGGGGAGGGAGAACGAGGCCCGGGCCAGGGCCATCGCGCCCAGGATGAGGATCGCGTTGCAGATCAGGCTGAAGACCGCGACACCCCCGTAGACGAAGTAGTACGCGAGCATGAACGTGCTCACCGCGATCAGGGCCCAGATGCCCGCCCGCATGCCGGCGCGGAGGTTGTCGGCGCCGAGATCGGGCGCGATCTGGTTCACGCTCAGGGGCGTCGGCGAGAGCTTGGCCTGCAGCGAGCCGGCGGTCAGCACGCGGACGATGTAGTCGATCTCCGCGGGGGTGAAGTCACCCTGGATGATGCCGTTGGTCGAGATGCGGGAGTTCAGGCGGGGCGGGGCGCCGTAGAGCTGGCCGTCGAGGAGGATGGCCATCTTGTTGCCGACGTTGGGGCCGGTGAGTTCACCCAGACGCCGCGCGCCGCGCGAGTCCATCTGGAACCCGATCGCCGGGCGACCGATCTCGTCCACGGTCTGGAAGGAGCTGGAAACGCCCCAGACGCCGTCGGCCTGGGTCAGGCGGGCGTTGCGGGTGTCCCAGAGGAGAATGTAGTACTTGCCCTCGTACTCCTCACCGACGTATCCCCGGCCCGCGAAGAACCCGGCCGGGTCGGCCTGAAGCCGCTCCCACTGCTGAAGCGAGTCGTACCAGCTGTCGATCCGGTTGATCTGGAACCAGCGAGCGTCGCGCGAGCGGACCGCCGCGGGCCCCTTCTCGCGGAGTTCCTGGCGCAGCCGGGCCTCCTCGGGGTGGACGTTCTGCGAGCCCTGCCCGGCCGGATCGATCGCGATGCGGAAGCTGAGCACACCCGAGGCCGCGACGAGTCGCTTCAGGTCCTCGGGGTCATCGAGCGACTTGCGGTTGGCGACGTACTCGTTGTACGCCTCCTCGATCTCCTTGATCTGCGACTCAAGCTCGGGGTGGTCCTCCAGAATCCGCTTGAGCGCCTGCTCACGCGGGCTGTCGAGCTGGATGTACTCATCGATCGACTCGTCGAGCACCAGCTTCTTCTCGGTGGGCAGCAGCAACGCCTCACGCACGCTCTCCGGCGAGAGGCTCGCGTTGAGCACCTCGTTTCGGGCCGTTTCGTAGGCGATCTCAGCGTCCGCGACGGCGGCGACCAGATCGTCCAGGACCTCTTCCGGAGCGTCCGCGTCCTGGGCCTGCTGCAGCCCGATCCGCGCCCCCCGGGCCCCGTCAAAGCTCTCCGCCGCGGCTTCCATCAGCTCGCGGATGTGGTCGCTCCCCCCGGAGAGGGCGGTGATCGCCGCTTCCCGCTCGGCGCCCGAGAGACGCATCGCCCGCTCGAACTCGTCGGGCGTGATCTCAAACTCCGAGAGCTTGGCCAGCTTGTCCTCGAACGCCTGGCGGAGCGCCAGCACATCCTCCCCGGGCAGCGGCATCGTGATCTCGATCCGGTCCTGCCCCTGGGCGACCATCTGGATCTCGAGCAGACCGCGCGGGTCGATGCGGTCCTTGAGGACCTGGATCACCTGGTCGAGGACCTGCGAAGCGTTCTCGCTCCGGTCGATCTTCACCGAGTAGAGCAGCGTCACACCGCCGCGGAGGTCCTTGCCCAGTCGGAGGTTCTTCTGCGGCGGGTAGATCATCGCCGAGAAGAAGATCAGCAGGGCGAGGACCAGGAAGCTGTTTCGAAGCACGTGTCTCATACGTCGGACACCTCGGGGGAGGGGGTCTGCTTGGAGGTCTGGATTCAGGCGTCGGCGATGGCGCCCTCGCTCGACGAGTTCGAGGCGCTGTGGAGCACCTTGGAAACCGCGGTGCGGGCGATCCGCACACGGGTGTTCGACGCTTCGTCAACTCGGAGAAGCACCTCGTCGCCCTTCAACTCAACGATCGATCCGATGAGCCCGCCGACCGTCTGCACCTTGTCGTGCTTGCCGAGCGAGTTCATCATCGCTTCACGCTGCTTCTTCTCTTTCCGGCTCGCGCTCATCGAGGTGAAGATCATCATCGCGACGAGCGCGAACATCCCGATCAGGATGATGGGTGACCCGAATGCTCCGGCGCCGGTCGAGGTTGGGGCCCCGGTTCCTTCCGTTGCGGTCGGGAGGGCCTGCGAATCCTCGCTGAGCATCCCGCCCTCCTGGGCGAGCGTGAGCAGCATCGGGCCGGTGGTATAGGTGTCTGGCATTCTCGGTTTCCGGTCGGGGGGGCTGGTGCGTGAGCCCGAACGATAGGACACCCCGGAGCCCGCTTCCGCCCGCCCCCTGACACGCTCGCGAGGTCAGTCGGAGACGCCGCCCCCCGGTTTCACGCCCCCGCCCTGCTTCTCCCGGGGCAGCAGGTCCGCGACGATGGGCCACGCCGCTCGCATCGACGCCCAGGACCCGGTCCGGATTCCCCGCCGCAGATCCTCCATCAGACGCTGGAAGTGGCGCAGATTGTGCAGGCTCACCAGGATCGGTCCGAGCATCTCCTCGCTCGCGAAGAGATGACGCAGATACGCCCGCCCGAACGGGCGCCCCTCCGGCGTGGTCCACCCGATGGACGCCGGATCGCAGGCGGCGCAATCGCAACCCTCCTCGATCGGGCCCGGGTCGCGGGCGAATCGGGCGTTCTTGAGCCGGATCTGCCCCGCGCGGGTGAAGGCGTTGGCGTTGCGTCCGTTGCGCGTCGGGAGCACGCAGTCGAACATGTCCACCCCGCTGAGCACCGCCGCGACCAGGTCCCGCTCGTACCCCACGCCCATCAGGTACCGCGGCTTGCCCTCCGGCATCCGCGGGGCCGTGAAGGCGGTCACGCGCGCGATGTCATCGGCCGACTCCCCCACCGCCACCCCCCCGATCGCGTACCCCGGCAGCTCGATGTTGCAGACCGCCTCGAGGGATCGGGCCCGCCGATCCAGATCCGCCCCGCCCTGCACGATCCCGAACAGAGACTGTGACTCGGGCCGCTCGTGCGCCCGCTTGCAGCGTTCGAGCCAGCGGGCGGTCCGCTCGTTGGCCAGATCCAGCCGGGCCGCGTGGTCGTACCCGGACTTCTTCTGGGCGTCCCGCATCGCCGCCTGGCGCAGCCGGGTCTGGTTGATCGGCGCCGCCTCCGGGTCCACCGAGGGCGGGCAGTCGTCGAACGCCATGATGATGTCGGCGCCCAGCAGGTTCTGCGTCCGGATCGCGTTCTCGGGCGTCATCCGGATCATCGACCCATCCACGATCGACTTGAAGCTCACCCCCTCGTCATCCACGGCGTTGATGTCCGCCATCGAATACGCCTGGTACCCGCCCGAGTCGGTGAGAATCGGTCCCGGCCACCCCATGAAGGCGTGCAGCCCCCCCATCTCGTCCACCAGCTCGGCCCCCGGACGGAGCAGCAGGTGGTAGGTATTCCCCAGGACGACCTGGGCGCCCGTCTGGGCGACCATGGCGGGGTAGACCCCCTTGATCGTCGCCTTGGTCCCCACGGGCATGAACGCGGGCGTGTCGAACGCGCCGTGGACCGTCTCGACGCGCCCAACGCGGGCGTGGCTGTGCACGCACCGGTGCGTGATGTCAAAGCGCAGGGCCTCGGGCATGCGGGACGTTACTCGCGCCGGCGTTCGCTGGCCCGGCGGAGGGTCTTCTTCTCCGACTCGGTCAGGCTGTGCAGGCCCTGCGTGTTGACCTTGTCGAGGATGCGGTCAACCTCCGCCTCAGACTTGGTCGGGCGTTTGGCGCCCCCTCCCCCGCGCTTCGCGCCCCGCTTGGACGAGCCCGAGCTGCCGAAGACGTCAAAGAAGTCGCGGAGCAGATGCGGGCGTCGGATGAAGAAGTATCCGCCCAGGGCCCCCCCAACGTGAGCCGCGTCCCCGCCCTGATTGGCGCCCTTGAACACGATCAGGTTGGCCGCGGCGATGAGGACGTACCCGTACGCGAACGTCCGCATCTTCAGCGGGATCGGGGGAAAGAGCAGGCGGACGACCGTGTTGGGCGCGATGTACGCGCACGCGATGATCACGCCGAAGACCCCCGCCGAAGCCCCCACCAGCGGCGTGGAGAGCCCCACCTCAAGCCGGCCCGGCAGGGGAAGCCCGAGCTGACCGACAAGATTGAGCAGCAGATACAGCAGCCCGCCGCAGATCCCGCACATGAGGTAGAAGGCGAGATAGCGCCGCGAGCCGAGAAACTGCTCGACGATCCCGCCGAAAATCCACAGCCCGAGCATGTTGAAGAAGATGTGCGTGAGGTTGGCGTGCAGGAACTGGAAGGTGATCAGGCGCCAGACCTCCAGGCGGAGAAAGCCCTTGGTCGTCGAGAAGTGCCCGTACGCGGTCAGCGGCGCCATGATCTGGTAGATCTCACGCCCGACGACCTGCTTGGTCTCCGGATCGAGAAGGCGCCGGAAGACCGGGTTCCCGGCGTTGTTGCGGACAACCTCCTCGGAGACCGGGGTGCCATCGAGGGCCCGGTACTGCGGCTCGATTAGGGCGCCGTCGAGATCCGCCCCGCTGAGGGCCTCGTGGGCCACGCTCACCGGGATCCCCGATCGCGTCATGAACC
>MRWG01001667.1_pt1 | contig 13243 bp, 12 predicted proteins | sample 1013341 | NCBI WGS metagenome assembly MRWG01 (sample SAMN06117577, study PRJNA244670) | biofilm metagenome | biome: Water; feature: Cathode Biofilm; material: Biofilm; isolation source: microbial consortium enriched at the cathode of a solar microbial fuel cell | place: USA: District of Columbia ... | reverse complement strand
CCAGCCGGCCATTATCGAAACGGACCACGGCCTCAAGCCCGCAGCCGTCGCCATCGCCGTGCTGGAGGAGGCGGACGGCAGCCCGGCCTTCATCCTGACCCGCCGGTCGGGCAATCTCCGCCGGCACGCCCGGCAGTGGGCGCTGCCCGGCGGACGGCTCGATCCCGGAGAGAGCCTGCTGGAGGCGGCGCTCCGCGAAATGGACGAGGAGATCGGCTTGCGTCTCGCGCCGGAAGACCTCGTCGGACGGCTCGACGACTACCCGACGCGCTCCGGCTACAACATCACGCCGTTCGTGTTCTGGGCGGGCCGCACGCCGGCCCTCACGCCCAACCCGGACGAGGTGCATGCGCTCTACCGGATCCCGCTCGTCGAACTCGACCGGCCGGAATCGCCGGACCTGATCCGCATTCCCGAAAGCGACCGGCCGGTCATTCGCATGGCGATCATGGAGGACATGGTCCACGCGCCGACTGCGGCCCTGCTCTACCAGTTCCGCGAAGTCGCGATCCACGGCCGTCCGACCCGCGTCGCGCATTTCGAGCAACCGGTGTTCGCCTGGCGCTGAGGCTTGACGGGCGGCGCCCGATCGCGCTTTTTGCCGCCATTCGCCGACCGCCCCGCTTTCCGGATCCGCCCCAATGACCGACGCTTCGACCGACGCCGCGCCCGGCGGCATCGGCTTCTTCGAAAAATGGCTCTCGCTCTGGGTCGGATTGTGCATCGTCGCCGGCGTCGCCCTGGGCGCCATCATGCCCGGCCTTTTCGAGACGGTCGCGGGCCTGGAGGTCGCATCGGTCAACCTGGTCGTCGCCGTCCTGATCTGGGCGATGGTCTATCCGATGATGGTCAACGTCGATTTCGCCTCACTGAAGGAGATCGGCGCCCGGCCGAAGGGCCTGATCGTCACCATCGTCGTGAACTGGCTGATCAAGCCGTTCACCATGGCGGGCCTCGCCGTGCTGTTCTTCGAGCACGTTTTCCGCGACCTGATCGAACCCGCCGACGCCGAGCAGTACATCGCCGGTCTGATCATCCTGGGCGCGGCGCCCTGCACCGCCATGGTGTTCGTCTGGAGCCAGCTGACCCGGGGCGACCCGGCCTATACGCTGGTGCAGGTTTCGGTGAACGACCTGATCATGGTGGTCGCTTTCGCGCCGATCGTGGCGCTGCTGCTGGGCGTGACCGACATCGACGTGCCCTGGTCGACGCTGCTGCTCTCCGTGGTCCTCTATGTCGTGATCCCGCTCGCCGCCGGCTACATGACCCGGCGGGCGCTCATCGCGGGCGGCGCGCCGGGCGCCGTCGAACGCTTCACGGGCAAGGTGAAGCCGTTCTCCGTCCTTGGCCTGCTCCTGACCTGCGTGCTGCTGTTCGGCTTTCAGGCGCCGACCATCCTCGCGGAGCCGCAGCGCATCGCGCTGATCGCCGTGCCGCTGCTGCTGCAGTCCTATGGCGTCTTCGCGATCGCCTACGCCGCCGCCTGGGCCTGGCGGACGCCGTTCAATGTCGCGGCCCCCTGCGCGCTGATCGGCACGTCGAATTTCTTCGAACTGGCTGTCGCCGTCGCGATCAGCCTGTTCGGCCTGAACTCCGGCGCGGCGCTCGCGACCGTCGTCGGCGTGCTGGTCGAAGTTCCGGTGATGCTGTCGCTGGTCGCCTTCGCCAACCGGACGCGCGGCTGGTTCAAGGGCTGATTTCGAGGAATTCCGGGGCCTGGCGACGCATCAGGCTTGCCCAAGCGACGCCCCGCGTGAGAAGTGAAAGGCGGCGTTCCACTTTTCCGGACCCACACACGCACATGCCGACCGTCGCCGCCGAAGGCGCAACCGCCGCTGCGCGCTACACGCCGCCGACGCCCCGCCGGCCGAAGCGGCCGATGAGCCCGCTCGTCGCGCTGTTCAAGGCGCGGAAGAACCTGCTGGGCATCTGGCACGAAGGCGCGTTCGAGAAGTTCATCATGCAGACGCGGCTGCCGGGGCGCGCCGTCGTGATCGTGAACGGCGTCGACGCCATCAAGCGGGTGTTCCTGGACAACCACGACAACTACGACCCGAAGAGCCCGCAGATGCGCAAGGCGCTGGAGCCGCTCTTGGGCGACGGCCTGTTCGTCAGCGACGGCGAGGTCTGGCGGCGGCGGCGGGCGATGGTGGCGCCGGCGATCGCCGCCGCGCAGCTGCCGAACTACGCGCCGCTGATGGTCGCCTGCGCCGAAGAAGCGGCCGCCCGCTGGGACAGCCTCGGCGACGGCGCCGGCGTCGACGCGCTTCAGGAGATGGCGGTGCTGACCGCCCGCATCATCGGCCGGACCGTCTTCGGCGACGGCGTGTCCGACGAGGAGGCCGCCCGCGTCGTGCGCGGCTTCTCCGACTACCAAGCGGTGGTCGAGCAGACCGACTTGCTGGCCATGCTGGGCGGGCCGCGCTGGCTGCATTCCGGCGCCCCCGGTCCGCGCGCCAAGACGGCGGCGGACGAGGTCCAGGGCATGGTCGACATGATCCTGGCCCGCGCCAACGCCAGCGTTTCCGACATGCGGCTCGCCGCGAGCCTGCTGGCGTCGGCCCAGGAGGTCGAAGACGACCCGGCGGCGGCCGTCCGGAACGAGGCGATCGTCCTGTTCATGGCCGGCCACGAGACGACCGCCAACGCGCTCGCCTGGACCTGGAGCCTGCTGGCCATGGCGCCCGACGTCGAGGGCCGCATGCACGAAGAACTCGCCGCCGTGCTCGGCGGCCGGACGCCGACGCTCGGCGATTTCAATCGCCTGCCCTACACGCGCGCTGTGTTCGAGGAGGCGCTCCGGCTTTATCCGCCCGTGCCGATCCTGTCGCGGGAGGCCCGGGGAGCGGACACCTTGCGCGGCAAGCCGATCAAGGGCGGCGACATCATTATCATCGCGCCCTGGCTGGTGCATCGCCATAAGGCCTATTGGACCGATCCGGACGCGTTCGCGCCGGAGCGCTTCCTGCCGGGCGCCGCCGAAAAGCCGCCGAAGTTCGCCTATATCCCGTTCTCCGGCGGCGCGCGCGTCTGTCTCGGCGCGCGGTTCGGACTGGTGGAGGCGGTGCTCTGCCTCGCGACTCTGGCGCAGCGCTTCCGCCTCCGGCCGCCGCCGGGCGCGCGCTTCGCGCCGGAGATCGATTGCCGGCTGACGCTCCGGCCCAAGGGCGGCCTGCCGATGACGCTGGAGCGCCGTTCGTGACGGCGACGCCGGCGGGCGGCCCGCCGCCGATCCGCATTCGCAGCCTGAACGACGCGTTCGACTACGGCATACACCAACTCCTGCGGGCGACGCCGATCCCGATCGCCTCGGCCGTCGGCGCGGCTATGGGGGCCTATGCGGGCCGCTTCACCCTCGGCCGGCTGACCGCGCGCGCGGACGCGGAGTTGGCCCGCCTCCGGCCCGACCTCTCAGCGGAAGAACGCGCGCGGCTGCTGCGGTTTCGCTGGCGGCACATCGGGCGCTGCTACACGGAGTTCTCCCACCTGCACCGGCTGGTGCCGACCGGACGGGTCGAGGTCGTCGGCGCGGAGCATCTCACGATGCCGGGGCCGCGCCTCCTGATCGGACCGCATATCGGCAATTGGGAAGTGCCGGGGCCGACGGTGATACCCTATACCGGCGCGATCCAGGGGCCCTATACGCCGCCGTCGAACAACATCCGCCACGCGATCGCCTATGCGGCCCGGATGCGCTATGGCGCGAAGATCGCGCCGCCCGGCCGCTCGGCCGCGATGATCGTCGCCCGCGCGCTCAGCCGCGGCGGGATCGCCGCCTTCTATACGGATGAAGTGACCAACGGCCGCCGCCAGGGTCCGTCCTTCGACGGCCCGCCGGCGCCCGACGGCAATATCGCGGCCGCCGCGCGCGTCGCCTACCGCTACGGCGCGGCGATCATCCCCGGCGGCAATCTTCGCCTCTCCGGCGCGCGCTACCGCATGGTCTACGAGGAGCCGATCATCCCGGATACGTCCGCGCCCGAAGCGGAGGAGCGGGAGCGGCTGGCGGCGCTGATCAACGCGCGCACGCTCGCGATGGTGAAAGCGCATCCCGAGCAGTGGTACATGCTGCACGAGCGGCCACGGGACGACTACCGCTGAACGCTTGCCGGCGGCCGGCGGCGCCGATAATTTTGCGGGGAGTTGATCCGACGCTACGCGGACGCGCCCCCCGACCATGACCGCCGCCATCGAATTTCCGCGGGATGCAGCGCTCAACGTGGCGCCCGGACCCGTATCGCCCGGCGACGCCGCGAGAGTCCGGATCGCGTTCCTGATCTCCCAGCATCAGGCGCTCGTCGCCCAGACGCAGTTCGCCGACGCGAAGGCGGCCGCGCTGATAGCCCTGGCCGGCATTTTCGCTTTCACAGGCCCGTTCGAAACGGCGCGGATGCATGAAGGCGTGCTGGGTTTCGCGCCGGCGCTGCTGATCGCGCTGTCTGCGCTCGCCTGCCTCTGGGCGATCATTCCGCGCTACCCGAACATGCGCCGGCAGCACGCGCAGACCTCGTTCGGATTCGCCTGGACGGACCTCGCAGCGGTGAACCGGGCGCCCGACAGCTATGCCGATTTCGCGCTCCACGGCGATCTGACCGAACTGATGTCCGCGCTCGCCCGCAGCAACGTGACCGCCGCACGCGTGCTGGCGAAGAAGTTCGCGGCGATGCGGACGGCGATCCTGTTCACGATCGCCGCGATCCTGCTGACCGCGATCCGCATCGCGCTCGCCGAATCGGGCGTCGTCGGCATCTGAAACGCGGAAGCGCCGCCCGCCTATCGGCAAGCGGCGCTTCGAAGCCGATAGCGATCGGCGCGGAACCTACTTCTTCTGGCGGAAGTCGTTGTGGCAGCCGCCGCACGACTTGCCGACGGGCCCGATGTTCGCCTTCAACGCGTCCAGGCCGTCGCCCGCGACGGCAGCCAGCGCGGCTGACGCTTCGCGGAGCGCCTTGCCCTTTTCGGCGATCGCCGGATAGGTCGACCAGATCTCGGGCTTGGCGGCGGTCTTGTCCGGCATCGCCGTCAGGTCCGAGCCCTGTGGCCAGAGCGCGCTGCCGTCGAGACTGGCGAGCGCCGCCAGATTGTTCGCGGCCGCGGAGGCGACCTTTGCGTCATAGGCCGCATCGCCCTTCGCCATGGCGCCGAGCTGGCCGAGATTGAAGGAGTAGAGCTGCATCTGCGCCTGCCGCGCCTTGACCGCCTTTTCCAGATGGCCGTCGGCGACGGCGCCTTGTGCGATGGCGGCCGCGGTCAGAGCCGCAAGAGCGGTCGCCGCAACTCGTAAGCTACGCATGACAAGTCTCCCTTGATCGGACCCCAGCGTCCGTAACGAAAATGATAGGGGAGGGCGGCGCGGTCTGTACATTCACGATAATGAGTGGCTGAATTGTGCAAGAATGCACAAAATTCGCTGGGACGATTTGCAATATATTCTGGCGGTCGCGGAGACAGGCTCGCTCTCCGCCGCCGCGCGACGGCTGGGCGTCAACCACGCGACGGTTCTCAGGCGGATCGCCGGGTTCGAAGCGGATTGCGGCGCCCCGTTGTTCGAGCGGCCGCCCGGCGGCTATCGCCTGCGGCCGGAAGGCCGCGAGTTGCTGGCGGCGATCCAGTCGATGGGCCGGACGGCCGACCGGCTGGAGCGGCTCGTGCCGACGATCGGCAAGGGCCTCGAAGGGGCCTTCCGGCTGACGACGACCGATTCGGTCGCCGACGGCGTCGCGCCGAAACACCTCCGCCGGCTCGCCGAACTGCATCCGCGCCTGCGCGTCGATCTCGTCGTCGCCAACATGCCGCTCGACATGGCGCGCCCCGAGGCGGAGATCACGCTTCGCCCGGCGCTGACCCTGCCGGACGGCCTGACCGGCCAGAAGATCTGCGAGATGGCCTTCCGCGTCTACGCCAGCCCCGACTATCTCGCCCGCCACCCGAGCCCGGACTATCGCGCGCACCGCTGGCTCGGCGTCAGCCCGCCGGTCACCCGCTCGCCGGTGGGCGCCTGGCAGGAGGCCGTTCTGGGCGACGCGGTCGGGTTTCGGGCCGACAGCTTCGTCACCCTCGCGCGCATGGCCGAAGCCGGGATGGGACCGACGATGGTCCCGGCGTTCCTCGGCCGGCAGAGCGGCCGGCTGGTCGAGGCGCCGCACTTCCCCGACGAGACCCGCACCCAGTTCTGGGTCGCGACCCACCCGGACCTGATGCAGGTGGAGTGGGTGCCGCCGATGATCGCCTTCTTCGCAGAGGCGATCGCGGAAGATCGAGCGCTGATCGAATAGGGCTTTACCGCTGCGCCGCGACGCCCTTGCGCAGCGCCGCTGTCGCTTCCGTCATCGCCGTCTGCAGCATCCAGATGTCGCCCGACATGCCGAGCAGCTCGAAGCCGCGGGCATATTCCTTCATGCCCTCCGCCGGGTCGTTGCACATCCGCCCGACCGGCTTGCCGACGGCCTTGCCGGCGGCGGCGACGCGTTCGACAGCCGCGTTGAAGCGCGGATCGTCGAAGGCGCCGGGGATGCCGAGGCTGCAGGAGAGGTCGAAGTGGCCGAGCCAGAGGCCGTCCACCCCGTCGATCGCCGCGATCTCCTCGACGGCCTCGACGCCGGCCACGGTCTCGATCAGCGGGAAGATCATCGTCTCCCGGTTGGCGCGGTCGAGCTTTTCCAGCACCGCGCCCGGCGTGAAATGGTCATGCATGATCGATAGCGCGACGCCGCGCCCGCCGATCGGCGCATATTTGCAGGCATGCACGATCTGGCGGACTTCCTCGGCGCCCGAAACCATCGGCAGGATCAGGCCTTCGGCGCCGACGTCGAGCACGCGGGCCATGTCGTAATAGTCCTTGCCGGCCGGCCGGATGACGCAGGGCAGGTCGGCTGCTTCGAAATAGCGGAGCAGGCTTTTCACGGTCATGACGTCGAAGCCGGTGTGCTCCATGTCCAGGAAGACGAAATCGAGGCCGGCGTTCTTCAGAATGTAGCCGATCCCGGGCGTCGCGAACTCGCCGACGAACGTGCCGACCTTGAGCCCGCCGCCGCTGAACACTTCCTTCAACCTCGCCATGACGGCGCCTCCCCTGCTTTGATTCCGGGAAGCGTCGCAGACCCTTGCTGCGGCGGCAACGCCGTCAGATGCCCCACACCAGCATGATGGCCGGCACGGCGACCGCGACGATGATGACTTCAAGCGGCAGGCCCATCCGCCAGTAGTCGCCGAACCGGTAGCCGCCGGGTCCCATCACCAGGGTGTTGTTCTGATGGCCGATCGGCGTGAGGAAGGCGCACGACGCGCCGACCGCGACCGCCATCAGATAGGCGTCGGGGTTCGCGTCGAGCGCCTGGGCGACGTTCGCCGCCAGCGGCGCCATGACGACGGCGGTCGCGGCGTTGTTCAGGATGTCGGAGACGGTCATCGTGACGACGAGGATGACCGTCAGCATCGCCCAGGGCGGCAGGTCGGCCGCATGGCTCGCGAGATAGTTGGCCACGATGCCGGTGGCGCCCGACGCCTCCAGCGCCTGGCCGAGCGGGATAAGCGCGCCGAGCAGCACGACGACCGACCAGTCGATCGATTCATAAAGCTGGCGCGGCTGCAGGATGCCGACCAGCGCCATGCCGAGCGCCGCGCCGGCGAGCGCAACCGCGACCGGAAGCAGCCCGAACGCGCCTGCCGCGATCGCCGCCACGAACAGGGCGACGGCGAACAGCGGGCCGCGCCGCGCGCCGCCAAAGGACCCGAGGCCGCGATGTGCAAGCGGCAGGCAGCCAAGCGCATGCACAATGTCGTCCAGGCGCTCCGTCTCGCCCTGCAGCAGCAGGACGTCGCCCGCGGCGAAGCGGAAATTGCGCAGCCGCCCCCGGTGCGGCCGTCCCTGCCGCGACACGGCCAGCAGATTGACGCCGTGACGTCCCTGCAACCGCGCCTGCAGCATGGTCCTGTTCTCGAGACGCGAGCCTGCGGTCACCACGGCCTCGACCATGCCGACATCGTCGGACGTGAGAAGCCCGGCCATCGGGGCGCCGGGATCGACGATCTCGAGGTCGAGCGCCTTGACGGTCTCCCGCAGACCGTCCGGGTCGGCCTCGATCAGCAGAATGTCGCCTTCGCGCAGCCGCGCGAACCTCGGCGCCGCCGGAAACACCCGCTCCTCGCGGATCAGGCCGACGACCTTGATGTCCTTCTCGCCGATCGCGGGATCGAGTTCGCGCACGGTCTTGCCGATCGCGGCCGACCCTTCCATGACCTTCGCTTCCGCCAGGTAGTCCTCGATGCCGAAGGCTTCCGCGGCCCCGCTCTCCGCCGGCCGGCGCAACGGGATCAGGCGCCAGCCGACAAGCGCCACGAAGACCAGTCCGGCGACGGCGATAATCGCGCCGACCGGCGTGTAGTCGAACATGCCGAAGGGTTCGCCGAAGGCGCGCGCCCGGTAGCTCGCGACGATGATGTTGGGCGGGGTGCCGATCAGCGTGATCAGTCCGCCGAGGATCGAGCCGAACGCCAACGGCATCAGCAGGAGCGAGGCGGAGCGCTTCGCGTCCGCCGCCGAGCGAATCGCAACCGGCATCAGAAGCGCCAGCGCGCCGACATTGTTCATGAAGCCGGAGAGCACGGCCGCGACGCCGGAGAGGCTGGCGATATGCGCCAATCGGATGCGGAAAAGGGGCTGCAGCGCGCTCGCGATCATCGCGGTCGCGCCGGATTCGGAAAGGCCGCGGCTCAACACCAGCACGGCGGCGACGGTCACGACGGCCGGATGGCCGAAACCGTTGAACGCTTCGGCGCCGGGAACCACGCCGAGCAGCACGCCTGCGAATAAGGCCAGCAGCGCGACAATGTCGTAACGGAACTTTCCCCAGGCGAAGAGCACGAGCGCGAGCCCGAGGACGCCGACGCTGGCATACTGTTCGTAGGTCATGGGCCGCCCGTGCTATCGAAATATTCGGGTTCGCATTGTGCGTGCGATTCGCCGGCCGCGAAACGCCGGGCGGGCCCGAACGTTGCAGGTCCTGTAAAAAAAGTATCCGGAATCGAGCATGGCGAAACGTCCGGCCGAAGGCCGCTTGTCGAAACCCGCGGCCGATGCGATCCAGGCGGCGGAGGCGGCCTGGCGGGTCGGCGACAACGCGATGGCGTTGCGCGCCCTGCTGACGGCCTCGCGCGCCGAGCCCGAGGCGCGCGCCCTATACCCGCCGCTCGCGCGCGCCCTGGAGCCGATGCGTTTCACGGACGCGAGCCCCGCCGTCGCCGAAGGGATGGAGCGGACGCTGCGCGCGCCCGAGGTCGACCCCCAGCCGCTCGCCGCCGCCGCCATTTCGCTCGCCAAGGCGACGCACCGCCTGAAGCAGCGCGGGCGCAATGCGATCGACGCCAGCCTCGCCCAGGACCCGTTGCTGCTGACGCTGCTCGGCCGGGCGCTCCTGCCCGACGCCGAATTCGAAGGCATGCTGGTCCAGGCGCGCCGCTTCCTGTTGAAGGCGGCGGGCGGCGACTATGCGCCCGAAGCCCCGGCGATCGTCTTCGCGACGCAGATGGCCCGGCAGGCGCTGCTGAACGGCTGGATGTGGCGCGAAAGCACGGAGGAGGCCGAAGCCGTCGCGGCGCTTGGCGCCTGGCTCGAAGGCGCATCCGAATTCGGCTACCGGCACCTCGCCTATGCGCTTTACCGGCCGCTGGCGCGCGTGCCTGGCATAAGCGCCGTCGCCGCCGACGCGCCGGCGCCCTATCGACCCGCCGCCCACGCGCTGGTCGAGGAGCCGCTGGAGGAAGCGGCGCTCGAGGCGCGCATCCCGAACCTGACCGGCGACCAACCGGCTGCGCCCGCGACCAGCGCCGTGCGCGCCCAGTATGCCGCATATCCCTATCCGCGCTGGGCCGCGGCGGCGAAGCGGCGGCCGCAGCCGATCGCGCGCGTCGCCGCGGGCCTGTTCCCGAAGGCCACGCTGCCGAAGTGGCCCGACCGCCGCCTCGATGTGCTGATCGCCGGTTGCGGCACCGGCAAGCATGCTGCCGACGTCGCCTCCCGCTTCCAGGGCGCCCGCATCCTCGGCGTCGACATCTCGCGCCCGGCGCTCGCCTATGCCGCGCGGATGCTGAAAGGCGCCGCCGCGATCGAGTTCGCCGAGGCCGACATCATGACGATCGACGGGCTCGACCGCCGGTTCGACCACATCGAAAGCGTCGGCGTGCTGCATCATCTGGCGGACCCGCGCGCCGGCTGGGCGGCGCTTGTCGGATTGCTGCGGCCTGGCGGCACGATGCGGCTGGGGTTCTATTCGGCGCGCGGCCGGAGCCGCATCCGGAAGGCGCGAACCGCGCTCGCCGCCGCCGGATTCCACGGCCAGGACGATGCCGACCTGCGCGCGGCCCGCGCCCACGCGCTCGACGCGCCGGCGGACAGCGACGCCTGGCTCGCCACCCAGGAGCTGGATTTCTATGCGGCGAGCGGCGCGCGCGACTTTCTGTTCCACGCCCAGGAGCAGGAGTTCTCTCCCGCCGAACTGGCCGATATGGCCGACGACCTGGGCCTTCGCGTGATCGGAATCGAACTGCACGACGCGGAGGCCGGGCGGCTCTACCGGCGGCTTTATCCCGACGACCCCGCCATGGCCGACCTCCGCCGCTGGGAGGCGGTCGAGCAGGAGCGGCCAGACTGCTTCCGCCATATGTGCCAGTTCTGGGCGGTCAAGGCGCGCTGAGGCGATGACGGACGCCATCGCCTACGCCAAGCCCGCCTTCGATATCGGCTTCGCGACCGACGACCTGGAGGCGCATCGGACGATTTGGGAGGGCGCGGCCGCCCTTCCCTACGACCACCTGGCCAAGCTCGGCGGCGGCTTCCACCAGCACCGCTGGCGGCTCGGCCAGTCGATCGTCAAGGTGAACCACTCCCGCGCGCCGCTGCCCGCGACGCCGCCCGGCGGCTTCCGGCGCCTGACGGTCGCGGCCGACCGCGACGCGGACATGGCGACGCCGGAAGGAACGTCCGTGCGCCTGCGTCCGATGAACGACATCGACCTCGAACTTGCCGTCGTCGCGAACGATCCGGACGCCTTCGACCGGTTCTATGGCGCGCTGCTCGGCTTCGCCCCCGACGGACCGCACGCTTTTCGTCTGGGCCGCTGCCGCATCGTCGCAACCCGCGGCGCCGCGCCGCGAATCGACGACTGGCGCGCGGCGGGCCTCCGCTACATGACGGTGCAGATCTTCGACTGCGACGGCGTGATGTCCCGGCTTGCGGACGCCAGCGCCGAAATCGGCCGGCCGCCGCGCACCCTCGGCCAGGTCCGCTACGGCTTCGTCCGCGACGGGGACGGCAATTGGATCGAGATTTCGGAACGCGCCTCGCTCACCGGCAAGGCAATGCCGGGCGATTGTTGCTAGAGATCGTACGCGACTTCAATCAGATCGCTGAGGATTGGCCTTGTAAAGGCCAATTTCAATAGATTTATCAACAATATCCGAAATGATCTTGTGGACCATATCATGCGCAAGACACAAAAATCGTATTGGGTGCTCCCCGCCGAAAAACTTTACGCTACCCAGTCCGATATAAGATGAGCACTTAAACTCCACTTCATGTATTATCTGATTATCAAACCACGCAATCTTCAGCTCTCTAGCCTTAGGATCCCAAATCTGCGGGATAAAATATTCGATCTCAAAGCTTGCAACCTCAATTGGACCATCTTTTGCTAGCTCCAACAGCCTCGCGCTATTCGATTGAGCCGCGGACTGCATTGCGGAAATACTGTGAGCGAGACGCTGAACGATTTCGTGCACCTCTGTATTGCGAACTGCATTTATTGCACATAGCATCAGATTTCCACTTTCGTCCTCATGTGGTCGAAAATGCATAATTAAATCAAAAATTTCTTGCGGAATCGCCTGATGCCTCTTGTTATTCAGAAGCGAAAGCACATGCGCTCTCTCCCGCCCAATCGGGAAATTCGCCCGGCCCGTAGCACTCGGACCAAATTTCAAGCTGCCGCATGCAAAGCAGGCATGATCAAGTGCACTACGAAGTGAAACTATGGCATGATGAATTGGCAGGGACAAACTAAGTGGAATATCATTTTTAAATCTCAACTTCAATTCTACAATATTTGACCCTTGCACCTCCTGGCAAAAGCTTTCAGGCGCTCCATCTTCTTTTTGAAACCTCTCTAACTCTTCCGCTGCCACAACAATATTACGACGAGCATCGCGTAGTAGTAGGTCGGAACTCTCGAATGGGTTGTCGCTCATTCGCGCCCCACAAAGTCTCGTCAACCAACAAACGTTGATATAACGAACTTCGCAAGAATCAAAAGTTCAGGGCAGCGCGATCTCCACGTCGACGCCGGCCGGGGCCTTCGCCCAGGTGGTGTCGGCCTCGCTCCGGTCGTCCCAGCGCAACATCAGCATTTCGGCCGGCTTGTCGAAGCAGGCGAACGGATGGTGCCAGACGTTCGGTCGGTAGCAGATGCCGATCGTCTCATCGAGCACATAGGCTTCGAGCTTCTCGAAATTCGGCTGGCCGTTCGGCAGGTTGGGTGCGACCGCCGCCATCCAGCGGCCGACGACGATCGGCGCAAAGGTCTGGGCGGAAAAATCGTGCCGCTCCAGCGCCGACACCTTGATCGGTCCGGTCTGCGGCTTTGCGCGACCGACCGAGACGTTGAGGACGGCGTGGCTGCGGCCATTCGCCATGCGGGCGGCGAAGTCATGACGCTCGCCGCCGGGGTCGCGCAACGCGAAACACTCGCCATAGGGGGCGAAAGCGTCCGGATCGAACGGCTTCGGCGTGATCAGCATGGCGCGGGCCCGGACGTTCAGTGGTGCACGAAGACGGGCACGCGCGCTTCGCGCAGCATCCGCTTGGTCGTCGAGCCCATCACGGCGCGGCGCAGCCAGCCGGTGTGGCCGAAAGCGCCCATGACGAGACGTCCGGCCCTGGCCGCCGCGACGGCGCCCAGGATGGCGTTGGAATGGCCGCCGTCGGACTCGACGCCGTTCGCTTCCGCCGCGTAGCCATGACTGCGAAACAGCGCCGCGCCGCGTTCGGCCCTGGCGATGGCGGTCTTGCGGTCCTCGTCGACCGAAACGACGTGGATCTCGCGGCCCTTCGCCAGCCCCAGCAGAAGAAACATGTGCATGGCGCGGGAGGAGGTCAGCCCGCCGTCGAACGCAACGACGACGACATCCGGATCCGACGTCGCCGGCTCGCCTTCCGGCGCGATCAGGAGGGGCCGCGGGGTATCTTGCAGCA
>MRWG01001666.1_pt1 | contig 13263 bp, 12 predicted proteins | sample 1013341 | NCBI WGS metagenome assembly MRWG01 (sample SAMN06117577, study PRJNA244670) | biofilm metagenome | biome: Water; feature: Cathode Biofilm; material: Biofilm; isolation source: microbial consortium enriched at the cathode of a solar microbial fuel cell | place: USA: District of Columbia ... | reverse complement strand
CGGCCGATGCGTTTGATGGGGGAGCCGGCGAAGACGCGGCGGAAACTCTCGTCGTCGAGTTCCGCGAGGTCTTTCAGGCGCGGCGCGGTGAGCTCGGCGCGCGGCAGGAAAGCGGGCTCCTCGGCGCGCTGCGCGAATTTGTTCCACGGACAGACCGCCAGGCAGTCGTCGCAGCCGTAGATGCGGTTGCCCAGGGCCGCGCGAAACTCGTGCGCGATGTGTCCCTTGTGCTCGATGGTGAGGTAGGAGATGCAGCGCCGCGCGTCGAGGCGGTAGGGGCCGAGGAAGGCCTCGGTCGGGCAGATGTCGAGGCAGCGCCGGCAGGACCCGCAGTGGTCGGCCTCCGCTGCGTCGCGCTCCAGCTCCAGGTCGGTGAAGACCTCGCCGAGGAACAGCCAGGAGCCGAGATCGAGGGAAACCAGGTTGCTGTGCTTGCCCTGCCAGCCGAGCCCGGCCGCCTGGGCCAGGTGCTTTTCCATCACCGGCGCGGTGTCGACGAAGACCTTCACCTCGGCACGCAATTCCTCGTGCATCCAGCGCGCCAGCGCCTTCAGGCGCTTCTTGATGAGGTCGTGGTAGTCGGCGTTGCGCGCGTAGACCGAAACGCTGGCGCGGTCGCGGCGTTCCAGCAGGGCCAGGGGGTCCTCTGCGGGCCCATAGTTCTGGCCCAGCACGATGACGCTGCGCGCCGCCGGCCAAAGCGTTTGCGGGTCGGCGCGCCGCTCGGCGTTGCGGGCCAGCCAGTCCATGTCGCCGTGGCAGCCTTGCGCCAGGAAATCGAGGAACTCGCCGCGCGCGGCGGCGGCCACTTCGGCAGGGGCGAAGCCGACGGCATCGAAGCCCAGCGCCAGCGCGCGCTCGCGAATGCGCTGCTTCGGCCCGCCGGAGGGCGGGCTGTCAGAGGGCGGGGATATCGCCTTCGCCCTGCTCTCGCTCGAAGTCGGCAATGTAGTCCTCCAGCCGGCCAGCCGCGATGGCGCCGCGCAGGCCGGCCATGAGCTGCTGGTAATAGTGCAGATTGTGCCGGGTCAGCAGGATCGGACCAAGCATCTCCTTGGCCTTGAAGAGATGGTGCAGGTAGGCGCGGCTGTAGTCGCGGCAGCTCGGGCAGGGGCAGTCGGCGTCGAGCGGCCGCGGATCGTCGCGGTGGCGCGCGTTCATCAGGTTCAGCACCGCGCGGCGGGTGAAGGCCTGGGCGGTGCGCCCGCTGCGCGTCGGCAGCACGCAGTCGAACATGTCGATGCCGCGCCTGACGGCGCCGACGATGTCGGCCGGCTTGCCGACACCCATGAGGTAGCGCGGGCGATCTTGCGGCAGCAGCGGTACGGTGACGTCGAGGGTTTCGAACATCGCCTCCTGGCCCTCGCCGACGGCGAGCCCGCCGACCGCGTAGCCGTCGAAGCCGATCTCGATGAGCGCCTCGGCGGAGCGCCGGCGCAGCTCGGCATAGATGCCGCCCTGCACGATGCCGAACAGGCCGTAGCCCGGCCGCTTCGTGAAGGCTTGCTTGCAGCGCGCGGCCCAGCGCATGGAACGTTCCATCGACTCGCGCGCTTCCGTCTCGCTCGCCGGGAAGGGCGTGCATTCGTCCAGCACCATGGTGATGTCGGCGTCGAGCTGCTCCTGGATTTCCATCGCCCGCTCCGGCGTCAGCGCGTGGAAGGAGCCGTCGAGGTGGGAGCGGAAGGTGACGCCTTCCTCGGTGATCTTGCGCAGCTCTTCCAGCGACATGACCTGGAAGCCGCCGGAGTCCGTCAGGATCGGGCCCGGCCAGTTCATGAACTTGTGCAGGCCGCCCAGCTTCGCGACCCGCTCGGCGCCCGGGCGCAGCATCAGGTGGTAGGTATTGCCGAGGATGATCTCGGCGCCTGTCTGCGCGACCTGTTCCGTCGTCAGGCCCTTCACCGTGCCGGCGGTGCCGACGGTCATGAAGGCCGGGGTCTCGACCGTGCCGTGCGCGGTGGAGAGCTGCCCGCGCCGCGCGGCGCCGTCGGTCGCGCTGACGTCGAAACCGGTGCCGCTGTGCGTCATGCGCCCCGCTCCTGCGACGTTTCCGGTTCCAGCAGCGAAGCGTCGCCATAGGAGTAGAAGCGGTAGCCCGCGGCGATGGCGTGAGCATAGGCCGCTTCCATGCGCGCCTTGCCGGCGAAGGCGCAGACCAGCATGAAAAGCGTCGAGCGCGGCAGGTGGAAGTTGGTCATCAGCAGGTCGACGACCCTGAAGCGGTAGCCCGGCAGGATGAACAGCGCGGTCTCGCCGGTAAAGGCGCTCACCTTGCCGTCTTCCGCCGCGACGCTTTCCAGCAGACGCAGCGCGGTGGTGCCGACGGCGACGATGCGCCCGCCAGCCGCGCGCGCGGCGTTGATGGCCGCCGCAGCCTCGCTGCCGATCTCGCCGGTCTCGCTGTGCATGCTGTGCGCTTCGACCTCTTCGGTCTTCACCGGCAGGAAGGTGCCGGCGCCGACGTGCAGGGTCACGTTGACCCGGCCGATACCGCGCTCGGCGAGGCGGCCCAGCAGCGCCTCGGTGAAATGCAGGCCGGCGGTCGGCGCGGCGACGGCGCCTTCGCGGCGCGCGAAGACGGTCTGATAGTCGTGGCGGTCGCGACGGTCGCCGCCCTTGCCGCGCTGGATGTAGGGCGGCAGCGGCATGATGCCGTGCGCCTCCAGGGCGGCAAGCAGCGCGCCCTCGCCGCGGTCGAAGGCGAGGGTGACCTCGCCGGCTTCCCCCTTCTCGGTCACCTGGGCGGAGAAATCCGGCGCGAAGTCGATGCGGTCGCCGGGGGCGAGCTTGCGCGCCGGCCGCGCGAAGGCTTTCCACGTGCGGCCGTCCAGCGCCTGGTGCAGCGTCACTTCGACGCCGGCGCCGCCGCGGCGCCCGGCGAGGCGCGCGGGGATCACCTTGGTGTCGTTGGTGACCAGCAGGTCGCCGGGCCGCAGCAGGTCGGGCAGGTCGCGCACGATGTGGTCGGCCAGCCCGGCCGCGCCGACGTGCAGCAGCCGGGCCAGGTCGCGCGGCTCGACGGGACGCTGCGCGATCAGCTCGCGCGGCAGGTCGAAGTCGAAGTCGTCGGTTCTCATGCGGGGGACCGGGCTGAGTTTTTTGGCGCCGGCTTCCTAACACCGGGCTGCGGTGAGGCCAAGCGGGCTAGTTCGCCGGCTTCCTCTCGGGCAGCAGGGGGATCGGCTTGCCTTGCCCGCCGGGCCCGGCCGCGGTCTCCAGCGCCGGCGTGTCGTACAGCCGGTCGGCGACGGTCGGGACGCGCACCTGGGGGGTCAGGCTGCCGCCCCCGGCAGACGGCAGGGCGCTGCGCGACGAGGCCTCGCCGCCGTTGGCGTAGTCCTCGGCGCTGTAGGTGAGCAGACGGCCGTCCTCGATGACGTAGACCACGACCGGAACCCGGGCCCCCGGCGGCGGCGCCGCGAGGCGGGGGGAACTGGCCCCGGGAGGACTGGCTGGCGGCGCGCTGGTTTCGAGCGGCGGGCCGCCGGCGCCGAAGGTGCGGGCATAGACCTCGCTGTAGGGCGAGCCCTCCGAGGCTGCATAGGTGGGGGAAAAGTAGGCCGCGCTTTGGGCCCCCGCCGTACCGCCGGAGCTTGCCAGCAGAAGGCTTGCCAGGAGGGTGCCGGGCCGCAGGCGGCCGCCGTGGCGAACCATGGTTCTCTTCCCCAGTAGAGCGGCGCGGGTCTGCCGAAGTCGCTGCCGGCCGCGCCGCAGCGGGGCCATTAAGCGGCCTGCGCCGGCCGCCGTCCAGCGGCGATTGCGAAGGCCTCGGCGGGCAAAACCATCAGTGGAAGCGGTCGGCCAGGGGGACGCGCTCGCCGACGGACTTCACCAGCGCGTAGATCTGGCGCCGCACGACGGGGTCGGAAATCCGGTTGAAGGCCTGGATGAGCTTCAGGCTGTCGCTGCGGCCGAGCAGGTCCTGGACGCCCTCCTCTTCGGGACGGGCCGCTGTCGCGGCTCCCGGCGATTCCTCGCCTTCCGGCGAAAGCCCCTGGAAGAAATAGGACACCGGCACACGCAGGACGCGCGCCAGATGGAACAGCCGGCTGGCAAAAATGCGGTTGGTGCCGCGCTCGTACTTCTGGATCTGCTGGAAAGTGATGCCGAGGGCGCGGGCCAGGGTTTCCTGGCTGAAGCCCATCGCCAGGCGGCGCAGCCGCAACCTGGATCCGATGGCAAGGTCGATAGGGTCCGCCGCGGCGGGGGGCGCTGGATGCTTGTCGGTCACTCTGGATCTCTTTGGTTATTGTTGTTCGACCCAGCGGCGATGGGTGAGGGTGCTAGTAGCGATAAGGTTGAACCGGGGGCCCAGGCTTAGCGCAAACCCGATCCGGCGATCAAGCGCGCGAAATGATCAGGCCAAGGCTCGTCGTGACGCTTATGGGCGGGGCGGCGCGGCGGCGGCTTCTCGCGGTGGAGGGAGCCGGGGCAGGAAGATTTTCGGTGGTACCGTCGGCTGCGGCCCCGGAGGGGCTATTTGCGCCAGTCCGCCGGGTGCTGGCCGGCGGGCTCGGGTCCGCAGGGCCGGCTGGCCGCCCCCCTGCCGGCCCCGGGCCCGAAGAGGTAGCTCAGCGACAGCAGCAAGGGCGCCACGTCGGGGCTGGCCACGGAGTAGAACACCGTCTGGGCGGAGCGCCGGGTCTTCACCAGGTTGTCGCGCCGCAGCTTTGCCAGATGCTGCGACAGGGCCGACTGGCTGAGCCCGACGAGCTGGCAGAGTTCCGTGACCGAGTGTTCCCGCTCGCTGAGGTGACAGAGGATCGCCAGGCGCCGCTCGTTGCCCATGGCTTTGAGGAGACGGCTGGCACGGCCTGCGGCGAGCAAGAGGGGCGCATAAGGCATGGCATAGGACCTTGTTCGCCGCATGCGATGGTCAAGGGGGCCTGGATTTTTTTCTTGGGACGGCTTAATCGTTGATATGAAAAGAAATCTCGATCAGTGAGATAGGTTGACGGTGACCACCACTTTTCTCGATGCGACAGGTCTGAAATGCCCGCTTCCGGTCCTGCGGGCCCGCAAGGCCATGAAGGGCGTGGCCGCCGGGGGCCTGCTGGAAGTGAAGGCGACCGACCCCGGGGCGGTGGCCGATTTCAAGTCGTTCTGCGAGACGACAGGAGACGAGCTCGTGGATTGGCAGGAGGAGGCCGGCGTTTTCCTCTTCCGCATCCGCAAGGCGGGCTGAGAAAAGCGCTAGGAAGCGTCTTCCACACGTACCGCCATGCCCGGACGCAGTCGCTCGTTGCCGCGCACGACGACCAGTTCGCCCTCGCTCAGGCCGTCCAGGACCTCGAAACGCGGGCCTACGGCTTCACCCAGAATTACCGGGCGCGGCTGTGCCTTGCCGTCGGCGACCATATAGACGATGACGCCGTCGGGGCGCTGGATGATGGCATCCTTGTGCACCGTGACGATCTGGCGGCGGGCGCCGACAGGAACCTGCATGGTGACCGACTGCTCGTTGGCCAGCAGGCCGTGGCCGGCGGCGCTGTCGCGGCCCAGTTCCGGCACGAAGCGGACGGCGCGGGTGCGCGTCAGCGGGTTTTCGTCCGGGATGATCGCCCGCACCCTGGCCCGAAACAGCGTGCCGTTGTCCAGCCGGCCGGTCAGTTCCGTGTCGGCAGTCAAACCCATCAGGCGGTTCGAGGGCACATCGGCCTCCACCTCCAGGGCTTGATCGGCAATCATGTTGACCAGCGGATCGCCCTCGCGGGCGTAGGCGCCGGCCTCGGTCAGGCGCCGCGAGATGACGCCCTCGTAGGGCGCCTTCACCTCGGTGTTGGCGAGGTTGATCTCCGCCAGGCGAAGGCGCGCCCGTGCCGAGGTGACGGAGGCTTCGGCTTCGCGCGCGCCGGCTTCGGCGATGACAACCTGCTGGCGCACGTCGTCGAAGCGTGCCTGGCTGAAGGCGGCGGACTTTTTCAGGCCCTCGATGCGCTGCAGTTCCTGCTGCGCGAGGGCGATCTCGGCTTTGCGGGTGTCGAGCTCGGCCCGCGCCAGGGCGAGCCCGGCGGCGGCGAGGTCTCGCTCGGCCTTCATGGTGCTGCTGTCCAGCACCGCGATGATGTCGCCCGCGTTCACCCGGTCGCCGACCTGGACACGGAACTCCAGGATGGGCCCGCTGATGCGCGCGGCCACCGAGCCGGCCTGCTGGGCTACCAGGCGGCCGATGACCGGCACGGTCTGGGTCAGCGGCTCGCTGCGGACCGCGTCGACACGCACCGACGCCTCGTTCTGCTGGCCCCAGGCGGCCGCGGCCGAAGCGGCCAGGACGAGGGCGGCGAGTGTGCCGCACCGCAGGGCCCGGTGCAGCGGCTGCCGGCCAGGCATGCGCCCGCGCGCCGCGATATTGACGGGGGCATTTAAGGCAAGCGTCACGGCGGTTCTTCCTGCTGAGGGCGCGGCGCGCTCCAGGCCCTTGTCGGGCGCCGCCTGCCGACAGCATCGGCGGCAGGCGGGGGCCAAGTCAATGCCCCCGGCCGGTGGCGTCCCGGTGCGCCGGCGGAGCAGCGTTCAGGCCAATTGCGTGGTTAGACTGACGCGGCCGAAACATTATAGTGGGAACGAGAGACGATCCTGGAACCCCGGAAGAGAGCCCTGCCAGAGCTGCTATATGACCACTTTGTTGTTCAGTCACCTTGCCTGCGAAAACCACATCCCCGATATCGGACACCCCGAAAGCCCCGTGCGCCTGAAGGCCATTCGCGAGGCGCTGGCGGCCGAGGAGTTCGCGCCGCTGCTGCGCCGCGAGGCCCCGAAGGCGGAGGAAAGCCAGGTCGCGCGTGTACATCCGGGCGGCTTCGTGCGCGACCTGCTCGACCACGTGCCGGTTTCCGGCGAGTACGGCATCGATCCGGATACCTACATGACCCCGGGCTCGGGCGAGGCGGCGCTGCGCGCCGCCGGCGCCGTGGTGGCGGCGGTCGACGCCGTGATGGCCGGCGAGGCGGACAACGCCTTCTGCGCGGTGCGCCCGCCGGGTCACCACGCCGAACCGGACCGCTCGATGGGGTTCTGCCTGTTCAACAACGTGGCGGTCGGCGCGCTGCACGCCCGCGCGGCGCACGGCCTGCACCGCATCGCCGTGGTCGACTTCGACGTCCACCACGGCAACGGCACCCAGGCCGCCTTCTGGGACGATCCGGACCTGTTCTACGGTTCGACCCACCAGATGCCGCTCTACCCGGGAACCGGCTCGGTGCGCGAACGCGGGGTGAACGCCAACATCGTGAACGCGCCGCTGCCGCCGGCGGCCGGCTCCGAGGAATTCCGCGAGGCCATGCGCCACAACATCGTTCCCGCCCTGACGGCCTTCCAGCCGGAGTTTCTCTTCGTCTCCGCCGGCTTCGACGCCCACGCCGAGGACCCGCTGGCCGGGCTCAACTTCACCGAGGAAGACTTTGCCTGGGCGACGGAACAGTTGCTGGCCCTGGCGCGCAGCGCCTGCGGCGGGCGCCTTGTGTCGGTGCTGGAGGGTGGCTACAACCCGGCCGCCCTGGGCCGCAGCGTGGCGGCCCATGTCCGCACGCTGATGCAGGGCTGAGGCCGGATTCGCGCTCACCCGGCCGGCAAAGAAGGAGCAGGGGCCGAGGAAAGCCTGTTTTTCCCGGCCTGCTTCGGGCATCTTCAGGGGCGGTGCCGCCGCGATTCTGCAACGAATCGGGCACAAATCTGGCACACTGGGGCGCCGCACCTCGCAGTGCGGGCCCGCAGGGCAAAAGCAGTGCGGGCCCGCAGGGCAAAACAAGCGACTAGACGACAGGGTATGGCAGACAACGGAATTCCCGCGGACATCCGCAAGATGTCCTTCGAAGAGGCGCTCGACGAGTTGAAAGCCATCGTTGGCAAGCTGGAGCAGGGTCAAGGCACCCTGGACAGCGCCATCGGCGACTACGACCGCGGCGCGGCGCTGAAGCGCCATTGCGACGCCAAGCTGCGCGAGGCGCAGGCCAAGATCGAGAAGATCAGCCTGGCGGCCGACGGCAGCGTCAGCAGCGAGCCGCTCGATGTCGACTAGCAGCCTCAAGCAGCAGGCGGGCCTCCGCTCATCCGGCGCGGAGGCGCTGATGGTGGAACTCACCGCCCAGGCGGCGGCCGTCACCCAGGAACTCGACAGCCTGCTGCCGCCCGTCGAGGGACCGCGCGGGCGGGTCATCGAGGCGATGCGCTACAGCGTCTTGGGCGGCGGCAAGCGCCTGCGACCCTTCCTGGTCTGCCAGTCGGCGCGACTTTTCGGGGTCGACCCGGGCCGTGCCCGGCGCGTCGGCGCCGCCATCGAAATGGTGCATGCCTACAGCCTTATACACGACGACCTGCCGGCCATGGATGACAGCGACCTGCGCCACGGCCATCCCACGGCGCATCTCGCCTTCGACGAGGCCACGGCGATCCTTGCCGGCGACGGCCTCTTGACCGAATCCTTCGCCGTGCTTGCCGATCCGCGCACCCACGACAAGGCGGAGGTGCGCAGTTCCCTGGTCGCCGCCCTCGCGGCGGCCGCCGGCGCCGCCGGCATGGTCGGCGGGCAGATGATCGACATCTCGCCGGAGCGCAGCGGGCTGGATCTCGACGGGATTTCCCACCTGCAGCGCCTCAAGACCGGCGCGCTGATCCGCTTTTCCTGCCAGGCGGGGGCGATCCTCGCCGAGGCCGGCGAAGCCGAGCAGGCGGCTCTGGTGGCCTATGCCGAGGACCTCGGCCTCGCCTTCCAGATCGCCGACGACATTCTCGACGCCGAGAGCACGCCGGAGGCCCTTGGCAAGCCCACGGGCCAGGATGCAAGTCTCGGAAAGGCCACATTTGTCGGCCAGCTAGGCATCGCCGCGGCGCGGGAGAAGGCGGACGCCCTGGTGCAGTCTGCCTGTGCACGACTTGATCTTTTCGGTGAAAAGGCGGACCTTCTTAGGCAGACGGCGGCATTCGTCGTCGCACGCCGGTCTTGACGCTGGCCCGAGGGGGTTGGGCAGCTGCGGGGCGGCCGGGTTGTAAAAAAGCTATTTTTTGAACGACAATGAGATGCTGCAAAGGCATCAGGAGCGATACTAGGCGTGGCACAGATCGGTCATAACAGGCATCCAACCCCCCTTCTGGACCAGATCAGCAACCCCTCGGACCTGCGCAAGCTGGAAGAGAGCCAGTTGCGCGATCTCGCGGACGAACTGCGCGCGGAGATGATCGAGGCGGTTTCCGTCACCGGCGGCCATCTCGGCGCCGGGCTCGGCGTGGTCGAACTGACCGCGGCGCTGCATTACGTCTTCGAGACGCCCAAGGACAAGCTGATCTGGGACGTCTCGCACCAGTGCTACCCGCACAAAATCCTGACCGGGCGGCGCGACCGCATCAAGACGCTGCGCCAAGCCGGCGGCCTCTCCGGCTTCACCAGCCGCGCGGAAAGCGAATACGATCCCTTCGGCGCGGCGCACAGCTCGACCTCGATCTCGGCCGGCCTCGGCTTTTCCGTCGCACGCGATTTCCGTGGTGAGGACAACGCCGTCATTGCCGTGATCGGCGACGGCGCGATGAGCGCGGGCATGGCCTACGAGGCCATGAACAATGCAGGCGCGATGAACTCGCGGCTCATCGTCATTCTCAACGACAACGACATGTCGATCGCACCGCCGGTCGGCGCCATGAGCGCTTACCTTTCGCAGCTCATTTCCTCCAAACCGTTTCTCTCGGTCCGCTCGCTCGGACGCGAACTCGCCAAGCGCTTCCCGCGGCCGATCGAAATGGCCGCCAAGCGCGCCGAGGAATATGCCCGCGGCCTGCTCACGGGTGGCACGCTGTTCGAGGAACTCGGCTTCTTCTACGTCGGCCCGATCGACGGTCACAACCTCGATCACCTGCTGCCGGTGCTGAAGAACGTCCGCGACTCGCACTACGAGGGCCCGGTGCTGATCCACTGCGTGACGCAGAAGGGCAAGGGTTACGAGCCGGCCGAGGCCGCCGCCGACAAGTACCATGGAGTCGCCAAGTTCGACGTGGTCACCGGCAAGCAGGCCAAGGGCACGCCCAAGGCGCCGAGCTATCAGAATGTCTTCGCCGCCGGCCTCATCGCGGAGGCCGAGCACGACGACACCATCGTCGCGGTCACCGCGGCGATGCCCTCGGGAACCGGGCTCAACAAGTTCGCTGAGCGCTTTCCCGAGCGCATGTTCGACGTCGGCATCGCCGAGCAGCATGCGGTGACTTTCTGCGCCGGCATGGCCTGCGAGGGTTTCAAGCCCTTCGCGGCGATCTACTCCACCTTCCTGCAGCGCGGCTACGACCAGGTTGTGCACGACGTTGCGATCCAGAGCCTGCCGGTGCGCTTCGCCATCGACCGCGCCGGCATGGTCGGCGCCGACGGCGTCACCCACCAGGGCAGCTACGATCTGACCTATCTCGGCTGCCTGCCGAACTTCGTCATCATGGCGCCGAGCGACGAAGTTGAACTGATGCACATGGTCGCCACGGCCTGTCAGATCGACGACCGGCCCTCGGCGATCCGCTACCCGCGCGGCGAGGCGCTGGGCATCGAGATGCCGGCACGCGGCACGCCGCTGGAGATCGGCAAGGGCCGCATCGTCCGCGAGGGCAGCAAGGTGGCGATCCTGTCGCTCGGCACGCGGCTGGCCGATTCGCTGGCGGCCGCCGACGACCTCGCCGCCCGCGGCCTCTCGACCACCGTTGCCGATGCCCGCTTTGCCAAGCCCCTCGACCTGGATCTGGTGCGCCGGCTGGCGCGCGAGCACGAGGTGCTGGTCACGGTGGAGGAGGGCGCCATCGGCGGCTTCGCCGCCCAGGTCATGCAATTCCTTGCCAAGGAAGGCATTTTCGACAAGGGGCTGAAGTTCCGGCCGCTGACCCTGCCGGACTACTTCATCGACCATGACAAGCCGGAGGCCCAGATCGCCGAGGCCGGTCTCGACCGTGCCGGCATCCTGGCTGCCGTGCTGGAGGCCCTCGGCCGGGCCGAGATGGAGTCCCCCGCCCGCGCTTGAAGGCCCGCGCTTGACGCGCCGGGTGTCGGTCGGGGCGCATAGCCGCCCTGCGCCCGGCGAGGGTTCACCCCCGCCGGGAAAATCGTCATAGTGCGAACCATGTCCGGATCCACTCTGCCCAACGCCGCGGCGCTCAGCGCCGCCGGCGCACCAACCGCTGCCGCCCCGACCGCTGCCGCCCCGACTGCAGCCGCTTTGTGGCGTCGCGAGATTGCCGCGACGCTGCGGCTGGCCGCGCCCCTGGTGTTCACCCAGCTGGCGATGATCGGCATCAACACCACCGATATCGTGATGATGGGCTGGCTGGGGCCGGACGAGCTGGCCGCCGGGGCGCTGGGGATGAACATCTACATCCCCTTCTTCCTCTTCGGCCTCGGCATCGCCACGGTGGTGGCGCCGATGACCGCGCAGGCCCTGGGCGCGCGTGATTTCCGCGGCGTCCGCCGGACGGTGCGCCAGGGCTTCTGGCTGACCCTGCTGTTCGGCGCGGTCTTCTCGGCGATCATCTGGAACGGCCGCCATGTTCTGCTGGCGACCGGCCAGGACCCGGCGATCGCGCGCCTCGCGGAGGACTACCTGCAGGCGGTGGCCTGGGGCCTCGTCCCCGCGCTGTGGATGGTGGTGCTGCGCTGCTTCGTCACCTCGCACTCGCGGCCGCGCTCGGTCCTGGTCATCACCCTGCTCGCGGTGGCGGTGAATGCGGTGGGGAACTACGGCCTGATGTTCGGCAACTTCGGCCTGCCGCGCTGGGAGCTGACCGGCGCCGGCGTGACCTCCTCGGTGGTCTCGGCGCTGATGTTCCTCACGCAGCTGGGCTACGTGCTGCGCGATCGTCAGTTCCGCCGCTACCACATCCTGGTGCGGTTCTGGCGGCCGGACTGGGCACGCTTCTTCGAGTTGTTCCGCGTCGGCGTGCCGATCGGCCTCACCATCGTGGCGGAGGCCGGGCTGTTCTCGGCTGCCGCCCTGCTCATGGGCCTCATCAGCACAGAGGCGCTTGCCGCTCACGCGGTCGCCCTGCAGTGCGGCGCCGTGGCCTTCATGGTGCCGCTCGGCATCGGCCAGGCCGCTGTGGTGCGGGTCGGCCTCGCCGCCGGCGCCCGCGACAACGACGGCGTGCGCCGGGCCGGCTGGTCGGCGCTCTTGGCTGGCAGTCTCTTCATGTCCGGCGCCGCGCTGACCTTCTGGTTCGGCGGCGCCTGGCTGGTCGGCCTCTTCCTCGACGCCGCGGTGCCGGAGAACGCGCCGGTGATCGAACTCGCCGTCGCCTTCCTTGCGATCGCCGCGGTGTTTCAGCTGGTCGACGGCGGCCAGGTGATCGGCGCCCACGTGCTGCGCGGCCTGAAGGACACCACGGTGCCCATGTGGCTTGCCATCGGCGGCTACTGGGCCATCGGCTTCGTCGCCTCGGTGGTCTTCGCCTTCCCGCTCGGCTTCGGCGGCCGCGGCGTGTGGTTCGGGCTGGCCTTCGGCCTCGCCTTCGTCGCCATTGCCGTGAACTGGCGCTTCCACCGGCGCGAAAGCCTGCTGCCGGACGGCGGCCTGGCCCAGGGCTAGACTGCGCAATGAGCAATACCAAGACGAAGAAGACCAGGGCAGACGTGGCGCTGGTCGAGCGCGGCCTGGTGGAGAGCCGGGCCAAGGCTCAGGCCCTCATCATGGCCGGCAAGGTCTTCGCGGGGGAACGCAAGCTGGCCAAGCCCGGCGAGAGCATCGCCGAGGACCAGGGCCTGGAAGTGCGCGGCCAGGATCATCCCTGGGTCAGCCGCGGCGGACTCAAGCTGGCCCACGCGCTGGCAGCCTTCGATCTCGATCCGACGGGCCTCGTCTGCCTCGACCTCGGCGCCTCCACGGGCGGCTTCACCGACGTGTTGCTGCAGTCCGGCGCGGCGAAGGTCTATGCCGTCGACGTGGGGCACGGCCAGCTCGCCTGGAAGCTGCGCAGCGACCCGCGTGTCGTCGTGCTGGAGCGCACCAACGCGCGCACCCTCACCGCGGCGCAGGTGCCGGAGCCCTGCGACCTGCTGGTCTGCGATGCCAGCTTCATCGGCCTCGAGGTCCTGCTGCCGGCGCCGCTCGCGCTGACGAAAGAGCAGGCGGCCATGGCGGTACTCATCAAGCCGCAGTTCGAGGTCGGCAAGGAGCGCGTGGGCAAGGGCGGCGTGGTGCGCGATCCGGCCTTGCACGAAGAGGTCTGCGCGCGCATCGAAGCCTGGGTGAACGCTCAGGAAGGCTGGCAGGTGGAGGGCATCGTCGAGAGCCCCATCACCGGCCCCGA
>MRWG01001664.1_pt1 | contig 13289 bp, 10 predicted proteins | sample 1013341 | NCBI WGS metagenome assembly MRWG01 (sample SAMN06117577, study PRJNA244670) | biofilm metagenome | biome: Water; feature: Cathode Biofilm; material: Biofilm; isolation source: microbial consortium enriched at the cathode of a solar microbial fuel cell | place: USA: District of Columbia ... | reverse complement strand
GCTATGTCGCCCGCTCAGAGATACCGGGTGCATGACGGCCGCATCGGCATCTTTCACCGCCTGGGGGAGCCGACGGTGGAACACTGCCTCTTTCGCGCGCTGATGGTGACGCTGGGGCTGCACCCGACCGAGGAATTCTTTTTCAAGGAGGGGCCGGTCACGCCGGAGGAACAAGCCAAGGCCTTAGCCGCCCTGAAACTGCTTTACCACCCGGCCATCACCCCCGGCCTGGACGAATGGCACTTCGTCCAAACACTCCTCAACAGAAACATGATCGATCCTTGAGGCGCTAACGCGCCGAGGGCGCTCCACAGGATGAAGAGTCTGCAACCTGTCGCCATTACCCTCACCTTGAGGAGAGGCAACAAGAGGCGGGGACGGGCGTCAGCCCGGACAGGGATCGTAGACAAGGCCTCGTTTCTTAGGGGGAGCGGGAGGCGGCAGCCGCCAACTTAAAAGGGCGGCTCACCAGCCGCCCTTTTAGGTTATCCTGTTACAATCCAAGCTAATCCATTAGCGCGGCGCTACCACCATGATCATCTGGCGTCCTTCGAGCTTGGGTAACTGCTCGACTTTGGCCACGTCCTCAAGATCGTTGCGCACCTTATCGAGAAGCTGCAGGCCGAGATCCTGGTGCGCCATCTCGCGACCGCGGAAGCGCAAAGTAACCTTCACCTTATCGCCGTCTTCCAGGAACCGGTTGATCGCCCGCATTTTTACATCGTAATCATGTTGATCGATGTTCGGGCGCATCTTGATCTCTTTGATCTCGATGATCTTCTGCTTCTTCTTGGCTTCGTTCTTCTTCTTCTGCGCTTCGTACTTGAACTTGCCATAGTCCATGACCTTGCAGACCGGAGGATCGACGTTCGGGGAAATTTCCACGAGATCGAGCCCCGACTCTGCGGCCAGGTCTAAAGCTTCTTCAATGGTAACGACGCCGCGGTTTTCACCTTCGGCGTCAATGATACGCACCTTGCGAACGTTGATCATGTCGTTCACGCGCGGACCCTCACGGGTGGGCGCGGCGTTCATTGGTGGTCTGGCTATGGATAATCTCCTGTCTTCGTTAAAGCAAATTGCCTGCAGAACACCTGTCTGCAACGCACAAGCAGCACGTCCTCCGCATCATGCAGGAGGAGCCGCTTCTTCCTTTAGTCTAACTATAGCGTCCTCAAGCGCAAGAATCTCTTGTTCTTTGCCGCCCAACCGCCGCAAAGCAACCGTGCCCTCTTCCGCCTCGCGTTGGCCGACGACCGCAATCACCGGAATTTTGCGGTGGCTGAGTTCACGAACCTTGTAGTTAATCTTCTCGTTCCGCAGATCGGTTTCAACACGCAAACCGGCGGCTTTAAGCGCGGCACCGGCCTTTTCCGCGTAAGCATCGGCATCATTGACGATGGTTGCCACAACCACCTGCACCGGCGCCAGCCAAAGTGGGAACTTGCCAGCATACTGCTCAATCAAAATTGCCAGGAACCGCTCGAAGGACCCGAGAATCGCCCGGTGCAACATAACCGGGCGGTGCCGCTCGCCATCCTGTCCGATATAGCTGGCGTCCAGCCGCTCGGGCAACACGAAGTCCACCTGCAACGTACCGCATTGCCAGTCACGACCGATAGCGTCCGTCAAGACGAACTCCAGCTTCGGCCCATAGAACGCGCCCTCGCCGGGGTTCAAGGTGTAGCTGAGCCCCGCCGCTTCGGTTGCTTCTTTCAGTGCCTGCTCGGCCTTGTCCCAGGTCGCATCCGATCCGGCGCGCACCTCGGGCCGGTCGGAGAACTTCACCTTCACCTCCGCAAACCCCAGATCGCGGTAAACCGTCTGCAACAGATCACAGAAAATCTTGGTCTCGCTGACGATCTGCTCTTCGGTGCAGAATATATGGGCATCGTCCTGAGTGAAGGCGCGAACCCGCATCAATCCATGAAGCGCGCCCGACGGTTCGTTGCGGTGGCAGGCGCCAAACTCGGCCATGCGCAGCGGCAGATCGCGGTAGGATTTCACGCCCTGGCGGAAAATCTGCACGTGGCCGGGACAGTTCATCGGCTTGACCGCTAGCGTCCGGTCCTCTGACTCGGCAATGAACATATGCTCGCGGAACTTCTCCCAGTGGCCCGAAGCCTCCCAAAGCGCGCGGTCTATGAGCTGCGGCGTTTTGACTTCCTGATAACCCGCGGCGTCCAAACGGCTGCTCATGTAGCGTTCGACGGTACGGTAGAGAGTCCACCCCTTAGGATGCCAGAACACACTGCCAACGGCTTCTTCCTGCTGATGGAAAAGGTCCATCTCACGACCGACGCGGCGATGGTCGCGCTTGGCGGCTTCCTCCAGCCGAAGCAAGTAGGCCTTGAGCTGCTTCTCGCTTTCCCAGCAGGTGCCGTAAACACGCTGCAACTGCTCGTTCTTGGCGTCGCCACGCCAGTAAGCGCCAGACAGCCGCAAGAGCTTGAACGCGTGGCCAAGCTGCTTTGTCGAGGCCAAATGCGGCCCCAGGCAAAGGTCGAGCCAGTCACCCTGACGATAGACGGTGATCACCGCATCCTCGGCCAGGGTCGCGATATGCTCGGCCTTGTACTTCTCGCCAATCTTATTGAAATGTGCAATCGCCGCTGCGCGGTCCCAGACTTCGCGCTTGATCGGGATGTCCCGCTCGACGATCTCGTGCATGCGTTCCTCGATCCGCTCCAGATCCTCGGGAGTGAAGGGCTCCTTCCGGGCAAAATCGTAGTAGAAGCCTTCATCCGTGGCGGGTCCGAAGGTAATCTGCGTTTCCGGGTAGAGCTCTTGCGCTGCCTGGGCGAGAACATGTGCGCAGTCGTGTCGCAGCACCTCAAGCGCATCCGGGTGGCTGCGCGTCACGATCTCCAACGCCGCGTCGTTCTCCAATTCGCGGTCAAGATCCCACAATGCACCATTCACCTTGACGACAAGAGCATCCTTGGCAAGACGAGGGCCAATGGATTCCGCCACGGTCCGACCGGTTGCCGGGCGCTGGTAGCTGCGGGCGGAACCGTCCGGAAGTGTGATCTTGACCTCTGCCGATGACATGGCGCTGTTAACTCCAGTATTTGCGTTGCGGGGTTGGAACGATCACCGCTAGAAGATCGTCAATGATGCCGGCCCCAAGACCGCCCTAAAGGGCTATCTGTCTTGCACCCCGGGCTGGGGCAGACTTTATGAACAATAGAGGACCTGTCAAGGTACCGGCCAAGCGAAATCACCCAAGCAGTTCCCCGTATACCGCCAGAGTCGCGTTGCACATCTGCTCTTTCGTGAAGTGGCCGCGAATGTTTGTAATGGCGGCTGCCGCGACCTGCTCGCGCATATGGTGACTGAGGCCAAGCGCCCAGCGGATCCCTTCAGCCAAAGCTTCCTGGTCGCCTGGCTTGACCAGCTTGCCGGTCACGCCCGCCAGAATTTGCTCGGGAGCCCCGCCGTGGTCGGTAGCCACCACCGGCCGGCCCATGGCCTGCGCCTCGCCGATCGTCCGGCCGAAGGATTCGGGATGGCTTGAAGCCGAAACCACGACATTGGCCAGCATGTAGGCTGCCGCCATGTCATTGCAGTGATCGACGAGCCACACGCGGTCGCCCAAACCAACCGACGCAATCAGTTTCTCAAGTTCCGTGCGAAACCGGCTGCCGCCCTGGTCGGCACCGGCGATCACACAGGCAAATTCCATATCCTTCATACGGGCCAACGCATGGATCAGGTCGGTCTGCCCCTTACCCCGGGTAAAGCGTCCGGCCAACAGCACCAGCGGCAGGGTCTCTGGCAATCGCCATTGTTCGGCCAGTTGAATCACCCGTTCGGCGGAGACAGCTTCCGGCGCGAATATCCGTGTGTCCACGCCGCGCGGTATGCAGCGCAAGCGATCGGGCCCGACCCCGTAAACAGAGGCCAGATGGTCAGCAATATAGCGCGACGGCGCGATAACCCGCTCGCCCCGCGCCATGATCGAGTTATAGGTGCGCTTGATCTCCGAACCATGGCCATAGGCACCATGGAATGTCGTCATGAAATGAATGCCTTCCGCGCGGGCCGCATAGTAGGCCGACCAGGCAGGCGCACGACTGCGGGCATGAATGATATCGACGCCGCGCTCACGAATGATTTGACGCAGCCGTTTCACGTTGCGCCACATGCCAACAGGATTCTTGGTTCCCAGCGGAAGCGTAATATGTTCGGCCTGAACCCGTTGCAACTCGTAAGCCATCGGCCCGCCTTCCGAGGCGACGAGCGAAACGCAGCCGGCCTGCACCAGTGCGCCCGCAATATCAACGGTGCCGCGCTCAACGCCACCGGCGACCAACGCCGGCAGAACCTGCAGCACGACGGGCGGGCGCCCCTCGACAGGAGCAGGCGCTGAGATGTTACTCTTCGATTCAGACATGATAGGGCCGAGCTTATGCCTTGTTTTTGTCTTCCGCGAAAGGACCTAGATCGAAGAAGGTGACAGCATGACGCAATCGAGCAATCCGGCAAGCAATCAAGTCAACTATCTGGAGCGTCCCAACGGTGCCAGGATTGCTTATCATTGCTTACAGGGGAAGGGCCCTGGAATCGTTTTCCTGGGTGGTTTCGCATCGGATATGACCGGCACCAAGGCCCTCGCCCTGGAGGCCTTTGCGCGCGATCGGGGACAAGCCTTTTTGCGCTTCGACTATCAAGGACACGGCGCCTCCAGCGGTAAGTTCGAGGACGGCTCGATCGGGCTTTGGGCCGAGGACGCCAAGGCTGCCATCGCCGCGTTGACCCAGGGCCCGCAAATTCTGGTGGGTTCGTCGATGGGGGGATGGATCATGTTGCTGGCAGCCTTGGCCATGCCTGAGCGTATTGCAGCGCTCGTAGGCATCGCCCCGGCGCCCGACTTCACCGAAGACCTGATGTGGGCCGGATTCACGGCCGAAGTGCGTGCCCAGATTATGGAAACGGGCGCCTACCGGGAGCCGTCCGACTATAGCGACGAGCCCTATGTCATTACCCGGAAGCTGATCGAGGATGGTCGCCAGAACCTCTTGCTTCGCGATCCGATCCCCCTCTCTTGCCCGGTGCGCATTCTACAAGGGCTGGAAGACCGGGACGTACCCTGGAAGCATGCCCTGAAACTCTGTGCCGCGCTGGAAAGCAGCGATGTCGAGGTGACACTCGTCAAGGACGGGGATCACCGCTTGTCGGAACCAGCCGACCTAGATCGCCTAGCGATGACATTGGAGCGTTTACTTGAGCGCTTTTAAGCCAACCTGATAGTTCGGATAGCGCAAGCGGTAGCGCAGTTCATTCTTGAGCTTTGCGTTTGAGACCCGGCGGCTGTCCGCGTAGAAGGACAGCGCCATAGGGGTCATGGTCTTCGCCGCTTCCTCGAAGGGAATTAGCGGCAGCGACTGTCGCCCCAGCAAGCCGCAGGCATAATCCGTCACCTCTGCGGCCGAAGCCGGCAGGTCATCGGCAAGATTGTAGATCGCACCCGGTTCCGGCTTGGCGATCGAAGCCCGCAGTGCGCCGACAATATCATCCAGGTGTATGCGACTGAAAACCTGACCTGGCTTGTCGATACGACGGGCCGTGCCTCTTGCCACTTCCTCAAGCGCATTGCGCCCTGGTCCATAGATGCCCGCCAGCCGAAAGATATGCAGCGGCAAAGCGGCGCGCGCGGCAAGCTTTTGCCAACCCTGTTCTTGCTTGACCCGCCGAAGACCACGCGGACCGCTGGGATTGAGCGGCGTAGTTTCATCAACCCACCCCCCCTGATGGTCACCGTAGACGCCGGTCGTCGAGAGGAGCCCCACCCATGCCAAGCTCTGTAGATCGGCAATATGCTCGTCCTCATGATCGAGAGCCGGATCGCCCTCGGCATCTGGAGGAAGCGTAATCAGGAGATGTGTCGTTCCGCGAAGAGCCGATTTCGGGTCGGCCAGATGATGGCCGCGATCGAACAGAAACGCCTGTATGCCCTGTGCCTTCATGGTAGCTGCCTTCTCGGCACTTCGAGTCGTTCCGGCCACCTTCCAGCCCTCGGCAAGCAAACGCGTGGCCAGACGTTGGGCGACATAGCCCAATCCGAAAACAAACAGTCGGCGTCCGTTGCCGTTGCGTGAGACAGCGTTCTCCATCCGTTTAGGGTGGCCGCTGGACCGCCGTCAAGCAAGCAGGAAAAGCCCCTTGCACTGGCCCGAACTGTAACGGCGTAATGGCGGCCATGAGACACACCTCCCCCTTTCGCCGCTTCCGCAGGTCCGCATCCTTCCTTGCCGTGACCGTCGCTGGAATGCTCACTGTCGTCATCCCTCTTTGGGCGCAGACGACCGGGCAGGGTGACGGTGTACCCACCGGCGGTGCCGAGCGCTACAACATCTGCATGAAGATGGCGTTCGGTACGCCCGAACTGGCGTTGAACGAAGCCAATGCATGGGGCAAGGCGGGCGGCGGCTTGCCAGCCGAACACTGCGCGAGCGTCGCCTTACTGAACATGGGCAGGCTTGAAGAGGGGGCCAGCCGACTGACGGCCATGGCCGATGCCATGACCGGCATGCGCCCTGAACTACGGATTGGTGCTTACGGGCAAGCGGGACAGGCCTGGACCATGGCCGGCGACAGCCAGGCGGCTCTAGCGGCCCAGTCGAAAGGGCTAACGCTTGATCCCGACAATGTCGAGTTGCTGATTGATCGCAGCTTCAGCCATGCCCTGACAAAGGACTTCTGGGCGGCTTTGGACGATCTCAACAAAGCCAGCGATCTGGCACCTAACCGGCCCGACATTCTGGTCTACCGCGCCACCACCTATCGGTTCTTGGAATCCCCAGAGCTTGCCTTGGACGACGCCAACCGGGCCCTGGTGCTGGCGCCGGACCTCCCCGAAGGCTTGCTGGAGCGGGGTATTCTGCGGCGTTTGACCGGGGACGAAGCCGGCGCAAAGTCGGACTGGGAAAGATTGATTCAGGTCGCCCCACAAAGCGCCGCCGCGCAGTCTGCCAAGCAAAACCTCGAGAAGACCACCAAGCCGTAGTTCTCTCCACGCGTTGAGGGCTGGCCGAGGATTGCTAGAGATCCGCCGCTTCAGATGGCTGGTTACCAATGTACTTGCGCACCAACACGATGCCTGGCTCATCGCTGGTGGTCGCAGTTTGATAGCCCAAATCCTTCACGAGGTGCAGCATCGGCCGATTTTCGGCCAGAATTTGCCCCCTTATCTCCGACACTTGACGGGACCGGCAGTAGTCCTCGATTCGGGCCATCAGTTCGTGCCCCAATCCGCTTCCCTTCTTGTCGGAGCGGACCACGATGGCAAACTCAGCGCTGCGACCGCCCGCGGCGCCGTTTTGGTTGATTATGGCTCTTACAACGCCCCAAATCTCCTGCTTGAAGAGGGTCCTTCGAGCAGCCACAAATGCCATTTCCCGCTCATAGTCTACCTGCGCCAACTGCGCTGCGAGAGGCTGTTTCAACTCCTTCATCGGACCAAAGAACCGCATGCGAACGTCTTCCGGCGTCAGATGCGTGAAGGCCTCCCGCAAGGCCTCCTGATCTTTCGCTTTGATCGGCCTCAAGACCAGCACTTCTCCGGCTTTCGTTCTTATGATCCGGGTCAATTCTTTCGGATAACGCGCCGGTCGCGCCTTTGGCGATAGGCTGTCCGCCGCGCTTGTTGCGGCGGGATCGGAAGTGAACCAGCAAAAGGAGTGCCCGGACTTGCCCGCCCGCAGTGCATTTCTGAAGCAAGTCATCGACAAATGCCCGAGACTCAAGACACGCATGCTGTGACCTCGCGGGTAAAATATCGCACCGTATAGTTTCATAGTACTCTTTCTATGCTGCAGTGCAACATATTGGATTTCCCAGGCCCAAACCAAGGGGAACCGCGGCGGGCGCTCTTCCCATGCGCCACAGCACCGCCTAAAACAGAAGACCATCGTTACCGGGTAAGTCGCACAGGGGTTGATGAAAGTGAGTCTGGCATGACAAGTAGCGAGACGATGAGTAGCACTCCCGGCGCAGTGCGCCTGCCCGGAACGGCCGACAGTGCGCCTTTCCTTTGCCTGATGGTTACCGTCGCGCTGCTCACATCTCTCTTTGCGTCCAAGGTATTTACCCTGGCGTTTTTATCCCTGGCGCTGGTACTGCTCTTTCTCAATGCGCAAGAGCCCTCCCGCGCAAGCATTGCTGGCCCCGGCGTAAAGCGGCTTTGGGTCGCTATAGGCCTTCCCCTCGCTTACATTTTTGCTTCGAGTTTCTGGTCCATGGACCCCGGCTTCAGCCTACTGGCGGCCAGCAAATTATTGAATCTCCTGTTGGTCAGCAGCCTGGCGGTTTCGCCGCACTTTTCGCGTCACATCCTGGCCACCTGGACGACGCGCCTTGCCGGGGCGGCTTGGCTGCGACCCTTGGTTCTGATCGTGGCCGTCATCACCCTGGCGGGGGCGGCCTTCGACAGCCTCTTCCAACCCAACGCCGTGCCCCTGTTATCGGACGTCAACAAGCTGCTGGCCACGGTCTTTCCGCTCTTGTGGATTCTGGCGGCTTGCTTGGGAGCCGACCTATGGAAATCTTGGTTGGTACTTTGGTTGATCGCACTGATTTTCTTGAGCGGCGAACACGTAGTCGGACCTCTGGCTTTTGCGCTCACTGCGCTCGTTTTGCCTGTTGCGGCGCATTTCCGACGCCCGGAGTGGATCGTGCCCATGGCCGCGCTGGCGGCCAGTAGTGTCATTATTCTTGCGGCGATTTACTTCCAGTCACAGGGAGGCCCCATCGTCGAAGGAGATCGAAACGCTGGGGCGCTGTCTGAACTGCTGGCCAGAGTGAACGCCGGCGACCGCCAAATGATCTGGTTCCAGGCGTTTCGGGTGTTCCTGGAAGAGCCCTGGTTCGGGCACGGCTTCCGGATGTCGCGCTTTATCCTGGAAGCCGGTACCGGGGGCAACCCGCCGGCCCATATACTTCATCCACACAACTTCACCCTGCAGATTTTAATGGAAGTTGGCATTCTGGGCATGCTGGTGATTTACACTGGGTTCTCCCTGGCTTGGGTCAAACTGCTGTCCTGGATGAACCCGCAAGGTGTTCGGCTTGCAACCGGTCTTGGATTTTGCCTGCTCGTCGTCTGGTCTGCCGGGTTCGGCGTCTGGCAGAGCTATCTGCTGGGCGCCTTTTTCGCCGGTCTCACGCTGATTCGGCTGTGCTTTCCAAGCGAGCCGACCTCAGCACCTCAAGACGACCAACCCAAATGACCAAAAGCATCGCCGGAATTCCCAGCACTGCGGCATAAAGAAAGAAAGAGTGGTAACCCAGCGCTTCCACGACCTCACCTGAAAAGCCGCCTATGAACTTGCCCGGTAGAGTCATCAGCGATGAAAAGAGCGCGTATTGTGTCGCCGTATAACTGGAACTCGTGAGGCTGGAAAGGTAGGCGATGAATACCGAGCCGGCCAGTCCTCCGGCCAAATTGTCGGCGCTGATGGTCACCACCAGGAAACCGAGGTCTGGGCCGACATTGGCGAGTGTGGCGAACAGCAGATTGGTCACCGCCACCAGCAAGGCCCCCAGGAACAAAGGGCGTAAGAGTCCGAAACGCACGACGAGAACGCCGCCAATGAAAGCGCCCGCCAGACTCATGACAAGGCCGTAAAGCTTGCTAACACTGGCGATCTGGGACTTCGTGAACCCAAGGTCGATGTAGAAGGGGTTGGCCATGACGCCCATGGTGATGTCGGAGATGCGGTAGAACGCGACCAACATCAAAATCACCAGGGCCATGCGCCCGTTGCGGCGGAAGAAATCCACGAAGGGGCAGACCGCCGCTCCGTAGAGCCAAGCCGCCACGGCAAGACGGCCTGTTGCCGGTCGACCACCGAGGAAAGCCTTTACTTCGGGCAGCTTCAGGACTTCTAAACGATCCTTATTGATTTCCGGCTCATGGATGATCAGGACGGTGACGATGCCAACTCCTACCAGCAGCGCCATGGTCGTGTAAGCGGCAAACCAGGTGAAGAAATCCGCCATGTAGAGCGCGCCCGCCCCGGCAGCCAGCAGCCCGAAGCGATAGCCTAGCTGATAGGTCGCGGCCATCGCGCCCTGAAGGTCCTTCTTGACCGCCTCAATGCGATAGGCGTCGATGGCGACGTCCTGCGTCGCCGAGGAAAAGGCCACCAGGAACCCGAAAGCGATCACGGGGGCCAACGACACTGCCGGATCGCTCGTTGCCAGACCAAACAGGCCTGCGGCGATACCGGCCTGCGCCACCAGCATCCAGGAACGCCGCCTGCCGAGCAGACGGGTCAATCCTGGCAGCTTGAGATTATCGACGACCGGCGCCCAGAAAACCTTGATCGAATAAGTGATGCCAAGCCAGGAAAGATAGCCGATGTCGGCGCGATCAATGCCCGCTTCCGTCAACCAGGCAGAGAGCGTCGAGAAAACCAGCAGAAAGGGAAGGCCGGCGGAGAACCCCAGAAACAGCATCGCCAGAACCCGAGGGTGGCGATAGACGGTGACAGCTTCGCCCCAAGAGCGACGATCGGACCGTCCATTGCTGTTGCTGGCGTCAGACGGCATCTTTCAGGCGGCTTTCCTTCTTACGCTCATGCGGGTCAAGGTAACGTTTGCGCAGCCGGATCGATTTTGGTGTCACCTCGACCAGTTCGTCTTCCTCCACGTAACTGAGCGCTTGCTCTAGGCTCATACGCCGTGGCGGCGTCAGCAGTACGTTGTCATCCTTGCCGGAGGCGCGCACGTTGGTCAACTTCTTCGCCTTCAAGGGGTTAACGTCGAGGTCGTTCCCGCGGCTGTGTTCGCCGATAATCATGCCGCCGTATACCGGCTCACCGGCGCCGACAAACAGCTGGCCCCGTTCCTCCAGATTCCAGAGCGCATAGGCCACGGACGATCCCTGGCCGTTGGAGATCAAAACGCCGACCCGACGCCCCGCGATCTGGCCCTTGTACGGCCCGTAGTGCGAAAAGACGCGGGCCATGATGCCGGTGCCCCTGGTATCGGTCAGGAACTCGCCGTGATAACCGATCAGGCCGCGCGCGGGAACCTGGAAAGCCAGACGCAGCTTGCCGCCGCCCGAGGGCTTCATTTCCAGCAACTCGCCTTTTCGCTGACTGATCTTGTCAACGACGACGCCGCTGTACTCTTCGTCCACGTCCACCTGAACCTCTTCGTAAGGCTCCTGCCTGTCACCCGCCTGCGGATCGTTTCGGAACAGCACGCGCGGGCGGCTGATGGAGAGCTCATAGCCCTCCCGGCGCATGGTTTCGATCAGAACGCCCAGCTGCAACTCGCCACGTCCCGCGACTTCGAAGGAATCCTTTTCACCGGTTTCGGTGACACGGATCGCGACGTTGCCCTCCGCTTCCCGTAGCAGGCGGGCGCGAATCATGCGCGAAGTCACCTTGTCGCCCTCGCGTCCGGCATAGGGAGAGTCGTTGATCGAGAAGGTCATAGCCAGCGTTGGCGGGTCAATGGGCTGTGAGGGGATGGCCTCTGTCACACTTGGATCGGCCAGGGTATCGGCCACGGTTGGTTTCTCCAAACCGGCGATGGCCACGATGTCTCCCGCGCGCGCTTCCTCGACCGCCTCGCGCCTCAGGCCACGGAACGCCAACAGTTTGGTCAAGCGAGATTGTTCGATCACCTTGCCGTCGCGGGTCATGGCGTGCAGCGGCATATTCACGCGCGCCACGCCCTCTGAAATGCGTCCAGTCAGGATGCGCCCCAGGTAAGGGTCATACTCCAGGGTCGTCGCCAAAAGCTTGAAAGGCTTCGTTAGGTCGCCCTCGGCCAGAGGCACGCGCCGGGCGATGGCGTCGAAGAGCGGGGCTAGATTTTCGCGCGGATCATTTTCCAGATCATCGACCGCCCAGCCATCGCGACCGGAGGCAAAAAGCGTGGGGAAGTCCAGCTGCTCCTCATCGGCATCCAGCGCACTGAAGAGATCGAAGACCGCATCCTGCACCCAGAAGGGCCGGGCATCAGACTTGTCAATCTTGTTGACGACCACGATGGGCTGCAATCCGCGGCGCAGGGCCTTCATGGTCACGAACTTGGTTTGCGGCATCGGACCCTCAGCAGCATCGACCAGCAGCAGAACACCATCGACCATTGAGAGAATGCGCTCGACCTCACCGCCAAAATCGGCGTGACCGGGCGTGTCGACGATGTTGATACGCTCGCCCTTCCACTCGACCGAGGTACATTTTGCGAGGATGGTGATGCCGCGCTCGCGCTCCAGATCGTTGCTGTCCATCGCGCGTTCAGCCATATGCTGATTCTCACGAAAGGTGCCCGACTGGCGGAGCATTGAATCGACCAACGTGGTCTTTCCATGGTCAACGTGGGCGATGATCGCCAGATTGCGGATGCGTCCGCTCATGGTTTTTAGAGTCCGTGGCTCAGTTAATGCCGAGGCGCGTCTTCGCCAGCTCTTTCAAGCTGGTCTCCGGCCGCGCGCCGTAGTGAGAAATTATCTCCGCTGCTGCTATCGCGCCCAGACGGCCGCAGGTCGCCAAATCGAGTCCCTGAGCATAGCCATGGAGGAAACCTGCAGCGTAAAGGTCTCCAGCGCCGGTGGTGTCTACCACCTTTTGTACCGGTTCCGCATCAATTACATGCATATCATGACCAGAAAGTATGATTGAGCCCTTCTCGCTGCGGGTCAGCGCAGCAACCTTGCAGTGTCCGCGCACCTTTTCCAGCGCCTCGTCGAAGGTGGTCACCTGATAGAGCGAGAGAATCTCCTGCTCATTGGCGAACAATAGATCAACATGCCCCGCCACGAGGTCCAGAAAGGACTCGCGATGACGATCCACGCAGAAAGGATCCGAAAGGCTGAGCGCAACCTCACCGCCGGCATCATGAGCGGTCTCGGCGGCGCGCAGGAACGCTGCCTTCGCTGGTGGCGCGTCCCAAAGATACCCCTCGAGGTAGGTGATCTTCGACGCCGCAATCGTGGTGGTATCAACATCCTCCGGCGCTATCTGCACGGATGCCCCCAGAAAGGTGTTCATGGTCCGCTGGGCATCCGGCGTTACCAGAATCAAGCAACGCGCCGTCGGCTCGCCGGTCATCGCAGCCGGGGTTTCGAATGCAACGCCGGACGCGCGAATGTCATGGCGAAAGATGCCGCCGAGTTGATCGTTTCGCACCTTTCCAATGAAGGCGGCGCGGCTCCCCAACTGGGCCAAACCAACCATCGTGTTGGCGACGGACCCTCCGGAGACCTCGCGGCCCGGTCCCATCGCATTGTACAGGCTCTCGGCACGCTGTGCGTCGATCAGGGTCATGAC
>MRWG01001663.1_pt1 | contig 13295 bp, 11 predicted proteins | sample 1013341 | NCBI WGS metagenome assembly MRWG01 (sample SAMN06117577, study PRJNA244670) | biofilm metagenome | biome: Water; feature: Cathode Biofilm; material: Biofilm; isolation source: microbial consortium enriched at the cathode of a solar microbial fuel cell | place: USA: District of Columbia ... | reverse complement strand
AACTCGCCCCAGTTGATCGGGCGATACCGGGCCGGATTCGACGCGTCCACGGTGCCCGGCAGCGGCGCGTAGTCCGTGGCGTAGGCGGGATTGAAGAAGAACGGCGCGCTGAACCGCTCCGATGCGGCGCTGGCCACCACCCGATGCAGCGAAGCCCGGTAACGGTCGTTCGACCAGACCTGGACGATGTCGCCGATGTTGACCACCAGCGCGTCGTCTCTGGGTTCGATGAGGTGCCAGTCGCCGTGACGGTACACCTCGAGACCCGGCTGCCGGTCCTGCAGGAGCACCGTCAGGGCGCCGGCGTCGGTGTGGTGGTTGATACCCAGATGCCCGTCCGCGGGCGTGTCCAGGTGCCGAGGCCGCGCCGGTGCCGGACAGACCGGGTAATAGTTCAGGCGCAGAAAGCTCGAATGGCTGGGCCGGAAGCCTCCAGCCAGGTGTTCCGGCGCCATGCCGAGGTTGCTCGACAGCGCGCCCAGCAACCGGAACGACAGGGTTTCCGCAGCCTGGTAGAAAGCCTCGACGGCCCGCCGGAACTCCGGCAGTTGCCGCGGCCACTGCGGCACCGCCGCACCCTCCGCCGGGCCGTAGTCGAAGATCTCCTTCCAGTCGCGGGTATTCTTCGTCAGCTCCTGGTCGTAGAAGCCCCACGGGTTCTCGGCGGTACGGCACAGGCGGCGCTTGTCGACGGCATCCAGTGCGAAAAACCGCCGCATCTGTGAGAGCACGGCGTCGGTGATCGGGCGATCCACGCCGTGGCCGACGATCTGAAAGAACCCCCAGTCCCGGCAGGCCGCGTCCAGGGCGACCAGGGTCGCCGGATCGTCCAGCCGGGTCACATCGATGACGGGTATCCCCGTTTCGCTCATGATCTCTCTCCTCGACTTCAGGCCGACCGCCGCGGGTGCAGCCACGCCGGCAACAGGGTGTAGGGATCCAACCCCACAGAGCGGTCGAATTCCACACCGGCCCGGTCGAGCCGGCCCGGCAGCGATCCGTCCCGCCAGGCGTCGAACAGCTCCGTACAGCCGCCGATGTGCTCGCCGCCGACGAAGATCTGGGGAATGGTCGGCACACCGGTGCGGGCACGCAATACCCCGCGGATTCGGCCGCCCAGATCATCCGCCTGGTACGCCACCGAGTCGAGGTCGACGCTGCGGTAGGCAATGCCGAGCCGATCGAACAGCTTGCGCGCCGACCAGCAGAACTCGCACCACGCCAGGGCGAACATCACGACGCCCTCCTCACTCACCACCGTCTCGACGAAGCGTTCGGCTTCCCGGTCGACGTCGCCGGTCGGCGCCGGCTGAGTCTCCCCGGCCGCCGCGACGTCGAAACGATAGCTGGGCGTGGACGTGGAAAGGGCCAGCTCTTCCTCGGTCATCTCCTCGCCGATACCGTCGAACAGCGGCGTGGACAGATAGCGCTCGCCGGTGTCCGGCAGCATGCAGACCACGCTGCTGCCCCGGGGGGCACGGCGCGAGGGCATCCTCGTCGAAACCTCGAGCGGGGCGACCCTGGCGGCGGCTGTGGAGGTTGCCGCACGTCGCCAGATCCTTCGGCGTGCGCCTGAGCGGCGGGAAGTCAATCACTCCCAGCAGGCGCGCCTCAATCCGGTAGGCGGACTTGAGAACGCGATCGATCTGTTCGACCCATTGCGACGCGTCGATGTCTTCGATCACAAACGGCTCAGGCTGGCTGTCCACGATGAGATGCTTCAGCCAAATGACAAGGTTGACCCAATGACTAAACGTTCACGGCATCGCGTCCGGATGCGTCGTACCCTACGCATGGCGAATGCTGAAGCAATCCTGCATCGAGGCCTCTTCGTTCGCAGCCGTACCGCCGCAGTCGGCTCAAGACGATGTGAACGTCGCAACGACGAACTCGACCACCTCCAGGACGCGCTTCTCAACGATTTCGGTGTCTTTGGCCATGATCGTGGATCTGGCGATTGCGAAATTGGCACCAATGAGCGAAGCCGCAATGACGTGGGCGCGCACGATATTGCCGGAACCCGGGCTTCCTTCGTCGAGCAGCGCCCGGGTCAACGTTGCCTGATATTCGGCCTGAATGGACAGCAACGCAGATTCGAGAGCCTCATCCGTGTAGATCATCTCGCGCAGCCGGATCTGCTCGGGCGTCGAAATCTGCCTCGCCCTCTCTACGACGTGATCCTTCCATACATCGATTGCCGAGACGCCTGCATCGCGGGACTCGACCCGCAGCTTGAACTCCCGCAAGGAGTCGTAGTACCGGCACAGGACGAGGTCTGTCTTCGTGGGAAAATATCGCAGAAGCGTGCGCTTGTGCACCTCGGCTGATTCCGCGATCTCATCCAGCGTCACATTGTTGAAGCCTCGGCTCAGGAAAGCTCGCAGGGCGACATCTTCTATCAGAAGTCGCGTTCTGGCTTTCTTGATTTCCCTTCGAGATCGAGTGTCGGTCATGCGCTAGGAAGATACGTCTGCCACGCAAAGACGACAACTTCACATCATTCGCTACTTCGTCACCCCGGCAATCGGATCATGCAGATTTGCGATTCGGCTGTCCTGCTGGGTGCGATCGCCGTGCACGATCAGTTTCCCGGTCCTGACGAGCTCCTGACTCATCGAAGCCAGTTCCTGCGCGCGCGCTTCGTCTCCCTTCGAGTCGTATCTGGCCAGAGGCAGCACCGCATTGTAGTCGGCTACGATTCTGACCGCCGCGCCAGGCAGATCATCGTCGAAGAACTCCACGTTGGCGCCCTTGACCACGCAGCTCCAGGCCAGGGGGCTGCCGTCGGGAGAGAGCTCGGGAGGCGGGTCGGTAAACACTTCACAGAACGACCAATCGAGCCCCTTCATCTGATCGCCGAGTGCCGCCACCTTTTCACATATCAGGCCATGCATGAATGCGACCCACTGAGGGCCCGCAAAATCGTATTTCATCCGAAATCTCCCAGGAAGCGGTTGAACTATTCGAACTTGCAGCCCAGGAGGGGCCCCATCTCCAGACGGCGCGGATCCGGTCCATCCGTCATCCAAGGCCCAGCGGACGTGAGCCCCATCAGGGTGCAGAACCTCGGTGGATTCCGCTCGATCATCTCGGGCGTCGTCGAGCCCGGATAGAACTCCTGAGGCTGAATCGGATCTCTCACGTGAGGCAGCACGAACGTCATGCGGCGGCCCTCGGCGGTCCTCGGAACGGCCCCATGCCATAGACTTCCGTGCCAGATGATCAGGGAGCCGGCCGGCACCTCGAGGACGCGGATGTCCTCATGGTCGTGTGCCATCGCGAGCTCGGGCGGTACCGGCTGCCCCCAGCGATGGCTTCCAGGCCAGACGCAAACGGCACCATTCTCGCGTGTGTAATCCGTAAGCACCCAGGTCACGACACTGTAGTTGGCAATGTGCGACCAGGGAGCAGGAAACTTCGCGCTGTGATCAGCGTGAAGCCTCAACGCTGGGGCGTCCTGGTTCTTGATGAGGCCAGTCGACTGACTGAGCTTGGCTCTGAATCCGAGCAGATACGTCACCAGCGTCAGCGCAACGGGAGACATCAGCGCTTCTTCGAACGCCGGATCCTGCGGCAGCAGGTGGAACAACGTAGACCCCAAACCGGAGTCGGGGCCCATGTTGTCCGTGCGAGCCTCCCGTTCGATCCGCAGCATGGCAGACTTGATGCGATCGATGAGCTCGAGGGGACCCGCAACGCCAGGTGGCAGCACCGTGTAGCCATCGAGTTCCAGATCGACGACGTTCTGGTGAAGCCCATATCGATCGATATCGGCTCGAAGGCGCCGAGTTGCTTCCTCGCCCACCGGGAGAGGGTCCTGGGCCCACTTCTCGGCCGCCAGGCTTCTGAGCTTTCCGAGTTCTTGCGTCAGCGCAAAGTGGTCGATGGTCATGGTCCCTCCGGGCCCATTGCGGCGTTTTGACGTCACTGCCCGAAGCGATAAGTCAGCTCGGCGCCCCACGTCCGCGGCGGGGCGTACATCTTGACGCCCATGCCGAGGGTCGTCATCTGGGTCACGGCCGATACCGCGTAAAGCTCGTCCGTGGCGTTGTACACGAAAAGTCCGGCATCGAAGTTGGAGCCGAAAACATTGGACCAATCCAGTCGCGCGTCGTACCGCTCGTAGCTGGGCACCGAAATCGCATCGAGAATATCGTCGCCGAATATCTGGATGTTCCGCTCCGACTCCCCGACGAGATAGGCGCGACTGCGATGGCTGACCGTGAATGACGCCATCAGCTGGCCATACTGCTCGTTGATGGGAATGTCGTAGCTGACCGTAGCGCTCGCCTGATGCTTCGGCGTGTTGGGGATCGCGTTACCGCTGAGGTCCAGCAGGCACGCCTCTGCCGTCGATTCGGGCAGGCACATCGGATCGCCCGGGCGGATCAGATTGAACGGGTCGGAGCCGACCCATTCCTCATAGCCTGCATCACCGTAGGAGTAGGTGAGATCAAGCTGCCAGGGCCCGGACACGAAGCTCCCCTGAACCTCGATTCCTTCCAGCCGTGCTTCGGCTACGTTCGCCTGATAGACCGCACTGGCACCGTTCACGAAGGCGCGCAGGGTGCGTTGAATGTCCGTGTAGTCTGCGCGGTATGCCGCGATGTTCAGCCTGCCCTGAACGGCATCCGTCGCGAACGCATACTTCAGACCCAGTTCCCAGTCTTCCACGGTCTCGGGGCCGTAGGCCGGCGAGTAGTTGGGCAGGCCGATGGACGCGATCACCTGATTCTGGCCGCCGGGCCGGTAGCCTTCGCGCCGCGCCAGATACACCAGCAGATCGTCGGTGACCTGCACATCCAGAGAGATGGACGTGTTGTCACCATCACTCTTGCTGCGGCTGGTGGCAGGATTGCCTGGCACCATTTCACCGGAAGGGTAGGAAACGCTCACGCCCACCGTGTCGAGCTTCTCCTCGTCCCAGGACCGACGAAATCCGCCTGTCAGATGAACGCCCGCCACGGCTGGGAACCAGCTGCTCAGGTCGAACGTTGCCTGAACGAACGCGGCCTCCTGTTCGGTGTAACCGCCATCCTGGAAAGGAAAGGCGGGCTGCCAGCCCAGGTTGGGCGTGAGCACGCCTTCGAACACCTGGTACATGTTTCGCACCCCGTCCGTATTGCTCGGCAGTTCGACACGCTGGTAGTAGCCGCCAAGAATCCAGTTGACCAGTCCGTTGTTGATGTCGCCCTGGAACTGGAGCTCATTGGTGTACTGCTTGGTGGACGGACCCTTTTCGTACACCGGCTGATTGCCGACCTGGTTGGCGGATGACGAATAGTTGTAGTTGGCGAGATTGTTCAACGCGATGGCGCCCTGAATACGCCCGCCGAACCCGTCGACCATCCACCCGGTCGTGCCGGTGGATTGCTCGTAACCGAATATGTTCTTGACGCCGAGAGTAGTCGGGCCGACCTCTCCGAAGTTGTACTCGGTCGTATTGATGAATGTGTACTGTTCCAGCTCCTCTTTCTGCACGAAGTCCGGCGCGGGTGTCCTGCGCTTGGCACTGTCGCCGCCGCTCAATCGGGCCATCTCGGCTTCGAGGTCCGGTTTGAACGCCGCAAGGATCCGCAGTCTCTCGTCGATGCAGTCATTCGTGCTCGGCGACAATCCGAAACCCACGGCCGACGCACAGACGCCGCCAAACACGGCGCCTCCGACGGCTGCGCCGCCAGGCGCATCGATCGAGGCCGGCAGGTTGTACAGGGAGAAATCAGGGTTGTAGGCAGCCAGCGTGTACACCGAGGGCTTCTGGTCCACACGCCACAGGTTGAAGATGGAACTGTTGGTGAACCGACCGTCTCCAGGACTCCACTCGAGACTCACGCGGAGGGAATCCATGTCGGTGTCACTGACCTCTTCGCCGGTCTCCAGCAGCTTCATGTAGCCATCGCGCCGGGTACGATTGCCTGCGATCCGAAGTGCCAGTTCCCCTTCGATGAGCGGAACGTTCAGAACACCGGTGAGCTCGTTGCGCCCGTAGTTGCCGGCCGTCACGCGGAAGGACCCTTCCCGCGCCGACAGATCGGGCCCATTCGGCGTGATCAGAACGGCGCCGGCCGTATTCGCGCGGCCGAACTGCGTACCCTGTGGGCCATTCAGTACCTGTACGGACTCGATATCGAACAGCGGAGCCGCAGGATTCGTCGGACCTGCCGGGACCTCTGCGAAATAGGTGGTCGTGCCCAGACTCAGGCCACGAACAGTAAAGCTGCCGTTCAGCCCACCATATGCGGTCGTCATGGTGAGCGAGGGCGAATGGAACATGAGATCGATGGGGGTCTTGATGGACTTTCTGTCCAGGTCGGACTCACTGAAGGCCGTGATGGCGATCGGCACATCCTGAAGGCTCTCTTCCGTACGACGCGCGGTCACCACCACTTCTTCGATGACCGCAGCGCGCTCGGACGAGCCCGGCTCTGCCCCATGCGCATTCATGCCGACAGTCATGAGCAGAACTGCCGTTCCGGCAGCGGCCAGCAAGCCCCCTCGCGAGACGATACTTGTCGAAATCATGCTCTCTCCCCCTGGGTATTGAAACTATAAAGTGCCACTCAGGCGCTTCATATAGCGGCAATACAACGACAAGACGCTCACGGCTGTCAACGGTTCATAAGCATATTTTCGGCTTTTTGTCCTACGACTCAGTCAAATTCGGAGGCGATTTCGATCTATATTGCGTCTAGGTAACTTTTGATAGTAACCTACATTTGTCTGCTGACCCTCCGTTCGCGGACCCGGTGGAAACCAGACGACGAACCCAACGACAGACGAGACGGGAGCCCGGCATGGCGCAAACGGCAATCGACAGGAATACCACCCAACGCGAACCAACGTCAGCAGAGGTGGTCTTCAGCGAAATTCGCAGACTCGGCCTCGAATCCAACGTTCTCGAACTCGAAGAGAAGGGATACACGATCGTCCCCGACGCGATTCCCATGGACATGGTGGAACGCATGCGCGAGGTCATCATCGGGCAGACGACCGACAAGAGCGGCGGAGAGCGCCCGGATATCGAGACCTGGGAGGGCGGGCACCTCAGAGAAGGCTCCTACCTGCTGTTCGAAGACCCGGTCTTCGAGGAACTGGTCTTGAACGAGTACACCGTCGCGCTGATGCAGTATCTGCTGGGTCGAAGCATGGCGCTCTCGACCGTTTATTCCCATGTGCGGGCCATGGGCGATCCTCAGTTGCCGCTCCATACCGACCAGTGGACCCTTCAACTTTCCGACCCCGTCTCCGTAGCCGTGGCCAACTACGCGCTCGTGGACTACAAGCGGGATCATGGTGCTTTCGCCGCCGTGCCGGGAAGCAATCATCTGATGCGCAGACCGGTCTCCAAGGAAGAGACCGACGTCTACGAAAATCCGGACTGCATCCCGCTGGAGATGTCGACCGGATCAGTGGTCGTGACTGCGGGTAATACCTGGCACGGTGCCTACGAACGAAAGGTGCCCGGCCTCCGGCTGAACACCGCCGTCGTGTACTGCCGTCCGTACATCAAGACTCAGGAATTCATCCGGGAGGGTGTGACGCAGCAGATGCTCGATCGCAACCCGCCCAGATTCGCCGAACTCGTCGGGATGAACAACTTTCTGGGATTCGGGCGAGAGGGACCGGATTTCACCAAGAGGAAACCCCTGCTGAGCCGCTTCGACTGAGGCTGCGCTCATGATCGCCACCAACAGCGTCCGCCCCGGCGCGACGACCGCGTATCGCCGAATCCAGGAGCTCGGCCTGGAATCCAAGGTCGCGGAGCTGGACCTGCAGGGATTCACGGTCCTGTCGCCGGCCGAAGCACAGACAGCCGCGCTGGCCCAGCCGCTCCTGGACAGGATCCTGCGGGTTGCCGAAGAGCGCGGCGGCCGGAAGCCGGATCTTGCCAGAGGCAGCAGTCACGCCGGCATGAAGTCAGCGACCGGCCAACACCTCTTCTATCTCCTGTTCGAGGATCCCGTCTTCGAACAGGCGCTCATGAATCCACCCGCGGTGGCGCTGATCGACTATCTGCTCGGTGAGGACTCGATCCTCAGCAGTATGACGGCCATGGTGAAAGGACCGGATGATGAGCCGCTGAAGCTTCACTCCGACGGCGCCATGCTGCCGGAACCGTTCCCCGCATACGCCACCGTCGCCAATGCGACGTATCTGCTCTCGGACTACTCCAGGGAGAATGGCGCGATCTTCTTCGTCCCGGGAAGCCACAAGCTGTGTCGCCAGCCTACGCCAGCCGAAATGCAGGACGCGGAGAGCTTCTTCACGATCGAGGCGCCAATGGGGTCCATGATCGTATGGCACGGCAATACCTGGCACGGCGCGCATCCGAGAAAGACGAGCGGGCTGAGGGTGAATCTGATCATGTACTTCTGCCGGATGTTCGTCCGATCCCAGGAGTCCTACCAGGGCGTCTGCCCGCCCGAGGTCCTGGCCCGCAACGCGGAACGCTTTCACCGGTTCGTCGGCGAGCACCTCTGGTACGGATGGAAATCCGAAGGCCCGGATCGAGCCAAGCAAGCGGCGCTTGGCGGCATTGGCCGGGGCAGCCGCACTTGACCGGATCCGCCGTGAACGCGCCTCGGCCGCAACCGTGACGCCGAATCAGCGAGTCGGAGCCGGAGCATGAGCGGGGACTATTCCGCATCGTACCGGGCCTACGCCCTGTTCCTGCTCGTCGGCGTCAACGTCTTCAACTACATGGACCGCAAACTGCTCGCGGTCCTGGTCGAGCCGATCAAGGCCGAGTTGCAGATTGGCGACACCATGATGGGGTTGATGCTGGGGTTCGCCTTTTCCCTGACCTACTCCCTGCTGGGATTTCCGATGGCCCGACTGGCCGATCGCGGTTTTCGAGTGCGGGTCATGGGGATCGCGCTCGGCGCATGGAGCGCGATGACGATCCTATCGGGCTTCGTTCAATCGGCGACGCAGATGCTGATTGCCCGAATCGGCGTGGGCATCGGCGAGGCGGGGGGAAATCCACCCGCCCAAGCGCTGGTCGCCGAATACTTTCCAGCAGAATCCAGAGGAAAGGCGCTGACCGTTTTCGTATCGGGTGCATACATCGGAGGCTTTCTCGGCGGCGCGGCAGGCGGGCTGCTGGGCGATCTCTACAGCTGGCGTATCGCGTTCATCGCGTTGGGCATACCAGGGCTGGCATTCAGCATCCTCGTGCTGGCCACGCTCAAAGAACCAGCCCTGCGAGAACGAGTCACCACCGGAGCGGTAGCCTCTCGCGAGAACCTCCTCGCAGCAATCGCCGAACTCTTTCGCAGGCCGGCATTCAGGCACCTGATGATTGCCGTCGGCATCCTCTACTTCAGCTCACAGGGGGCCCAGGCCTGGCATGCCGCGTTCTTCATGAGGACCCACGGCCTGTCCCTCGCCGAGGCCGGCGGCATAGAAGGCATCGCCTCCCTGCTGCCGGTGTTTTCGGTGATTGCAGCGGGCTATCTGACCGACCGGCTCTACCGTCGCGACCCGACATGGCAGGTGTGGCTGCCGATGATTGCCACCACCGCCTCCGTTCCTCTGTTCCTCAGCCTCTACCTCGCTCCCGACTGGAGGCTCGCAGCCCTTTCGTACGTGGGCGCTCAGGCCTTCGCGGGCATATTCTCCGGGATATTCATCGTTTCAGTGCAATCCATCGTCTGGCAGCACGAGCGATCCCTTGCGGCGGCGATGGTCATGTTCAGTGCCAGCCTGATCGGCCTTGGTGCCGGGCCATTCGTGGTCGGTTTCATTTCGGACCTGCTTCATGCCAGCCTCGGCGAGGCATCTCTGCGATGGGCACTGGTTGCCTCAAAGCTCCTGCCGGTATGGGGGCTTTACCACCTGTGGCGGGCGGCAAAAACCTTTCGCGACGAGATCAAGGAAGAGACCGAAGTTCAGTCCCCGGCAACGGCCCATCATCCAGGCCGACCGAACCGGTCGAGCGCGTAGGCGGCGCGCGTCTCGAAGAATCCACGGATGTCGAAATCGGCCCTGGCTCGGCCCCATCGTTCGATGGCATCGATGGAGATAGAGATCAGGAGACCAGCGACCAGTCTCCCGTGAACATCGTCCTCCGGCGCCAACCCGCGATCCCTCGCAATCGCGTCGGCGAGCGCCAGCTCGTCGTCCCAGAAGCTCGACAACTGACTTCCCCGCAGAATGGGGACCTCGTCGACCATCCGCCAGAGCTCATGGAACTGGCGATTTCCCTTCCAGGCGTCGAAGTTCTCGGCCCTGACAGTCACATAGGTGGTCACCGCGTCGGCTTCCCTGGCCGGGTCCATGAGCGGGTCCCGGATGCGTCTATGAATCTCGTCGATCCGCTCGAGGGCCAGACTCTCCTTCGTCGGAAAGTAGCGATACAGCGTCTGCACGTGTACGTCTGCCAATTCGGCCACTTCTTCCAGTGTGGTGGCCTGATAGCCATGGGTCGAGAACAGCTCGTACGCGGCATCCACGAGAGCGTGCCGCGTTCTCTCCTTCTTCCGTTCTCTCAACGAGCTCATTCCGCCTCCACAGCATCTCCGAAGTATCCACGACCGGCGCTAGACCCGGCACCGTGCGAGCGCTTGCCTCGAATCCGTCTTCGCTCAGCCAACGTAGCAAGTATCTGCCGGTGTCGGGTCCGGCTGATCGCATACGTCAACCCGAAGGATAAGCCAATCAGCACGAACAGATAGTATCCGGGCCCTGCCATCAGCAGCAGGCCATCCAGAGTACCGGGCGCCAGGTCCCCGACTTCGGCCCTTTCAGGAAAGTCGATGATCTCCAGACCGAATCCGGCGATCAATCCACCAAGGCCATGGGTGGTCTTCATGCAGAACGACTTGATCGAGAAGATCAGCCCCTCGGAACGTTGCCCGGTCTCGAGTTCATGCTCGTCAGCAACATCGCTCAACATCGAATCGACGACGATCGGCACCAGCGGATAGGTCAACCCCATCATCACCATGCTTCCGACCAGGAAGGGCAGGAGCATTCCCGACTCCGAGGATGGCGCCCAGCCCAGCAGGGCCATGGTGTACGGAAACCCCGCGAAGAACGCGGCGCCCATGACAGCGAACAGCATGGTCCACTTCTTATCGAGCTGGCGCGTGCAATAGGACGCGAGCGGAAGCGCGATGAAAAGCCCGGGGATCAACCCGAAGCGTACGACCCCGATCTCTTCCGTGCTGATCTGAAAGGCGTAGACGTAGCAGTAGGTCGACACTGTGCCCAGGATCCCGCCGGACGTGGCCATGATCAGCCACGTGACGCACACGGCTCTGTAAGAGCGATTCCGAAACAGCTGCCCCATGTTGGAAACATGATCACGCAGTGCGAGCCGGGAACGATCGTGAGCATGCAGATACGGAATCTGATCTCGCGTGCCCCAGACGCAATAGAAGACTGCGACGAGAATGCCAACCGCGCCGAGCCAGGCCAGCAGGTCATATCGATTGGGATCCAACAGCCCATTCGAGTAGTCCGGGGAGCTCGGGAAGACCAGAAACAGAACCACGAGCGCCAGAACGTGATTCGACGCCATCAGGGCGACGCCGTTGTACGCAAAGACCGACGTTCTCTCCTCGTAGTTGTCGGTGAGCTCGGCGCCCAGGGCGTTATGCGGAATCACGAAGATGGTCTTGAAAGTCCGCAACATCACCGACGTCAGTGTCAGCCATAGAAACAGTCCGACCTCTGACAAACCCGCTATCGGCTGGTACATGAGATAGAAGGTGATCGCCATCGGCACGGCCGAGGCCAGCATCGGCGGATGGCGCCGGCCCCAGCGCGAACGCCAGCGGTCCGAGAGATTGCCGACCAGGGGGTCCGTAATGGCGTCCGCGACGCTGGCGATGAGCATGGCCATGCCGCAAAGTGCAGCAGACAGCCCTAGAACCTGGTTGTAGAAAATGATCGTCGTGAGCGAAGCCGCGCCGATGATCGAGTCCTCGATGGAGCCAGCCGAAAACGCAAGTTTCGTGCGGGTCGCGATCCTGCGCTCACGGTTATCATCGGCATCACTCAACCGGGAACCCTCATACTCACTACAAATACGTAGTGACTATCACTTTTAGCGGAAGCCCGGAGGCGGGTCAACCTGATCTATGCCCACCAGGTGCATGGCGCTCCATCAGTTAGCCCTCGAACAGGCGAAGTCTGGAATCACCGCACTGAATCCGAAGTCGATGCGCGCCTGGGTGTCGCCCCGCACGGGTCGGCGCAGGATTCGCGGTGAGCTGACGGTGAGGACAGCCTTACACTAAACGCTGTGGATCTCGGAGTTGGCCGGCTTGCCAGCAACCGGCATGAACCCTAACAACGTGTCGGAACGGGTGAAGTGACAGGCACCCTGCAGACACAGCAGGCCTGTCGACCACGCTGGTCATGGGCGCACGTGGCCACGCCCTCGACCCGGCGCTCGAGAGGCGGGAACGCCGCCACACCCAGCAGCTCCGCCTCCGCCCGGTAGGCGGACTTCATGACCCGATCGATCTGCTCCACCCAGCCGGAGCGATCGATCTCCTCGATGAGATAGCCGGTGTCTGCGTTATGCAGGACCTGATCCCTCGATGCCGTGCGCGGCACTCTCCAGGCTGTAGTAGTCCATGCACACCGGGCACAGCCCGTGGCTCACGTTCGGCTGCGGATGCTCGACCCAATCGGGCACCCAGTCCCAGCGCCCGGCGTCGGACATGTGCCGGACCCGCCGACAGTGCGCGCACTGATGGATCAGGCCATTGCGATCGACGTAGGTCGTGCCGGGCTGCGCATGGGGCGTGCGCTCCGGGTCATGCGGCCGCTCGACCAGCAACGAGTTGACGACGACGTGTCCGCGCTCCCCTGGAAGCGCATAGATCGACATCGCGAATCGACGGTAGAGCAAGGCCGACGAGCACTCGTACTCGTGGCTCGTCGGATTCAGCGTAGCGCCGAAGCTCGGGACCCGGACGAACAGCCTGCGATAGAACGCCGCGAGCGCCGGCGTCAGCGCGTCGAAGTAGTTCGAGCCGACGCCCCACCGGTCAGCGATCCCGGGCTGACCGCCATTGTCCCGGGCAAAGGTCTCCCAGCCCGAGTTGACGAAGACGATGCGCCCGTCCGGGTCCAGTGCGTAGATGCTTCCGGGATGAGCGTCTAGATGCTGCAGCGTGAACATGCTGGACAGCAAACCGGCGTACGCCTTGTCCGCGAACTGCGCCATGATCAGTGGACGACCGTAAAGGCGGCCAGTCTAGCATCAGTGCTCGAGGGCCATTCAACATCGCGCCACACCGCCGCGGCGCAGGTCAATCCGACTCGAGCACTTTGACGAA
>MRWG01001662.1_pt1 | contig 13302 bp, 14 predicted proteins | sample 1013341 | NCBI WGS metagenome assembly MRWG01 (sample SAMN06117577, study PRJNA244670) | biofilm metagenome | biome: Water; feature: Cathode Biofilm; material: Biofilm; isolation source: microbial consortium enriched at the cathode of a solar microbial fuel cell | place: USA: District of Columbia ... | reverse complement strand
CCCCCCCGGTTTGATGGACACTTTTTCGATTGTGAAGGAGAGTGTTTTTCATGCCGAGAACCAGGAACCCGTACCCTGCGGAATTCGGGGAACAGATCATCGCGCTGGCCAAGGCCGGTCGCAGTGTTGAAAGCCTTGCGCGTGAGTTCGAGCCGTGCGTCGCCACGATCCATGGCTGGGTCAAGCAGGCCGACCCTGCTGGCGGCCGTCGCGATGGCGTTGCGACCATCCAAGGGCGCGACGACTTCGCCGCCTTCGCAGGGAGAACCGCCAGCATTATGTGGGCAGGCCGCCGGCGAATTCCCGTACCCATACCGATGCGGTGCTGGCGGAGCACCTTTGGGCCCTTGATTTCGCGCAGTCGTGTAGTCGTATCCTTATGCGTGCTTGAGGCAGCCCCTGGAAGCTGAACACGCGGCTATATCGAAGCGGTGCTTCCGCCGTCGATCGCAATGCGCTGCCCATTTATGTATCCGCATTGGTCGGAGGCGGGAAACGCGCAAAGTGACTCCAGTTCCTCGAGTTGTCCGAGCCGCCCTGCTGGAACCGCCGACAAGAACCGCTGCCGCACCAATTCAACGTCTTCGCCGGATTGCCGGGCGAGATCTTGGCCCTTCATCGAAGCGATCGGTGTCGAACAGGCCCGACAACAAGGCGTTGAACGTAACGTTCGAGAAATCCCGGCTCTTCGACCAGCTCTTCATCAGCGCCCAGCCCGGCCTACGCAGGGCGGCCGACAAGGGGTTGTCGGCTCGCGGTTCGGCCAAAGCCCGCGACATGACGGCTACGAACCTGCCGAAGCCCCGCGCCTGCATCCCAGGCACGAAAGCCTACATCAGGGACAACAACGACATGCTCTGAGACTGAAATCCACCCGCAACTCACCGACGTCCTCGGACCCCGGCGGAAACAGGCGCGGGCAACCGGCAACATGCACGACAATGTCCGGCATAGCGCTTGCGGACTGTTCGGCGATCATGTCCGCCACCCGTCGGCGCGGGTGAGATCGCATATGCGGTCTGGACCGCGGCGGCACATTCTCCGACCGGATCCGCTAGCGCGCAGCGCGCAGCCGCTGCGGCGTTCGCGCCGCCAGAACACGGTCGCATCCGCGCGCGGCAAGCGCCAACGCGGCAGCGAAACCAACACCGCGCTGCCGCCCGTCACCGGAGCAAGCCGCCTCACGCCGATAGCTTCAGTTCCTCATTCTTCCCGGCAAGCCACGGCTCGGAATCGCCGGCCTCGTCGCCGCTGCCCATACGGATATCGAGGGGCCGCATGACGCGACCGGCCTGTACGACATATTCCACCGACCGCAACGCATCGAGGTTCTCGAGGGGGTTGTCGCGCAGGACAACAAGATCGGCTTGCAAGCCATTGTCCACGTCTCCGATCTTGTCTTCCAGACCGAGGATCTCGGCGTTGGTCTTCGTTACCGCGTTCATGCAGGCCTGGAGATCCAGCCCACACCGATGGATCAGTTTCAACTCGTGCACGATTTCGCCAACGCTGTCGGTGCCGACGCCTATGCGCACGCCCGCCGCCCGTGCGATGGGCACCGCCTCCATGTGGACATCGGCAAGGTGCTTGTGGCGCGCGGCCCAGTCGTCTCCCCGCTGCCAGCGGGGCCAGATCGTCTCCAGATAACCGCTGATTGTCGGCACGAGGGTGACACCCTTGTCGACCATGGCGCGTGCACCCGCTTCCGATAGATAAACGCCATGTTCGATCGTATCGACGCCAGCGTTGGCCACGAGCTCGATCTGACGCGATCCCATGCAGTGAACGGCGACGCGGGCGCCCCATTTGTGGGCCACAGCTACAGCCGCTTCGACTTCGTCGCTGTCAACTTCGCCGAAGCTCCACTGGCCGTCTTCGTGCGGCTCGTGGGTGGGATCGTTTGAACCGATGATCTTTATCCACTTCGCGCCCGTGGCCACGACGGCACGCGAGGCCTTGCGGAATTCCTCGGCGCCATCGGCATAGGTGACGATGTTCTTCGCGTGGCCTCCGGTCACCGACAACGGACTGCCTGCGCTCAGGATACGCGGCCCGGGCAAAAGTCCTTTTTCGATCGATTTGGCGATTTCCGTATTGATGTTGTTCGGCGCGCCGAGCTCGCGGATCGTCGTGATTCCCTGACGCAGCACGGTCATGGCGTTGCGTGCGGCGCGCACGGCGTTGATCGTTTCGCTTTCAGCCATCATCTGCCAGATCGGGCCGATCGTTCGCCGGAAGGTCAGGTGGCAATGAAGGTCGATCAGCCCCGGGATGACATACAGCCCGCCGACATCCACCGTGCGCGCACCGTCCTTGTTGCTCGACCCGGGGTCTTCGAGAGCCACGATGCGGCTGCCGTCAATGACAACGGTCTTTTTTTGCGGGGACCATCCAGTGCTGGCAGCAAGAACCGTTGCACCCACAAGGCGGGTCTTGGTCGAATTCATTGCAGATATTCCTTTCTGCTCACATTCCACTCGTGAAATTCAGACGATCGCCCAGTGCTGCACGCCCGGTCTGGCGGCAATGAAAATCGATAGCCTCACGCGCTGCGTCGGGCTCGCCCGCCTCCAAAGCCTCCACAATGCGCCGATGTTCGTCGATCGCCTGTTCCCAACGCCCTCGCCCGGTGCCGGAAAGCACTGTCAGCATGAGCCGCACTTCGCGATTCTTCAGCGATTGGTGCATCTCCGCGATCAGCTTGTTGCGCGAAGCCGAGACCAGGACGGCGTGCCATATCTGATCAAGTTCAATCAGCCGGGCCTGCGGTGCGCCCTCTCGATACCCGCGATATTGTTCATCGAGCAAAGCACGCAGTCTCTTGATGGTTTCGGCCGGGCTTTCGCGAATGACCGCATCGGCGGAAAACCGCTCGAAAAGGCTGCGACACTCCAGGAGGTCTTGAACCTCGTAGGGCGTTATCGCCGATACATAGGCGCCCTTGCGAGGCACCAAACGCACCATGCCCTCCGCCTGAAGGCGCTGCAGTGCCTCGCGCACGGGGGTGCGGCTGACACCAGCCAGTTCGACCAGCTCGTCCTCGCGGACAAACCCATCCTCGCCAATGCTCATTCCGGAAATGGTATTGAAGGCGATCCGGTAGGCCTTGTCGCGCGCGGTTTCATCGGCAGCCGCCGGTATTGCGCCATCGATATCGATCCGTATGCCGCCCATGACTGCTCCTCTCACACCGCGCCCGGTAGCAAAAAACCGTCTTGGGGCGAAAGGAAAATCCGCCCGTCGACGGTGACTGCCGTCTCCTCCAGCGCCATGTCTATGTGGCATCCAGCGGAATTGCGTCCGCCAAGATGCGTGTCCGCGCCGAGCGCCATCGACACGGTCCCCCACCGATGCGTGTCCTCGGTCGGTCCGTAGACGCCAAGAAAATTGCAGCGACGGTTGGTGCCGATCCCGAACTCGGTGACGTGCCGCGGATTGCCGCCCCGACGGGAAATCTCGTCGAGCGCCCGGGCGAACTGGGCCGCATGCGCGCCGCCATGGATGGAGACGACGAGAGAGTTTTCGATCTCCAGTTCGATGCGGCCCGCCACCCGCTCAAAACGGGGGTGGTTGACGCTGCCCTCCACGACAAGGCGCCCGTTGATCGAATCGTCATCGGGTACGATGGCGACCTGTCCGGCAGGCAGAACCTCCAGGCCGCCAAATCCGCCGGCCCTCGCAAAGGAACCGGCGCTGCAGTTGCCGGCGTATTGGCCGATCCTGAGGGACAGATCCGTCCCGGCCGGTGAGGCGAGGCGTATGTCATGGGCACCTTCCAGGGTCGCGGCGACTGCAGTGGTCAACGACGCCACCTCGTGGATCTCCGCTTCGTCGGCGGGCAAGAGCCGCGAGGCGAGGTCGCGGTCAAGATAAGGTAGAAAGGCCACACGCGACGACTGCAGCGCGGTGCGGAATCCCGGATTAAACAGAAGGGCCAGTTCCGATGACAGCAAGATGACCGCGTCCGCCGCAGCGACGGCGGCGTTCAGCACAGGATAGGGGCTGGTCTGGGCCGCATCGAAGGCGGCAGACGGGAATGTCCCGAAGGTGCGCATTGGAACCGTCGAGCGCGGGTCGTGCATCAGGCAGGCGGCATCGTGCCGGAGGCTCGATGCAGCCGCCAGCGCCGCTTCCACGACACGGTGATCGGCCGATGGATCGGCTACGACCAGAGCCGACCCGCCTCCGCCCGCGTCCAAGCCCAGCGAGGCGACCCATATCGCGGCAAAGCGTCGTTCGAGTACGGTATCGGGGTTACGCAATTTGCTTCTCCAGCCAAATGCGGGACCGCCAGCATGCGGCCCCGCAATCAGACCTATTTCTTCGACAACGTGACCCCGCTCAACTCGCCATGCGGGGCGTTGACGAACCCCTCGACGTTGGAGCGATAGGCATGGATATACTTGCGATCGACCAGATAGATCATCGGCATCGTTTCCATAACGACGGCGTCGACCTGCTTGAGGATCGCGTCGCGCTCCTCTCCGGGCTCCAGCACCTTGGCGAGGTCCTCGACGAGCCGGTCGTACTCGCTATTGCGGTAGTTATGGGTATTCTGGGCCGCCGTCGACGAGTTGTAGTTGACCAACGTGTAGAGCGGATCGGCGACGGCGGGCGGGTCTAGATAGAGGATCGTCTCGTAGCGGCCCTCCTGATAGCGGCCGGCAAAGTCCGCGGCGCTGGACGCCACGTCGATTGTCAGGTTGATGCCGATCTTCTGGAGCTGCGCCTGCAGCAGCACGGCCACCTGTTCGGCATGCGGGCCCGGCCGCGAGCTGTGGATCAGCATGGATGCCTTGAGACCGTCCGGGAAGCCGGCCTCGGCCAACAGGTTCTTCGCCAGTTCCGGATCGTAGCGGAACGTCTCTCCCGAGCTCGGCGCACCGTAGCCCACCGGCAGTCCGGTGACCGAGGGCGTGGCGAAGCCGCGATACGCCGCGTCCACCAGCGCCTCGCGATCAATGCCGAGGGAAATGGCCCGGCGCACCTTCGGGTCCTGGAACCGCTTGTCGGCGAGTTGCATCATCAGCGTGTCGCGGTTGGGCGACAGGCACTGCTCGACGACGATGCCTTCGGAATTTCCGAGGCTGCGGTATTCGTCAAATGTCAGGCGCGCAGCAAAGTCGATTTCGCCCGCCTGAAGCAGTTGCAGCCGCGTGGAGGATTCGGGAATGCCACGGATCACCAACCGGTCGATATTGCCTCGTTCGCCTGTGTAATTCTCGTTGGGCACATACACGACTTCGGAACCGGGAGTAAACCGTTCGACTTTCCATGGACCGTAATTTGCCGTGTTGGATGCGAGCCATTCCTTGGCCCACGGATCATCTTCGGACGCATGTTCCTTGGCCGTCTTGGAATCGTAGATTTCCATGGTGAAGGCGGCAATGGTGTGAACCGCGAGATCCATAGCGGTCGGCGTGTCGACGTTGAGGCGCACGGTGTCCTCGTCGACGATCTCGATGGTGTTCTCCTTGCTGTATTTGGACTGGGTAAAGTACATGTTGCGCGATACGCCGCTCAGGGCGTTGTGACGGTTGAAGCTCCACACCACGTCCTCGGCCGAAAGGGTGTTGCCGGCAGGGCTGACCGCTTTGCGCAGGTCGATCGTATAGTGGCTGCCGTTCTCGCTCAGCTCGAACGACTCTGCCAGATCAAGCTTTATTTCCGAAATGGAAGCCAGATCGTTGCAGCCGTTGCCCTCGACCTTGGAGAAATCGTAGGTCGCGAGAGCGGAGCCCTGTTCCCATTTGGTCCAGCGCCCCGGGTCGCCTTCCCACATGCCGGGATCGAGGTTTTGCGCCACCGCGGGGACTGCGTAAACGAAGGTCACGTCTTGCGCCGCGGCAAGGCCGATGCCGCCGAACTGCGTTGAGAGAAGCGCCGCGGCGGCGATCTCGATCCGCCGTAAGCGCATCCTTGCGGTATGACTGCTCATTGCACACTCCTTGTTGGTTTCGGAACAGTGAGGGTCTGGACTGCTGCATTTTCGAAGGCGACGGAGCCGCTCTCGTCGTCATCCCAGGATCGCGAAGCGAATTCCCGCATCATGGGTGCCGGCTGTATGTCCGGATCGGGAACCAGCCGGGCCGAGAGCAGCATCTTGGTGTAGGGATGCTCGGGCGAACTCAGCAACGATACCGTTTCTCCGACTTCCACGATTTCGCCCCGGTACATGACGGCCACGCGATCGGCGATGGTTTCCACCGATCCGATGTCGTGGGAGATGTAGAGCATTGAAATGCCCCGCTGCCGCTTGAGATCGCCCAGCAGTTCCAGGATCTGGGCGCGTACCGAGACGTCGAGCGACGACGTTGGTTCATCGAGCACGAGCATCTCCGGTCCTAGGATCAGGGCGCGGGCGATGCCAACGCGCTGCTGCTGACCGCCCGACAAATTGTGCGGAAGCCGGTTGTGCAAATCGCGCGTTAGGCCAACCAGCTCCAACATCTCTTGCGCCTTGGCATCGCGCTCGCTCCGGCTCATGTCGCGGCGATTGATGTCGAGCGGTTCACGCACGATGGGAAGGATCCGATGGCGCGGGTTGAGCGACTGGTAGGGTTCTTGGAAGACAGCCTGGATGCGCTGGCGCCTGGCTACACTTCCCTCTCCCAGTGCGATCTCGCCACGATCCGGATCGATGAGTCCAAGCAGAATACGTCCGAGCGTGCTCTTGCCCGACCCGCTCTCTCCGATGATCGCGAGACATTCGCCCTTGTGGAGTTCCAGTGAAACATCTTTGACCGCGTGCACCATCGTCCCGCGACCGATGTCGAAGGACTTGGACAGCCCGGAAGCGGTCAGCAGGGCCATCATAGCGCCTCCATCCGCGGTGCAGACTTCCGCTTGCCTTGGGAGGCGGCGATGAGTTGACGCGTGTAGTCGTGACGTGTTTCGCGAAACAGAGGTCGGATCGCACCGTGCTCAACGACGCTGCCTCGATAGAACACATAGGCGTCTTCGCAGTAATGCGCGACGACGCCCAGATCATGCGTGATGAGCAACACCGACGCGTTCAACTCCGACGCCCGTTCCGCCATCAGGTCCAAGATCTGCCGCTGAACCGTGAGATCGAGGGCCGTCGTCGGCTCGTCTGCGACGATTAGGCGTGGCCGGCGCGCCAGCGCCATCGCGATCACGACCCGCTGGGCCATACCGCCGCTCAACTGATGCGGATAGCCGTCAAGAACGCGGACAGGGTCGCTGAGACCCACCTGAATGAGGGCGTGCTCTGCAAGTCCGTCAAGCTCGTTGCGGGTGCGCCCCCGCAACGGCACGCTGGCCTTCAGTGCAACGCGGAACTGCTTGCGGATCCGCACTACCGGATTGAGCGCGCCGAAAGGGTTCTGAATGACATAGCCGATGTCGGTTCCCAACACCGCGCGCCGTTCCCGGGAGCTACATGCGATGAGGTCAACAGCTCCATGCGCGGAAGCGAAGATGGCGGAGCCGGCATCCACGCGGCCCGGCAACCGCACCAATCCGAGCACAGATTTGACGCTCACGGATTTGCCGCTGCCGCTTTCGCCGACAATGCCGGTAATCGCGCCCGGTCGCACCTTGAAGGAGACGTCGTTGACCACGCGGTTGCGGACTTCGGAAGACGGAAAGCTCGTCGTCAGAGAGGTCACGTCCAGCAGCGCGCCATCGGCCGCGGTTGAGATGGGTCGAGCGTTCGTCATCCGCCCAGCCTTTTGTCGGTAGCCTCGGCCAAGACGTTGAGGCAGGCGACGGTCAACAGCACCGCAAGACCGGGGAAAAGAACCACCCACCACTGGCCAGTCACCATATTCTGCGCTCCTGACTGGATCATGGACCCCCACGATGCGACCGGTGGAGAAATGCCGATGCCAAGGAAGCTGAGCGCAGCGATAACAACGATCGAATGTGCCGCCGTGAGACTTGCCTGAGCGACGATCACGCCGGTCACATTGGGAAGGATGTGATGCCCGAGAACGCGCAACCAGCTGGCACCATAGGTTCGTGCCGCCTCCACGAATCGGCTCTCGCGGATGGCCAGACCTTCAGCACGCACCAAGCGCATGAAGCGTGGTATGTTGATGATGGCGATGGCCAGGACCACGTTCTCCAGTCGATTGCCGGTAAGGGCAACGATGGCAACAGCCAGCACCACCAGCGGGAATGCCTGAAAGGCGTCGAGGCCACGCATGATCATCTCGCCGAGACGTCCGCGCGTGATCGCCAGAAGGCCGAGTGGCACGCCGATGATAGCGGAAACGACCGTTCCCGCCAGAGCCAGTGGAATGTCGCGCGAGCCGGCGGCAAGCGTTCTGGAAAACAGGTCAAAGCCGAACCGGTCGGTCCCGAACAGATGCGTCAGCGACGGCGGCTGCAGCGCCGGACCCGCGCTGGGGCGAATGGGATCGTAAGGCAGAGGAATCAACCACTGCGCTGTCGCGAGCGCAACGACGACCAGCAATGCGGCCGCCACGACGGGCGTGCCGAGAGCTGCCTTTGACAGAACGGACCCGGTCCGCACGAGGCGGCTTTCGCTCGTCGCGCTCACTGGATCCTGATCCTTGGATCGAAGATGACGACAAGGATGTCGAGCATCAGGTACAGCAGCAGCGTGATGCCGCCGGCAACGATGATGAACCCCTGGATAGCGGGCATGTCGAGCTTGAGCATGGATTGCAGCGCCCATTCACCGACACCGCGCCAGGCGAAGACGGTTTCGATTATCGCCGCCCCCCCGATCAACGAGCCGAAGAGGATCGCGCCGTATGTGAGGATTGGCGTACGCGCCTGCATCAGCGCGTATTTGAACACTTGCCATTCACTCAGCCCGCAGCCGCGGGCGTAAAGGGTCTGATCCGAGTTTAGCGCAGCGGCGATCGTCGTCCTGCTGACCTTGCCGATATAGGCGGAGTAGACGATCGACAGAGCAAGCACCGGCATGACCGATGCGCTGGCTGCGCGCCAAAAGGTTGAGAAGTCGCCGGCTATCAGGGAATCCACCAGCAACATTCCGGTCACCGCTTCGGGTGGCGCTGCACCGAAGCCCAGACGCCCCACAGGCGGCGGCACCAATCGCAATACGTAAAACAGAAAGAAGATCAAAAGCAGCGCAAGCAGGAAGTCCGGCACCGACTGGAACAGGGTAATCGCGCCGGAGGACGCCCTGTCGGGCCAGCGGCCACGGAAATAGGCCCCAACTCCGCCCGTGACCAAGCCGATGATGACCGCACCGATCGTGGAAAGCAGAACCAGTTCGACCGTCGCCGGCAGATAGGTGCCGATCTCCTCCAGCACTGGGCGCCGCGAGAAGAAGGACGTACCGAGATCGCCTCGGGACAGGTCCGACATGAAGGTGAGATAACGTTCCAGCAGCGGCTGGCTGAGGCCGAGTTCATGACGCAACCGCGCCAATTCATCCTCGCTGGCGAACTGTCCGAGGATGTGGACCGCAGGATCGCCCGGGATCAGCGCCACGAGGGCGAAAGCGAAGGTGGCAACGACGACCAGCGACAGAGGGACGGCCAGCAATCGCCTTCCGATCAGCTTCGCAAACACGGGGTCAAATCTCATCGCCATCTTGTATACGCTACGGATACGATATAGCGTTTGTCAAGCTGCGGGAAAAAAATCGCCTGTGTGGAGGGAGATCACCCGGTTTGAAGACAACCCTGAATGCGGCCACCTGTTTGACGGCAACGGCCCCGAGCGCCCTCTCGGGACCGACTTCCGCCGGCCATTACCCAGAGGACCTGGCGATGATGCGCGAATATGGCCTCGACGCCGCCAACAGTCTGTTCTCCTGCGCGCGGCACGCAGCCGACGCATTGGGTCTGTCGCATCTCATCGGGACCATCGAGCCCGGCAAACTCGCCGACATCGTCGTCATCGACGGCGATCGGCTGGCCGACACCTTCGCTCTCGAGAAAGTGGATCCTGTCATCCAGCCCGACCACGCCAAGGCGGCCGGCCGACATCACTCTGTGAAGTTCGGTGTCGACGCGAACACCATCTGAAAATAGAGCCGCGAGGACTCGACGTATGAAAAAACTAGAAAATGCCGCGCGCGACCGGTTGACCGCCGGCGAACTTTCCATCGGCGTTGCCGTCCGCTTCGCCCGCACCGTGGACATAGCGCCGGCCATGCTGGCGGCCGGTTTCGACTGGCTTTTCGTCGACCTTGAGCATGGATCGATACCGCTCGATACGGTGGCGCAAATCTCGACGACGTCCATTGCCTGCGGTATCTCGTGCCTGGTCCGGGTGCCCAAGGGGCACTACGACCTGGCGGCGCGGGCGCTCGACACCGGCGCGTCCGGAATCGTCCTGCCGCACGTGGATAGCGCCGACGAAGCGCGTGAGGCGGTTGCACGTCTGAAATTCCCGCCGGTCGGCCATCGCTCGCTCGGGGGCGCGCCGCAACTCCAGTTCCGTCCGACCTCCCTGCCCGACACGATCCGGCTGCTCGACGAGTCTGGATTGACGATCGTCATGCTCGAAAGTCCGGAAGCCATCGAGCGGGCCAATGAAATCGCCGCTGTTGCGGGCGTCGATGTGGTGATGATCGGGGGCAACGATCTTTGTTCGGAAATGGGCATTCCCGGTCAGTATGACCATCCCCGGGTGGCCGCCGCTTTCGAAACTGTCGCCCAGGCATGCCGAAAGCACGGCAAATGGGCGGGTATGGGAGGTGTCTACGACGAAGTGATCGCGCCGCGTTATGTCGCGATGGGCTTCCGATTTGTCCTGTCAGGGCTGGATATGAACTTCATGATCGAAAGCGCCAAGAAGCGAGCCGGCTTTCTGCGGGGGCTGCATTAAGCACGAGTCGCGCCCGGGTGGAGCTCGTCGGCCGGATCGCGCTCGTCACCGGCGCCAGCCGCGGTATCGGGCTGGCAACAGCGCGCGAACTGGCCGCCGCGGGCGCCCATGTCGTTCTTGCCGCACGTAGCATCGAAAAATGCGAGGCCGCCGCTGCGGACATCACGGCGGGGGGAAGCGCTCGTGCCGCGGCCGTGGACGTGACCGACTACGGTCAAGTGGATATGGTGGTGCGGGAGATCGCCGGGCGCGAAGGCCGCATCGACATCGTCGTCAACAATGCCGGCGTGGTCGGTCCACTGGCACCCATCGTCGAGAGCGATCCGGAAATCCGGGCGCGGACCATTGCGACCAATTTGACCGGAGTCGATAATGTCAGCCGCGCCGCAATCGACCTTGTGCCGCGAGGCGGTGATTTCATCAATATCTGCTCCAGCGCCGCCGACGACGCGATAGAAGCCATGAGTGCATATTGTGCCTCCAAGGCCGTCTTGGAACTTCTGACGAAGGCAATGGCTTTGGGATTCGTCGATCGGGGGATCGATGTGCTCGGATTCCGTCCTGGGCGCGTGGATACGTACGCAGGGCGACAATACTTCAGTGACGGCCGCGGCATTGCCGGTCGCCTCGATCACCACGTGATCATCGTGGGTAAGTTCCTTTCTGGAGAACTCCTCAAGCTTGTCGCGCAGCACCTGAACCCGGCCGAGCTTGACGATCTCGTTGTCAAGCAATGACACGACTTCGGCGGCCACGCGGTGTATGTCCATGCCGATAATACGACGGTTCTCTCCATCGCTGGTCACAGACAAAGGAGCCTGTGGGCAACACGACAAATACGGATCCGCGCTCGCAGCGCATCCGGGCGAGGCGTATGGGCGGCCAGATACCGTGCTCGAACTCTCAGTTCATCTGCATACGACGGCCTGCCCGCTCTTGCGTGCTCCCGGTACCCCGTGGCCCGGATCGTCAAACCTACCTGACCAGTCGACCGAGCAAACGCGGCACCACGAACAACATGCAGGATGACGGGTTCATCGAAAGCTTCGACGGCCGGCTGCGGACGAACTGCTCAACGAGACTCTGTTCACCTCGCTGGACCTGGCACGAGTGGCAACCGCCCTCTGGCGCGCCGACTACAACACGGCCCGGCCACACTCCCAGATCGCCTGGCAGACGCCGAACGAGTTCGCCAGAACCTTCAACCCGCGACGGTCGCTCGCACTGCGCTACGCCAAAGGCTCCGCGCAAGCGGCCACCGCTTCACCCGCCCAGCAGGGCATAACCAATGCCGGAAGCGAACTCAGAACTGGATAGGACTTGGGGGCAACGTCACCGGTTCAAGCCCGGTCGCCTCCACTATCTCACCCTCCTGACCTACCCAGCAATCATGCCGCCGATCGGGAGACCACTTTGCCGACAAACCCAAAGAGCAGGCGGGGCGGCTCAATTCTGCTCTCTTGTTGCACCAAATTTGCACGGATGCTTCAACAACATACTGAGTATTCTTGGTTTTTCGCCCAATCCATCATCGGCGCGATGGCGAGTTTTTGCACGGCAGCTTTCACAGTCGCTGGCATGTTTCCAAGTTTCGTCCCGTCGATAACAGGCTTGCGTGCGATCGCAACCGCTATAGCAGCCGCATGCCGCGTTCGCCAGCGCGGCGGCGGGATCGCGCCCGGGGGCGGGTCGGGACGGCCGGGCGGCAAGGGCTCAGGCGGCGCGCGGGGACCGGCGGGCGCTGGCGGCGCTTACGGCCCAGCGCGTCGCCTCTTCGGCGTCAGGCGGAAGCAACGCGCCGACGCCGCCCGTAAACTCCTCCCAGAACGGCCGATAGGTCTCGCGCACCGCGGTCAAGACCGGAACGCCGAGTTCGCAGGCCTGCGCGATCACACTGCGGAATCCGTGTCCGTCGGATTCCCCCTTGCCGAAACGGTTGAGCACGACGAGGTCGGTTTGCGGCCCAATCGACGCCTGCAGCCGGCAGGCTGCCTCGGCCAGCGCCTGCGGATCGAGCCGGCAGCCACGCGCGCCCGCGCCGAGCGCCTGGGACATGCGCGTGCGCGCGCCGCCGGCGATGTCTTCCAGATACATGACCCCGCAGCAGCCCGGTCCATCCCGTGTCTCGCGCTGCAGGTAACCCGCGACCCGGCAGCCGCGCGCGCCGAGCGTGCGGGCGACGGTCTCAAGCAGGTCGTCGATACGGTCGCCGTCACCGAACCGGATCGCGGCGATGGCAAGGGGCTGATCGGTCATGTGAGCTCTCCGTCGCGTGCGTGCATCCGCTGGGGGCAGAAAGGCAGAAAACTGAGCCTGTCGCCCGGGGCGACCGCCGACCGGTGCGCGGGAATGACCGCAAATCCGTCGCTCCAACACGCCGCGTGGAGCGTGCCGGAACTGCCGTTGCCGAGCGGCCGCAGGACCGGCGCCCCCGCCGGCGTTCGCGACACGATGCGGGCCGGCACATATTCGGTTCGTCCCGTGCGCCGGCGCGCGGCGTAGCCG
>MRWG01001661.1_pt1 | contig 13306 bp, 14 predicted proteins | sample 1013341 | NCBI WGS metagenome assembly MRWG01 (sample SAMN06117577, study PRJNA244670) | biofilm metagenome | biome: Water; feature: Cathode Biofilm; material: Biofilm; isolation source: microbial consortium enriched at the cathode of a solar microbial fuel cell | place: USA: District of Columbia ... | reverse complement strand
CGGATTCGGTCGCGGCCTCGGATTCGGCCTTCAAAAGTTTGGGTACCTGCCTGAGGATCAGACGGACTTCATCTTCGCGATCATCTGTGAAGAGCTCGGACTTGCCGGCGCGACGATTGTCATTGCGCTCTACCTCGGCCTGCTATGGGGTGGCTGGAGCATTGTTCGCGCCGAGCGTTCCGCCAGTATGAAATTGCTTGGCCTCGGCGTGCTGCTGACAGTCGGCATTCAGGCGATCATTAATCTCGCGGCAGTCACCGGACTCGGGCCGACGAAGGGCATCGCGCTGCCGCTGGTGTCAGCCGGTGGCACGGGTTGGGTGCTCACCGCTGCATCGCTGGGGCTCCTGACCGGGATGGACCGACGACACGCGGCGATTGAGGCGCAGGAGTCTGTGTCGGATGCGCCGGCTGAAGACGTCACATCCATCGCCTTGCCGGAACCGGCATGACATCCGCCGCGTTCATTTTTGCCGGTGGCGGAACGGGTGGGCATCTGTTCCCCGGTTTGGCGATCGTTGAATGCATTCGCACAACAGCGCCCGATGCGGACGCGATCTTCATTGCTTCCGAGCGCCGGATTGACGCTGACATCCTCAAATCGAGCGGCGAGCGTTCGATCACAGTTCCCGCCAAGCCGTTCGGTGTGAAGCCGCGCGCGCTGGCGTCCTTTCTGAAGTCCTGGGGGCCGAGTGTTCGCGCATCGCGCCAGGTCATTCGTGAGTTGAAGAAGAATGGGCGCGAGCCGGTTGTCGCGGCCATGGGCGGATTCGTCGCGCCGGCGGTCGTGCAGGCAGCCCGGGCGGATCGCGTCCCGGTCGTGATGTTCAATCTGGATGCGACGCCGGGGCTAGCCAATCGGTGGATTGCCAAACGCGCGCAACAGGTGTTGACGTCATACGCCATCCCGCGCTGGCCGAATGCGACGCGAATCCCGCCGATTGTGCGCACCGAAGCCATCGCGCGTGATGGCGCCGCGGCTTGCCGCGAAAGAATGGGCCTTGAACCTGATGCGCCGACGCTTGCTGTGCTGGGCGGGAGTCAGGGCGCGACGACCATCAATCGCGCGATGGCCGCACTCGTCGCTCACGATGAACAATCGTTTGCGGGTTGGCAGGTGATCCACCAATCGGGAACGTCGGATCAGACGGAGCTTGCCGAGGCGTATGAGCGCGCCGGCATTCGCGCAGTGGTCCAGCCGTTCTTCGGCGCTGTGGGTGACGTGTGGGGAGCCGCGAGTCTGGCGATTGCTCGCGCGGGCGCCGGGACGGTCGCTGAATCGTGGGCGAATGCAACGCCGGCGATCTTCCTGCCCTATCCGCATCACCGCGATCACCACCAGGCAGCCAACGCGCAGCCGCTGGTGGATCGGGGCGGGGCGGTCGTCATTCGCGATGTGATGGACGCCTCTGAGAATGCCCGCTCCATCGTCGAAGCGATTCGCAAGATTGGCGGCGCCGAAGGCCTTGAATCGATGGCCTCTGGGCTACGGTCGCTGGGCCCGGCCAACGGCGCCGACGTCGCAGCGGACCTTCTCCTGCACGTTGGGCCGAGAATGTGTTGAACTAGGCAGGATTTCCGGTTTCGCACGCGCCATGCCCCATGCGAGTGATAGACTCAGACTGGGATGGAATCCCATACGGACGAGTCGCGTCCGGCGGCAACGTCGGACGCCCGGGCGGAGGTCCCGGCCGAAGCGTCGCCTACGGTGCGATGCATCCTCGTAACGCCTGAGTCGCAGCCGCAGCCGCCGGCGGACTTGGTCGAGGCATTCGTCGCTCGTCAATTGGACGTCCGGGAATGTGTGGGCGTGTTCGAAGGCATGGCCGCGCTGCTCAGATCGTCAGCGCAGGAACATCAACCCATTGCGCTCGTGGTGGTCGAGCCTGACGCCTTTGCCGCGAATCGGGCCCGCGACTTGATGCGCTCTGCGCACCGGTATGTCGAGCGTGCGGCGCGGTGGGTGTACGACCATCGGCTTTCACCTCGTTTGCAAAAGTGGGATGACACGGACGTGTCGCCGCCCAAGGTGAACGGCATTCGTGAAGCGATTCAGCGCGCGGAAGACAAGCCCGCTCTCCGCCTCACCGGATTCCCGGATGAGCACAAGGACGCTGAGGCGCCCCTGGCGGATGACGAGGACCGCGGCTCCATCCTGACTGAGGAGGAGCTCGCCATGTTGCTCGGCACAGACGACGAAACTCGTCCAAACGATCGCGATGCTGGAAATCCGCCACATGCAGCCGAACCTGAGCCCCCGCGCACCCCGTACGATCCATCAACGGAATGAATGGCGTCTCGCACCAGAATGGGTCTGAAGATCAGCGTCGGCTTCTTGTCGTCGGCCAGTGTGATATCAAGCGCGCCCTTCGAAAGCGCGCCGAGCTTGAGGTGCTGAGCGTCCGGACCGGCACTGACGCCCTTGGCGAAATCACGCTCGCGCACGCTGAAAATCGCCCGATTGAGGTCGTATTGCTGGGTGAGGGCGTCATTCAGGCGAATGAGCGAGCGGAATTTGAAACGGCGCTCCGCACCATGGACGCCGGCGCGGCTGTCATCGACGCCTACGGCGCCAGTGAGCAATCCATCTTCGATGTGCTGAACGCCGAGGATGAAGCTGAGCCAGAACAACCGGTCGCTGAGGCGCCGCCGCCCGACACCGTGGCCTTCGAACCTGGAACGCCATCCGAGCATTCGTGTGTTGACGCCGTCCTGGTCGGGAATAGTCCGATCGATGTGTTCCTCGCTGAGGCGCGCATGACCACGGGCGACGCCAGTCTGCGATTTGAGCGAACGACATCGTCAGATCAAGACGCGCAGCAGCATGCCGAGGTGCGTCGCCGCGGAGCGCGATTCGGACACCTGTATGCCGATCAGACCCCGCAGGACACGCTTGACGCGCTGGCCGCGGAGCTGGCCGGCTGGCTCGCGCTCTACGAGCAACAGCGCCAATTGCGAACGGCGGCGTTCACCGATCAACTCACCGGCGCGTGGAATCGCCGCTATTTCGACTACTTCCTGCCGAAGGCCATCGAAGAAGCGCGCGAGCGGCGCAACGATGTCACGCTGATGGTCTATGACCTCGACGATTTCAAGACGTACAACGACCGGTACGGGCACGCGGCGGGCGATGAGATCCTTCAGGAAACCGTTCGACTGCTGTTGTCCGTGATTCGACCGACGGACCGCGTCTGCCGCATTGGTGGTGATGAGTTCGCGGTGATCTTTGATGATCCGACGGGACCACGAGAAGGCGCCGGTCACCATCCCACGTCGATCGCTGGCGTGACCTCACGTTTCCAGCGTCAGATCTGCGAGCACCGATTCCCGAAGCTCAGTCAGGATGCGCCGGGCACGCTCACGATCTCGGGCGGCATGGCGACATTCCCCTGGGACGGCGTCTCGGCTGAGGAGTTGCTGGAGCGGGCTGATGCGCTCGCCATGCAGTCCAAGAGGCAGGGGAAGAACCTTATTACGTTTGGCCCGGGGGCTCAGCGGGTCTGTGGCCTGACCGACGAGCACGGTGGCCAATCTCGATAACTCTTTGTACTTCAGCCCCTTAGAGCTTGCTGCCCAGAGCGGGTCCGGGCGCGCCTCGGGATCTTCGCTCGGGCTCTCAACCCCCACTCCCGGCCACTGAAGGCGGCGCCTACTTGCCAAAACCGCCCGGATCGGGAAGATACGCGGGTTCCAAGCGAATCGAATCCCCCTTTTGAGAATATGGAGGCCACTCGTGGAGGAATACGAACAGCTGAAGCAGGCCGTCATGGAGATTGACGAGGATCTGAAGAAGGCTGAGGGCGGCAACAAGGCTGCCGGCACACGCGTACGCAAGTCCATGCAGGACATCAAGAATCTCGCCCAAGACATCCGTAAGAAGGTGCTTGAGCTTCGAACGGACTAATTGTTGGTCATCACATGAGTTCGGCTGACGCCCTTGAGACCCGACCGCTGCGATCCCCGCCCAAGTTCATTGTTGATCTGTCACAGGTGGACATGGACCAGGCGATGGTGTCGCGCGCGTCGCTCGAGGAGCGAATCCCGCATCGCGGCGTGATGTCGCTGCTGGACGGCGTGATCTGGCACGATGACAAGTACAAGCAGGGTGTCGCGATCAAACGGGTCCAGAATGATGAGTTCTGGGTGCCGGGGCACTTTCCCGGGCGACCCATTTTGCCGGGCGTGATGATGATCGAAGCCGGCGCCCAGCTTGCGAGCTTCCTGTTCCACTGCCGCCGCAATGACGACTGCATCGCCGGATTCACACGAATTGAGAATGCGGTCTTTCGAGGTCAGGTGGTGCCCGGACAGGATCTCGTGGTGCTGGCGCGTGAGGTGAAATATCAGCCGCGGCGGTTCATCAGCGATATTCAGGGCATTGTGTCCGACCGGCTCGTGTTCGAAGCGCGGATCACCGGCATGGTCATCTGATCGCGAATGATTCACCCCACAGAACTCCGGCGTCACTGAACGCCGGTTTTTTATGCGCCGAAGAAGAACAGCATGACGTCCACTACCCCTTACCCACTGCTCTTTGAACCCATTCTGAAGGAAAAGGTCTGGGGCGCACGAAGGCTGTCAACGCTCAATAAACAACTCCCCGATGATGCGCTCATCGGCGAATCGTGGGAGATCGCCGATCTTGATCACACCAGCGCATCGGGCGGCGGCGGACAAGCGGCGCACTCCATCGTGCGCAACGGCGCAGCCAAAGGCGCCGCCCTTCGCGAACTGCTCAGCGATTGGGGCGACGCGCTGCTTGGGAATGCCGCTCCTGCGGACGGCGGGTTTCCCCTGCTGATCAAGTACCTCGACGCCGGCGCCAACCTGTCGGTGCAGGTCCATCCCAGTGAGGCGTTTGCGGCCCAACGATCCGACGCGCACGTCAAACACGAAGCCTGGTGCGTGATCCATGCCGAGCCAGGCGCCAGGATTTACCGCGGATTGCGCGACGGCGAGACGGCCCGAAGCCTGCGGGAGCGAGTCGCGGCGGGAACCGTCGATGAGGCGCTTCTGGCGACGCCTGCAAGACCGGGCGAGATCCTCCATCTGCCCAGCGGCGTCGTGCACGCCCTCGGCGCCGGCGTGCTGGTCGCCGAGGTCCAGACGCCGAGCGACACGACGTTCCGTCTGGATGACTGGGGCCGCACTGGGCGCGAACTTCATATCGAGGACGCGATGGCGTCCGCATTCGACGACACGGGCGCTCAAACAATCCCGTTCAGCGCGTTGCCGGCGCCATCGACGACGCATGTCGTCACGGACGCGTTTGACATCCGCCGCCATGTCCTGGCGCCAGGAACGTCAATTGATCTGACCTTTGCCGGGTCGCCCCTCATCGTGATGATGCTGAGCGGCGATGCGTCGCTGGTATGCGCCGACGATTCAACGGCGTTGAGGTTGCGCACCGGGGACACCGCGCTGGCGCCCGCGTCGATGAAAGCTGCTGCGCTCTCGACTGACAGCGGCGCAACGGCGCTGGCCATCACCATTCCCTGATTGAAGACAATCGTCGCGATTAGCGAGCGTACGCGCCGGCGACCTTTGACAGCGCCTCGCCAACACGCGCCACGTCGTCTTTGCCGATGCCGGGATGCACCGGCACGCAGAACAGCGACTTCGCAAGCTGGTCCGCCACCGGGAACGACGCGGCGCCCAGATGGCTGAAGACCGGCTGACGATGCACCGGCCGCGGGTAGTGCACGGCGCACTGCACGCCTTCAGCTCGCAGCGCATCGAGGAACGCGTCGCGATCGCAGAGGAATGCGTCCAGATCCATGCGCACCACGTACAGGTGATACGCATGCTCGGCGCTGTCGGTCACGCTCGGCGGGTGAAGCCCGGGAATCGCGCTGACGAGGCTGTTGAGCTCCGCCGCGTTGGTGCGACGGCGAGCCGTCACCGATTCGATTCGATCGAGCTGACTCAACCCGATGGCCGCTTCCACATCGGTCATCCGGTAGTTGTAGCCCACGCGCTCATGCGTGTACTTCTGCGTTTCACCATGGCTGCGCAGCAATCGAACGTCATGATCGAGTTCGTCGCTGTTCACGGTGACCATGCCGCCTTCGCCCGTGGTCATGTTCTTCGTGGGGTAGAAGCTGTAGGTCACCGCATCGCCATAGGCGCCAAGCCCTTCGCCGCGATACGTCGCCAGATGGGCCTGAGCGGCGTCGTAGATCACACTGAGGTTGTGCGCTGATGCGAGTTTCTGCACCGCATCAATATTGGCAGGGTTGCCGTAGAGATGGGTCACCGCGATCGCGGTGGTCTTTGGCGTGATTCGTTTGGCGGCGTCTTCGACATCGATGTTGTACGTCGCCGGGTCCGCATCACAGAACACGGGCGTCGCGCCGCGAGCCGCGATCATGGACGCGGTGGCGATGTAGGTCCATGTGGGGCACAGCACCTCGTCGCCCGCCTCAAAGAGCGGCTCATACGCCAGCTGCAATGCGCAGGTGCCGTTGGCGCAGGCGATGGCGTGACGGCTGCCGGTGAGTTCTGCGAATCGCGTCTCGAACGCGCCGACGTTGGCGCCCTGCGCGAGCATCCCGGTTCTGAGCGTGCGAACGGCCGCCTCCACATCCGCGTCCGTGATATCCACGGAAATCATGGGGATGGGCTTCTCAGAAACCGGCGCCCCGCCGTTGACGGCGAGCGAGGAGGCGGAGGCGACTGCGGATGCGTGTGACATGGCGTTGACTTTCCGGCGTCCAAGGCGTCGAGCGATCAGAAAACGTTGGTGGGCATAGTAGCCCCTTCACGACGCCTGAGGCGGTCAAGGGGCCATAACCAGCGGACGCTGCGCACGCGTCCTCTCTCCAGTCCGCACAACCGGCGCGGATCGCCTGCTTGGCCTCACCTCTGCGAAACCCACACCGAAGCGGCCCTGTTGTTCTGCCGATAGCACATCGCCTCAAGGAGGGGTCAGATATGGGCATCTCGCGCGAGTCGTTCGGGCAGATCCGAGACATTCTTCGCAAGCTGGACAACTCGATCGACTCGGCGCGTGAGAAGCGTCTGAAGGAGAACGAGCACCGGCACAGCAATGGCGCCGAAACCAACGGCGCCCCATCCAATGGCGCCGACGCCAATGGCGCGAGCAGCGCCAACGGATTCGAACGCCGCGCCGGTTGATTTCCTGTTCCGCTTTCGTTCGTGGCTTACGACCGGCGTGGTTGGAGACACTTCTCGGAGGCGACCATGCTCTTTCGATCCAGCAAGCGATCCACACCCGTTCCGACCGGGCCATCCGCACTCGACAGCCTGGCGCTGGACGAGGCGGACATCGCCACAACCGAAGCGCCGCCCAAGGAAGAGCCGCTGGCGACACTTGAGATCCTCGGATCCACCGCGATCGCCACAGTGACCGTCAATGAGTTGACCGGCGCCAACGCGTCCACACTCATCAGTGATCTGCTCACTGAATTCGCTGAAGCCCGCGTCCGGCACTTCGTCTTTGACCTTCAAAACGTCACGTACATGGACTCAGCCTGCATCGGCGTGATGGTCGAAATGCTCACGCGCATTCAGACCGCCGGCGGTCGCATCGCCCTCGTCAACGCGGGGCAGAGCGTGTCGTATCTCTTCAAACTCACGCGGCTTGATCGGCTGTTCCCGATCTGTCGCGATGTCATGCAGGCGATCGCCGCCGTCGAGCGAGGCGGAGCGCACTAACCACACCCGCACACCCCCCACAGGGACTTGCCACGATATGCGTCACTGATACGATGGAGTCAGTCAACTTGGGGATTGGTGTAACGGTAGCACGACTGACTCTGAATCAGTTAGTCCAGGTTCGAATCCTGGATCCCCAGTTTCAAACCCAGCGGCCCATGAAAAAAGCCGACCCCCGAAGGGGCCGGCTTTCGTTGTTTCAGCGCCGTGGCGTATTCACGCCAAGGCTGTGAACTTCACGATTAGAAGGGGCTGCCGCCGGACGACTGCTTGCCGTCCCACCACGCAGCCTGAAGCATGTCGTCGAAGAACGCCGCGTCGCCGTTGTCGCTGTTGCGCCCAAACGCGAAGACGCGCATGTAGCGGTTGGTGCGAACAATGGCGTCGGTGTCGCCGACGGATTCCGTCTCGTCCTCTTCGTCAACGAAGAGGTTGTCCGGAGCAGGCTGGATGTCGCCGCCCTGGGCGTCCGCGAGCGGGGTGTAGGTGAGCTGGGCCGGGTTCGGCTCATTGAACTGCTCGACGTGACCGTCAGAGAAGCCAACGTTGCCGCTCCACGTGCGGCTGGAGCCGCCGAAGCGGAGCGCATCGGACTCGGAGCCTTCGCGGCCGTTGATCAGTCGCCACACACCGCTGTCGGGGTGCAGGCCGGTCTGGGCGTCTTCACCGTTGCTGTCGCTGCCGGTGAGGTTGGCCGTGTAGCACGGGCCGCGATTCGAAATCACAGCCGCGTTCGAGTTGAAGTTGGCGCGCCAGAAGCCAACGCGGGAGCCCATGATCGGGGAGTGCGCGTAGCTCATGTTGCCTTCGTTGGTGTTGGCCTGGCCGGTGTTCACCGCGCCGTCGCCAGCGCCGGGGGTGCCATAGCTGCCGGGCATGCCGGTCGGGGCCAGCGGGGTGCCCTTGAAGCGCGGATCCCACAGGGCCAGCGCGGGCTGGTTGACGATGTCCGTCTCATCCGAGGAGAACGAGGTGCGGAAATCTTCGTCCGGCGTGATGTTGGCGTTCGGCTCGCTGGGGCTCCAGCAGATGTCCGTTGAGATGTTGCCGTTGTAGATGAGGATGCTGAACGCAGCGCCGGTGCGGTCCTTCAGACGAAACTCAAGGTCCTCGGTGCCGGGGCTGGTGATGAGGTCCACACCTTCGGTCGCGCCGCGGGCGTCGATCGTGGAGGGACGCGGGTAGTTGTCGCGATTGCTCTGGGCAAACGTCGTCATACCCGTGAGGATCTGCTTCTGATTGGCGCCGTCCTTGAGCAGGTTCGCCTGACGACGGGCGCGGCCGAGGGCCGGAAGCAGGATGCCGATGAGCAGCGCGATGATCGAAATGACCACGAGCAGCTCGATGAGGGTGAAGCCTTTTCGCTTCTGCATGTCACATGTCTCCTGATGACAGTGGTTTGACGGGAACACACCCGCCAAACAGGTTTCTTTCGCTCCGTCCGTGATGTTCACGTCGGAAGCACCGATCCAAACACAGCGAACCCGGCCCACCGCTCGCGATGCGGCATTGGCCTTCGTCGACTGCACGACGTGCCGAATCAGCGGCTCAGTGGCTCGCCGGGGAATTCATCCGCGGCAAGGGAAACCGGTGTCGGCGTCAGGATGTCGGTGCGGCGGAAACCCTGATCAGGAGCAATCAGGATCAGCGGGAAGCCCCGCTCATAAGTGCATGGTTCAGCCATTGGGCCGATGGCAGGATCTCAGACGCACCACTCGCACGTGCGAGAAAGTATGCTACGACCCATTCTTCGCCTGTCAACGGATCGCGGTTCCAAACTCCCGGAATCCTTCCTCATTTCACAGGACAGGCCAAACCACCCAAACTGCGGAGCTTCTCATGTCCTCGATCGACGCCCGACTCGCCGAACTCGGCCTGACACTGCCTGTCGCGCCCTCGCCCGTCGCGGCCTACGTGCCTTCCGTCAAGACCGGATCGCTGCTTATCGTGAGCGGTCAACTCCCCTTTCGGGATGGCTCACTGATGGCCACCGGCGCCGTTCCGGCTGAGGTGGACATCGAGACCGCCGCGACCTGCGCGAGGCAGTGCGTGCTGAACGGGCTTGCCGTCGCCAAAGCCGCCCTTGGCAGCCTGGACAAAATTGAACGCGTGGTTCGGGTCGGGTGCTTCGTCGCGTCCGGCGCTGGGTTTGGCGAGCAGCCCAAGGTCGCCAACGGCGCCAGCGAATTGCTTCAGGACATCTTTGGCGAACGTGGCCGCCATGCGCGCGCCGCGGTCGGTTCGGTCGCGCTTCCGCTGAACACGCCGGTCGAAGTTGAATTCATGTTTGAGGTGGCGAGCTGATCGGACGCCGTCAGGCAAGCCAAAGCACCTGAATCACATTCAGCACAACGCTGAGGATCACAAGCACAATCAGGCCCTGCACCAGGGGGTGCGCGAAGACCGAAGGTTGCCGCGTCTTGTCTTCCGGGATCTCACCCTCGGCGGAAGCTTCAACCTCGGCGAGTTGTGAAAGATCCTGCGCTTCGACGGTGGGTCGCGCGATGACCGGCAGTTCGCCGCGACGAATGGCGCGGAGGTCCGTCAGCAGGTCGGTGCAGTTCTGGTAGCGCTGGCTGGCGCTCTTGGCCATCATCAGCTCGATGACCTGACCGATGCCCGCGGACAACTTCGGATTGACATGATCCGCCGGGACCAACTCCGCCTTCAGATGCTTGTGCATGACGGCGGAAGGGCTCTTGCCATCAAACGGCACCGAGCCAGTGACCATGTGGTACAGCGTGGCGCCGAGTGAGTAGATGTCGGCCGGGGCGCCGATGTTCTTCTCGCCGCGAATCTGCTCAGGGCTGATGTAGTACGGCGTGCCGTATGCCTTGCCCGCTTCAGACTCAGCCGCTTCCTTGTCGCTGACGGCTCGAGCGAGACCCATGTCCGCGAGCTTCGCCACGCCCTGCGGCGTCATCATGATGTTCTTCGGCTTGACGTCGCGGTGAATCAGGCCTTTCGCGTGCGCATGCTCCAGCGCTTCAGCGACCTGGATGATGATGTCCAGCGCTTCCTGTTCCTTGAAACGCTTGGCGCGCACGATCTGGTCGTAGACCGTCGTGCCTTCCACGTACTCCATCACGAAGTAGTGGAATTCACCAGCCTGACCAACGTCGTACGCCTGCACGATATTCGGGTGATTGAGCTGCGCTGCAATGCGCCCTTCCGCATAGAAGCGCGCGATGAACTCGGCGTTCTGCGAAAACTTGCGCGGCAGCACTTTGATCGCCACGAGTCTGTCGAGACTCAGTTGCTTGGCTTTGAACACCGTCGCCATGGCGCCGGCGCCAAGTTTGCCAAGCACGCGATACCCGGGAATCTGCTGACCAGAGCGCTCCGCTTCAAGCTGTGACTTCAGCCGCTGAAGCTGACGATCCGTGATGTAATCACTTTCGATCAGAATCTGCGCGAGCGACTTCCCTTTCGGGTCGTCAAGACTTCGGCGCTCTTCGATCGCTTTCTGAACTTCGTCGTTGGTGGCGAGTCCCTGTTCGACAACCAATCGACCTAGAACAGTGTCGAGACTCGAACCAGACTTGGAGCCACCCCGGCCCGCTTTCGACTCATCGCTCGCGCTGGGCGCAGCGGTGTCGTCGGGCATCTTGAGTTTGTCCGATTCGTTTGCGTCCGCGGGTTGTGCGGGATTGACGCTCATGGACCTCCGGGGCCCCTCCGAGCCAGGCGAGCCGGGCAAGCTAGAACCCTGCTTCGGCAGTGTCAATGATGCCTGACGAGGTTGGGACCGAGTTGAATCCGTAGGATAGGTCATGAACGTCGCACTCACCGGCTCAAGCGGTTTCATCGGGGCAGCCGTCGCAACCCAACTCGCCAGAGCGGGCCACCACGTCACGTCGCTGGTGCGAGCCTCCTCAGAAACGGCTCATATCGAGTCTGTCACCCATAGATTCGTCCGAGGGGACCAAGCGGATCCCTCTGTCTGGTCGGAACTCCTTGATGGGGCTGACGCTGTGGTCCATAACTCCTTCGATTGGGATGCCCTGAAATCGGGGAGTCTGAAGGACCATCTTTCATCGAATCTCGACGCGTCCCTGATGTTTCTCGACGCCGCTCACGAGGCTGGCGTCCATCGATTCGTGTACATGTCGAGCGTCGCCGTCCACCACGCCATGAGCGAACGTTGGGGCGGCGTGATCGATGAAGACCACCCACTGCGTCCCAGCGGGCTGTACGGGGCGTGTAAGGCCGCCATCGAGGCCCATCTCTGGTCAGCCATGCACAGCCGCGGCATGCACGCGGTGTCGATCCGACCAGCCGCGGTGTACGGCGTCGAGCCTGTCCGCCGGGCCCGATCGCATGGATTCGCCATGGTCCGAAAACTCCTCAAGGGTGATCGAATCACGCCCGCCGATTTCCCGGGCGGCGGCAAATGGATTCACGTCGATGATGTCGCCCTCGCGACCGTCCGCGCCATCGAGCGGGATGACGCGTCAGGACACGCGTTCAACCTGGCCGACTGCTATTGCAAGCACACACAAGTTGGGGCGTTCGCCGCCGAGGCGCTCGGCCTGCCGGCGGACATGGTCGAGATTGACGATTCGCCTCCGGCGAAGAACCGCTTCGACAAGACGGCGACACAGCAGATCCTCGGCGTCGAGATGGATCGAGGCGAAGCGGGGATCCGCGACTATGTCCGGGAACTCGTCTCAGTCGTTCGCTCCGAAACAGGCTGAAAGCCGGTTCGACGGCTTCGATTTCGCTTCGATTCTCGCACAGCGGGCGGTAGACTCGTTCAATCGCTTGCGCTGCCTAGCGCCGCCGCGATCCGTGTATTCGTGATTCACGTACGAACGCGCGGCCGTTGCATGGAAGAGATCGAGAGAAGAGGAGAGACACTGTGAGACGAATGTTCACGATCGCCGCCCTTCTGGCGACCGTCACTGGAGCGCCCGCATTCGCTGGCAGCTTCGATGTGTTTACGGATTTCGAATTCACCGACACGGACGGGTTCTTTGAACTCGGCACGTCTCCGAATTCCGTGCAGTTCATCGATGGTGAAGCCAAGACGATCGGCGCCCCGTTGCTCTACACCTCCGGCCTGAACGCCTGGATGGTGGATATGGGCATGACCGGCGAGATCATCTTCGAGACGCCCGCCGCCTCGGTGGACCTCTGGTACCGCGATCAGTCCACGTTTACGACGAGCGTCCTGACGTTTTACGACACGGACGACAACATCCTGATCCAGTTCAATGGCTCGGTCGCGACGTTTCAGAACATCGTCGTGTCCGGTATGGGTCCGATTTCTCGCATCACGCTCGAGAACGACGGCATGTTTGGCTACGCCGTCATCGACGATTTCGGCTTCACCGCCATCCCCGCCCCTGGCGCCCTTGGCCTGCTCGGGATCGGCGCCATCGCCGCTGGCCGACGCCGTCGGGCCTGATCTCATCGACCAACCGTCCGAGAGCCCGAAGAATTGATGAAACCAATCGCGGACGCTGGTCGTCCGCGTTTTTTTTGAGGACAAACCGCCACCTCGCGCGGCCTGAAGCCGAATACTGTGTGATGGCGTAGGATTGCCTTTGATGCGATTCCCGGAGGATTGTTCGATGATCACGCTCGATTCCGTCGCCCCGCGTTTCCGGACGCGAGGCCTGACGATG
>MRWG01001660.1_pt1 | contig 13312 bp, 14 predicted proteins | sample 1013341 | NCBI WGS metagenome assembly MRWG01 (sample SAMN06117577, study PRJNA244670) | biofilm metagenome | biome: Water; feature: Cathode Biofilm; material: Biofilm; isolation source: microbial consortium enriched at the cathode of a solar microbial fuel cell | place: USA: District of Columbia ... | reverse complement strand
AGGTTGACCATGTCCTCGAAGCCGATGAAGGCGAAGAAGGCCAGCAGACCCGCGCCGGCGATCCCGGCCCAGGCTACGCTGTCGCCGACGTGCCGCTGATCCTGCCGGCCGCCGGCGACAGCGTAGCCTGGGCCGGGATCGCCGGCGCGGGTCTGCTGGCCTTCTTCGCCTTCATCGGCTTCGAGGACATGGTCAACCTGGCCGAAGAGGTGAAGAACCCGGAACGCACCCTGCCGCGCGCCATCTTCATCACGCTCGTGCTTGGCACGCTTTTCTATTTCATGGTGACGGCGGTCGCCGTGCTGTCGGTGCCCGTCGACGAACTGGCGACCGCCGAGGCGCCGCTCAGTTTCGTCTTCGGGCGCATCACCGGCGCCTCGCCGGCGGTGATCACGCTGATTGCCATCGCCGCCACGCTGAACGGCGTGATCATCCAGATCGTGATGGCATCGCGGGTGCTTTACGGTCTTGCGAAACAGGGTAGCGTGCCGGCACTGTTCGCCCGCGTCGACCCGCGCACGCGTACGCCGCTGATTGCCACCGGAACGGTTACCGCCGTGGTGCTGGTGCTGGCGCTTGCGGTGCCGCTCGAGAATCTCGCCGAATGGACATCGGTGATCGTGCTCGTGGTGTTCACACTGGTGAACGCGTCGCTGCTCGCGATCAAGCGCCAGGGCACGCCCGCGCCGGAGGGCGCGTTTACGGTCCGGCCGTGGGTGCCGGTGCTCGGCATCGTGACGTGCGTGCTGTTGCTGGCGGTCGGGTTTCTCGGCTGAGACCGGGCTCTACATCTCTTCCCAGAGCTTGTTTTCGAACGCGAGTTCCTCGTTGTAGCCGTCCAGTTCCTCGCCCGGGAAATCGCGCACCGAGACGACGCCGTAACCGCCCTCGGCGCGGTTGACGACGACGTGGCGGAACCCGTGCTCGCGCATGCGGCGTACCGCCTCGAACCCGAGATCGCTGCATTTCAGGCACACCGGCCCCGGTGTCATGACCTCGCCGACCGGCACGTCGTGTGGATTACGGCCCTCGTTGATGACCCGGTTCAGCAGGTTCGAACCGGTGAAGATGCCTTTCAATTCATTGCCGTCGAGGACCAGTGCGCAGCCGACGTGCGCCGCCTGCATGCGCTTGACCGTCTCGGCGACCGTTTCTGTGGCATCAACATGAACCAGGGACTGGTTCCGGACGATGTCCCTCAGTTTTCGTTGTGGCATGTCATGCTCTCCGTTCCGCTCATGTGGTAATTATCCTGCAAACGGAAGCGAGCGGAAATGACCTGGATCAACTGAAGGTTGGGCGGGTTTTCAGCCGTCTTCCTCCAGGGCGCGGCGCACCCGGCGCAGGATCACGGCGCGGGATTTTTCGTCCGCGGCGTCTTCGAGCACGTCCCGGAGGTCGAGGGAGAACTGCGCCAGGTCGTTGTGCCAGTCGGTGCCGCGGACGGCCTCCGGCGGCACGCGGCGGCGGACCTTGCGTTTGTCCGTCGTCGACGAAAGCCCGCGCACGAGGTCGATTTCCTCGTCGAGTTCGGGGATACGGATATGTTCGCCGTCGATTCCGGCGGCGGCGAGACCGTCGCGCAATCCTGCGAGTGCCGCGTCCTCGCCGTGCGTCAGGATGACGCTGCGCGCGATCGGCCGGCGTTCCCGGATCCAGTCCACCAGTTCCTCCCGGTCGGCATGACCGGAATAGAAATCGACCTGGCGGATCGTCGCGTTGACGCGCACGTCCTCGCCCTGGATGCGCACCGCCTTGGCGCCCGCCGCCAAAAGGTTGCCGAGGGTCGCCGGTGCCTGGTAGCCGGTCAGCAGGACGGTGGTGTTCCTGTTGGGCAGGTAGCGTTTCAGGTGATGTCGGATGCGCCCGGCGTCGCACATACCGCTTGCCGCCATGACGATCATGCCGCCCGTGTAACGGTGGATGCCCTTGCTTTCCTCGACGCTTTCGGTGAAATGAAAATTGGGATCGTCGAGGAACGCCCCGCTGGCGGCCGCGGCCCCGTCGAGCGTGTCCGCGTGTTTGCGGAATACTTCGGTGGCGCGGATCGCCAGCGGGCTGTCCAGGAACAGCGGCACCTTGGGGATTTCGCCATCGCGCATCAATGCCGCCAGATCGGCCAGGAGTTCCTGGGTCCGTTCGACGGCGAACGCCGGGATCAGCAGCACGCCCTTGCGCCGCAGCGCCTTGCCGGCCTCGCGGGCGAGGATGCGCCTGCGTGCCGGCGCGTCGGGATCGTCGCGGGTGCGGTCGCCATAGGTGCCTTCGCAGACGACATAGTCCCAGCCCTCCGGTGCCTCCGGCGGCGGGTGGAACAGTTTGTAATCGGGGCCGATGTCGCCGGAGAACAGGATCCTGAGCGGCGGCTTTTTCTTTCGGCCGGCGGTCATCTCGATTTCGATCGAGGCGGCACCGAGGATATGCCCGGCGTTCCAGAAACGCGCGCGGATGCCGTCAGCGGGTTCCAGCCATTGTTCGTAGCCGACGTCGCGGAAGTTATCCAGCGACCGTTCGCCGTCTTCGCGGGTGTAGATCGGTTCGACCGGTTTCTTGCCACGCTGCTGCTTGCGGCGGTTCAGGTGTTCGACCTCGCGCTCGTGGATGTAGCCGCTGTCAGGCAGCATGTATGAAAGCAGGTCCGCGGTGCCTTCGGTGGCATAGACAGGTCCCTCGAACCCGTCCTTGATCAGCTTCGGAATGAGTCCGGAATGGTCGATGTGGGCATGCGTCAGCAGTACGAAATCAATCTTTACCGGGTCGAACGGAAAATTCCCGTAGTTGAGTTCCTTGAGGGTCTTGGAGCCCTGAAACATACCGCAGTCGACGAGGAACTGGCCGCCCGGATAGCGCATCCAGTAGCATGAGCCGGTCACCGTTTGCGCGGCGCCGCAGATTTTGAGAACGAAGTCTATGATGCCGGTCCGATTGTCGCGCCCCGGGGGGCAGGGGTTGATCCTGCGGCAATACTGACGCGAATGGCATCATCTTTAAATGATATGAATCAATCGGTGATGCGCCGCGGCTGCCGACGCCCGGCATTATGGCGCCGCACCATTCCAGGCGTCCTCCAGCAAACGCACACTTGCGTCGACGTTTTCCTTGGTCACCGGTTTGAAGAACGCCTTGAGGGCACCGAACCGCTCGGCGATCTCCGGGTAGCTGATATCGCGGCCTTCGCCGGCGTTGGTCATGACAACGACCGGCATGTCGGGCCGTTCGCTCTTGAGCCAGACCAGAACCTCGAGACCGTCGCGGTCGGGCATCACGAGGTCGAGAATCATGCCGTCGATGTCGCCCTGCTTGACGCATTCGATGGCATCGTTGCCGTCCCTGGCTTCGCCCGTCAGGTGCCCGTGCTTGGTGACGAGTTCGCGGATGATCTCGCGCGTCGGCTGGTTGTCGTCGACAATGAGAATTCTTCTCGGCATGCCGGCTTCTCCCCGTCATGGTCGCGCCGTTCGGCGGCTGCTTGTATGACGATTACCTGAGCATGAAATAGCTGGATTTACACTAAGAAAGTGCAAAAGAGGCGAAAACCCCAATTTATTCACCTTTATTACAATTTATACGGGAATCGTGTCGTGTCCGCCAAGGCCACAAGGAGCGGTACGATCGGTCCTCGCGGCGAGCCGGACGGCGGCGGGTCAGGCGGGCGCTTGCGTGTAGTCGCCGTCGCTGACCGGTTCCTCCCAGGTGGTGGCGTTGCCCTGGTCGTCGGATTCCGAGAGCGCCAGATGGCACATCATCTGATCCGGCGCGGCGCCGTGCCAGTGGCGCGTATCGGGCGGAATGACGACCGTGTCGCCGGGGCGGATTTCCTCGACCGGCCCGCCTTCCATCTGGTAGCGGCCGACGCCTGACAGCACGTACAGGATCTGCCCGACCGCGTGCGCATGCCAATTGGTGCGCCCGCCCGGCGTGAAGGTAACGCGGGTCACGCGCATCCGCGACGGCGCCTCGGGCACGAAGACCTGATCCTGCAGGACCTGGCCGACGAACATGTCGCCGGGGGCGATCTTGGTTTGGCTCTCGTTGGCGCGGACAATTCTCGGTTTCATGTGCGGACCCTCCCCGGTCGTCGTTCGAATATTGGGCACTTCATAAACAGTTTGGCGTCCCGAAGCGGAAGATACAATATGAGCCCGAATATCTCGACCGGGGGAGCGATCGCCCATGAACCGCGACCTGTTCCGCAATGTCGATTTCGATAGCTCGGAAGAGATCGATCTCGACGCGCTCGATGCCCTTCTTGCGTCTTGTCTCGCGTATTGGCGCGGGCTCGGGAACGGCGACCGGCTGCCGGCATGGAGAGACATCGACATGGTGGCGTTGCCGCCCGATGTATTGCCGCTGGTCACGGTGGTCGACATCGACTGGAGCCGCGGCACCGTCGATGCCGATGCCCTCGCTTACCGCTTCTGGGGCACCGGTCATGTGCGGGCCAAAAACATCGAGCGGACGGGGTCGCGCATCTCCGAACATTCCAACCGCACGCCCGTCGTCGAGGCGGAATACCTGAAGGTCATCGAGCGCAGGCAGCCGATGGCGTTCCGCAAGAACATCCTGATCGAGGAACCGCTGCGCGCGGTCCTGCAGACCAGCGTCCGGCTGCCGCTCTCGAACGACGGGGTGCGGGTCGACAACGTGCTTTCGGCTTCGGTCTGGGACAATAAAAAGGTGCTGGGCTGACCCTCGGTTTTTCCTGATCCCCGAAACGAAGTTAAGATGCTAGCATTGTTCGATAGTCAGGCAATTTACGACCGGACGCGGGGAGGGTCGGATGCCGGTACATTACGACTACGATGCCGACCTGAAGATTCTGTGCACCGCGTTTGCCGGAAAGGTGGACCTGGACGAGGTGCTGCAGGTGATATCCCGGTTCGCCGAAGAGAACCCGGACCTGGGCCCGGTCGCGATCCTGAATTCGTTTTCCAGAGACAGCGATCTTTCGCATCTGAGCCCGGACGATCTTTACCGTTTGCGTGACGGAATCCGCGACCGGCTCGCCGCGCACGGGATCTTCCGCGAACGTACCGCGTTCGTCATCAATGGCTCGATCGATATTCTCATGCTGGGACCGCTCTGGCAGGCCATCAACGCCGCCGACCTGGAATCCAGTTTCCCGATGCGTTTCTTCGGCACCATCGACGAAGTGCCGGCGTTTCTCGGTGTCGAACTCAAGGCGCTCAGGGCGCTCGTCGCGCGGACCGAGGCGGGGTTGCAGGAAACGGCACGCCGGTTAGGGTAGGGAAAGCGGTCGCGCCCGGGGCGCGGCGAAAGGCCGGACGGGCATGGATTCAGGTAACTTCGGCACCGCGGCGGACATCAAAACCGCATTCCGGATATCGGACCTGCAAGGATTCCGGAATTCGGCAGGGCAGTACTATGCGATTGTCGGTCACAACCCTGCGAACCGGCTGATCACCGACAAGTGGCTCGGCGCGGTCGAAGACGAGGCGGCGTTCCGGACGGTGCTTGAATTCATCTGCCGGCACTTCGAAACCGGCAACTACAGCTACTGGCTGGCCGACCTCAGGCACATGAGTTCGAGCTTGGCTCATTCGGAAGACTGGCTTGCCGAGGAGGTGTTCCCGCGCGTCATCGCCGCCGGCATGACGCGCGAGGCGGTGGTGCTGCCGGCGCGCGAGGCCGTGCCGCCGGACTTCGACGTCTTCGGGTCGGCCTCGGCGGCGCTGCAAAAGATTACCGACGGCCGCGTCCGGGGCTTTCAGGATCTCGACCTGGCCAAGGCGTGGCTGTTCGGCGACACCGACCCGTCTGATCCTTCCTAGAACCGGCTCGGCGTGCCCATCAGGTCGGAAATGCCCGGTGTCTGCTCCAGCGCCCACACCAGTTCCTGCTTTTCGTGGTTGTCGAGCTGTGCCAGTTCGACCTTGTTGGAGAGCCTGACGCCGGTCTCGATGTCGCGGAGCTGCTGGCGGAGGATGGCGTCGAGCAGGACCCGGTGCGCATCGATCAGGTTACCGATTAGATGCACGCCGTGGATATCGTGTTCGCGGGCGGCGGCGAGGCGTGCCGGCGTCGAGCGCGCGTCGATGCCGAGCCGTAGCGCCAGCACCCGGGCCGCCGAGAAGATCGGCATGAGGCCGCCTTTCTTGAGATCGACGCGGCCGTTCTTGGTCTTGATGCGGCCGAACCACCCGAGTGGGGTGTCGAAGTCGGCGGCCCGGACCGCCATGTGCTGCAGGAAAATCTTGTTCTCGGCGGCGAGCATCATGGCGTCACGCCTGAGCTCGTCGCCGAGTTTATCGGCGCCGTAGACGGGCCGGGCATCGAAAAAGATGTCGCTGTTCAGGATGTCCTCGGCCTTGGCGCTTGTGACCCATTGCTGCACGGTATCGCGCCAAAGACGCACGTCCTTACGCCACGCGGCATTCCTGGCCATAATCCCGCCCTTGCAGTAGGTCACGCCGACGCCGTCGAGCGTGTCGGCGGCGATCTGGCCCAGCCGTTCGAACCACTTGTCCGTCTCCGAGCCGGGCTCGCCCTGCTCGTAGATGATGGCGTTGTCCTGATCCATGGCGAGCAGGCTTTCGCCGCGCCCGCCGGACCCCAGTACCAGCATGGCGTAGGGCTGCGGCGCCGGGCCCCATCCTTCGTCGAGCATCTGCGCTTCGGCCAGCTCGGTGGCGCGCCGGGTCAGCGCGCATAGTTCCTGGGAAATGATGGCCGCCGTGTTGCGGGGATCGACGCCCTCCGCCGACAGCGACGACGCGACCATGGTCAGGCTTTCCCAGATACTGCCCAGTTCGGCCGGCGAGGCCGCCGCCTCGATCGTGTCACCCAGCGACATGGCGTCGCCGGCGCGTTGTTTCAAAAGATCGCGGGCGCTGAGCGCGCCGATAAGGGTGCCCGCCGCATCGGTTACGCCGAGATGCCGGAAATGGTGCCCCGACATTTTTGTGATTGCCCGGTACACGAACTCGTCGTCGCGGATGGAGACCAACGGGCGGATGGCGTAGGCGTTGACCGGTTTTTCCAGGGCGCCGTCGCCGTCGGCGTCGATGGCGCGAAGCACGTCGCGTTCGGTCAGGATTCCCCATTCCCCATCGGTATCCGGCGTCTCCGGCTCGATGAACAGGGAACTGATCTTGTTCTCGATCATCAGACCGAGGGCGCGCCGAAGCGGGGTTTCTCCGGCCACGCTCGACGGCGGACTGTGCATCAATTCCGCGACCCGGTGCCGGTAAGGGTAGCTGTCGATGCGCGCCAGTAGCGTCGCGTCTTCGTTGGTAACCGGGCCCGCGACCTCGTGCCAGCCGGCCTGCGCCTCGGCGCTGCGGTGACTGGCGAGGCCGCGGCACGCGCGTTCCGCCTGGGCCAGCGTCACGATGTCCTTGCCGCGCAATTTGTCGATCAGGGCATTGAAGACCTGCGCCGTGACCAGCGCATCGCCCATAGCCCGGTGCCGGTCGGTGATCTCGATCCCGAGCCATTCCGCCGTGATCTCGAGGGATTGCCCCGGCAGGTCGGGAGCGACGATCTGCATCAGGTGGCGCACGTCGAGGGAGCGGGGCGGATGCCACGCGATGCCGTTGCGCCGGTGCTCGGATTCCAGGATCGCCAGGTCGAAGCCCAGTGAATAACCGATCAGCACGTCGCTTGCGGCCCATTCGATGAAGCGGCCGATGACTTCCGGGAATTGCGGTTTGCCCTCGATGTCGGCGTCGCGAATGCCGTGGATCTCGGTCGATTTCGGCGGGATCGGCAGGCCCGGGTCGACCAGTTCCTCGAACGTATCGTCCGTGAGCAGTTCGCCGTTCTGGATACGCACGCCGGCGATCTCGATGATGCGGTCGTTGGCGGTGTCGAGGCCGGTGGTCTCGGTGTCGGCGACGATGGCCGGCAGCGACTGGAGCGGCAGCCCGGACAGTCCGCCTTTCGGAGGATGAAAACTCATCGGTGGCCTCCCGCCGTCATTGTTCGTCCGCGCCTTTCGGCGCGTGGTTTATTCCGCCGCGCCGCCCGTCGCCAGCCCGGCGGTGCGCGCCGCCAGCGCGTCGCGGTCGAGGCGCTTTTCGAACTGGCGTCGGATATTGGCCCAGGCGAACTTGACCGAGTTCTCGACGTATTCGATGTCGTACTTCTTGAGTTCGTCCGAGATCGGCGCCCAATCGACGATCGCCGCCGGGCTTTCGGTGAATTCGTCGCGGGTCAGCGCGCGGCCGTGCCAGTCGACGAAGCCGAGGCGTTTCTCGAAGTCGCGGATCGCGCTGTCCGATTCGAACTCCGGCACACTCTCGTCGAGGTTGGCGCGGATGCCGTTCTTGTATACCGAAAGTGCAAATTGTGCGCGTTCCGAATCGGTAATTCCGTTGTGCGAAAACGTCGTCGCCACGGCCCAGACGCAGAAGTCCGACAGACAGGCGGCATAGGCGTGCATCTTGGCGATATTGACCGAACGGATAATGATGTCGTCGCGGAACATCTCCGGATATTTCGTACCCATGCGCGTCTTGACGTAGCCGAACAGCGTTTTCTGGGCGATGAACGCGCTCCGCGTGATGATGAATTCCTCAACGTTTTCAAGGGATTCTATACGGCCAATGTGACGGCGAAAGTTGAAGCCGGAGGCAAAAAGCTTCCAGTACTCGCCGACTTTGGAAAATTCGAATTGCAGTAATGTCATCTGACCGATTCGCTCTTGCGGTCAGTATTTTTTTTGTATGTCAAGAAGCAATGTCGGGGTCTCCGCGTTACCAGTTGCGCGATTCACATAATAATGCAGTATATAAAGTGTCGCATTCGTGTAAATGCGCGTTATTGGGGATGAAATGTCTGAGGGGATTCAATCATTATGGCTGATAACGTAAACGAAATCCGTCAGGAACACTGGCGAAAATCCAGAAATCTGACCTTCGGGGTCCTGATTATCTGGTTCATTTTCGCGTTCGTGATTCCGTGGAACGCGGGGGCGCTGAACGACATGTCGTTCATCGGCTTCCCGCTCGGGTACTACTTCTGTGTCCAGGGGTCGCTGATCGTTTTTGTCGCACTCATCTTCATTCAGAACAAGATGCAGGACAAAATCGACGACGACGCCGGGTTGACCGGCGATAAGGGGACCGACCATGATTAAGGGTAAGTTTATCGACAATCTCGGCCGCGTGTACGGGATTTACACCGGCGGCTTCCTTCTCTTCGTCCTGCTGATGGCGATCCTCGAGCAGATGGGGGTCGGCGCCGATACCATCGGTATCCTGTTCGTGGCCTTCACCATCGCGATCTATGCGTTGATCGGGTGGCTGTCCAGGACCATGCAGGTCGATGCCTACTACGTCGCCGGGCGCGAAGTGCCCGCCGTCTACAACGGCATGGCGACAGCGGCGGACTGGATGTCCGGCGCTTCGTTCGTGGCGCTGGCCGGCGGTATCTACTTCGGCGGTTACGGCTATCTCGGTTTCATCATCGGCTGGACCGGCGGTTACGTGCTGGTCAACTCGCTGATGGCGCCGTACCTGCGCAAGTTCGGCTGCTACACGGTGCCCGACTTCGTCGGAACGCGTTACGGCGGGAACCTGGCGCGCTTCTGCGCGGTCGTGGTGTTGGTGCTGGCGTCGTTCACCTATGTGACGGCACAGATCAACGCGACCGGCACGATCGCCGCCCGGGCGCTGCACATTCCGTTCGAGGTCGGCGTCTGGTTCGGCCTTCTCGGTATCCTGCTATGCTCGATGCTCGGCGGGATGCGGGCCGTGACCTGGACCCAGGTGGCGCAGTACATCGTGCTGATCATCGCCTATCTGGTGCCGGTTATCTGGATGTCCAACACGCAGGGCTTCGGCATTATTCCGCACTTCGGGTACGGCGAAGCCGTGCAGCGGATCCAGGAACTGGAGCCGATGATCGGTCTCGGCACGCCCGCGGTCGACACGGCGCCGTACGGTGGCGTGGCGATCCTCAAGACCCCGCACTTCGCGCCGGGCGATGCCATGGACAGTTGGAAGTTCGTCACGTTGGCGGCCTGCATGATGATGGGGACCGCCTCGCTGCCGCACATCCTGATGCGCTACTTCACCACCCCGTCCGTGCGCGACGCGCGGCGTTCGGTGGCGTGGTCGCTGTTCTTCATCTTCCTGTTGTACTTCACGGCACCGGCACTCGCCACGCTGACGAAACTGCAGTTGATCGATCCGAATCTTGCCACCAGCATCATCGGCAAGTCATTCGAACAGGTGCAGAATCTGGCATGGGTCAAGAACTGGACGTCGGTGGAGATGTTGTACCTTGTCGACAGCAACAAGGACGGTATCCTGCAGTTGAACGAGTTCTTCATGCGGGCGGACATCGTCGTGCTGGCAACGCCTGAAATCGCGGGTCTTCCGTACGTGGTTTCCGGTCTCGTCGCGGCGGGCGGCATGGCGGCTGCCATGTCGACCGCGGACGGTCTGCTGCTGGCCATTGCCAACGCGCTCAGCCACGATCTGTACTTCAAGATCATCGACCCGAAAGCCGACACCCGGCACCGCCTCATCGTGGCGCGTATCCTGCTGATCGGTATCGGGGCAGCCGGCGCGGCGGTGGCGAGCCTCAGGCTCTCTGGGATCCTCGGGGCCGTGGCATGGGCGTTCGACTTCGCCATGTCCGGGCTGTTCTTCCCGCTGGTTCTGGGTATCTGGTGGAAACGCGCCAACCGTGCGGGCGCCATCGCCGGCATGGTCGTCGGTCTCGGTGCCGGTACCTTGTACCTCTACGCGGTGCGTTGGGGCGGTATGGAACCGTGGATCGGCATCGACCATCTGCGCTTCGGCATCATCGGTGCCGCGGCCAGCCTCGTGGCGATGGTCGTCGTATCGCTGGCAACGCCGGCGCCCGACGCCGAAACCCAGGCCATGGTGGACGAAGTCCGCGTGCCGTCTGGCAAGTCGATTCTCGGCTCCCACTAAGCCGGGTTTATCGAAACCGAAAGACTTTGGGGGGCGGATTTATCCGCCCCCCTTTGTTTTTGCCGATGTCTTGTTGTCATCCCCGAGAGGCTGTGATTACCTCTTGCCGTCCTTGATCTGAAGAGTGCCTCGCCACCATGCACGATACGCTTTCCGCTTTCCCCATATGGGTCCTCGCGATCGACTATATCCTCGGCATGGTCATGTGGACCCTGATCGGCCGTGTCGCCATGAACCTGTTCCTGCCGATCGACAGCTCGTTCGCCTTCATGCGCCTGTTCGTGAAGCTGACGGATCCGGTCCTGAAGGTGTTCCGGCCGGTCACGCCGGGCTTCCTGGTCGAGCCGCTGGTGCCGCTGTTCGTGGCCTGGTTCTTCTTCATGATCCGCTTTTACCTGATGCCGTGGCTGCTGGGCTACGACGTCATGGGGATGCTGTCGTTCCCCCTCGAAGGCGAGATCTCGCGGGCCCTCTACCACTTGTTCTACAACAAGTGACGCGGCGCGGGTTCGGAAGACCCGCAGCCGTCGCGCCGTAGTCAACGTTTCAGTATCCCCGGTGCGTGGTGAGCAGGCTCCGGCGCACGGCACGCTCGGAAGCCTGGGCCAGCGACTTGCGGTCGGGAAACGCGACCGGCCTGATCGGCGGCATGAAGTCGACCTCGACGACGCAGCCCTTGAGGCCGAACACGCTCAGCAGATGCCCGGCCAGCGTCATGTCGCCGTACCACGCGTAAAGGTCGGTCAGTTCGCCCTTGAGTCTGCGGCCGTCGGCGTAGCGCGCGTAACCGATCGAGACCGGCTGCATGGCGACCCGCGCGGCGACGTGTTTCGGCTCGACCGCCGAGAACAGCGCCGACTTGAAGGGCAGCACGTTCAGGCCGTTCGACGACGTGCCTTCCGGGAACAGGATGATGCGTTCGCCCCGGTCCAGCGCGCCTTTCAGCTCGCCGCTGTCGCCGGCGGCGTTGCGGCGGTCGCGGCTGACGAAGATGGTGTCGGCAAGCCTCGCCAGCAGGCCGAACAGCGGCCAGCCGGCGACGTCCTTCTTGGCGACGAAGCGCGCGTCGACCAGTGCGCCCAGCACGATGATATCGAGGTACGACACATGGTTGGCTGCGATCAGCACGGGACCGCCCTCGTGCGGGCGGCCGCGCACGCGGACCCGGAGCCCACAGATCTTCTGGCAGGTCCGGAACCAGAGTTTCGCGATCGGCCGCTTGGCGGCGGGAAGGACGGTGCCGGCCAGCGCATAGGGACCGACCAGGACCCCGGTCACCGCGACGAAACCGGCGGCCCTGACAACGGCGCGTAGGACGGAAGTCTTGGTCGCCGCGTAGTCGTCTAGGATGTCCCAGATGGTCTGTAGTGGCGACGGTATCTCTCGGTAATTTTGGTACATTCCACGATCACGCAAATATCCGTTGTGTTGAACTGTTCGTCGATCACGGCGCCGTCGCCGACGACCCCGCCGACGCGCAGGTAGCCCTTGATCAGCGGTGGCAGCTCCGAGAGCGCCGAGCGCCGGTCGAGCGTGTCCGGGGTATAGCGGTCCATGCCGACGAAACGGGATTCCTGGGCGCGCGGGCGGATTTCCTCGGGCGCCAGGTGGTAATGGTGCAGGTACGACAGCCCGGCCCGGAAGGCATCCGGGTCGCTGCCGGGGAAGCTGGCGCAGCCGAACATCATCTCGATGCCGTGCGCATCCAGGTACCCGGCGATGCCGCGCCACAAAAGCTGCATCACCGCGCCGGAGCGGTAATCCGCGTGCACGCAGGACCGGCCCAGCTCGACGATCTCGCCCGGATACGCGATCAGCGACGACAGATCGAACTCGTCGCCGGAATAGAAGCCGTCGGCATTTTCCGCGACGCTGCGGCGCAGCAGCCGGTAGGTGCCGACGACGAACGGCTTGCCGTTGGAGCGCTGTTTATCGACCACCAGAAGATGGTCGCAGACGTGGTCGAACGGGTCTTCGTCCATCCTGGCGCGGCGCGCCGAAAGCGACGGCACGGCGCCCATTTCCTCGTAGAAAACCTGGTAGCGCAGCCGTTGCGCGCACTCGATCTCGATCGGGTTGTCGGCCTGGTAGACCAGCAGATCGCCGTTGTCGATGATATCCTTCATGGTCCCTCCTTTGCCCGCATGTGCGCGGGGTCGAGACGGCGGCCGCGGCGCGGCCTGATCCTTTGAAGAAGTGGCAGAGGGCGCGTGCGCGTTCAAAGGAAGCTTACGTGCCGGATTGATGTCGGAAATATGACGGACGGATTAGCGAGCGCCGCCGTTTTCAAGGGCTTAGCCGTGCGGGATCGGGCGCGCGCAACAGTTCCGCAATACGCGTGCCACCGGAATGTCACGGGACCTCGCGGGCGTGTTTTCGGGGCAGGTGCGGAACGCTGCCGTGAG
>MRWG01001659.1_pt1 | contig 13316 bp, 10 predicted proteins | sample 1013341 | NCBI WGS metagenome assembly MRWG01 (sample SAMN06117577, study PRJNA244670) | biofilm metagenome | biome: Water; feature: Cathode Biofilm; material: Biofilm; isolation source: microbial consortium enriched at the cathode of a solar microbial fuel cell | place: USA: District of Columbia ... | reverse complement strand
CAGCCCCTGCGCCTGGCCGCGCTGCTGGTCGCGCTCGCCGCGATCGCGCCGCTCGGGCCCGCCCAGGCGCAGGGGCTGCTCGGCGACGGCACGGACGGCGACGGCGACCCGATCGAGATCACCGCCGAGGACGGCATCGAATGGTTCCGCGACGCCAAGCAGTACCGCGCCCAGGGCGAGGCGACGGCGACGCGCGGCACGCTGGAGGTGAAGGCCGACACGCTGATCGCCTACTATCGCGGCGGCGAGGACGGCGAGCGCCAGGTGATCTTCCGCCTGGATGCGATCGGTTCGGTCACCGTCGCCTCGCCGGACGGCATCGCCTATGGCGACAAGGGCGTCTATCACGTCGAGAAGGAGGTGGCCGTCCTGGTCGGCGAGGATCTGAAGCTGATCACCGAAAACGCCACCATCACCGCCGAGGAGAGCCTGGAATATTGGGAGGCGCGCTCGCTCGCGGTCGCGCGCGGCGACGCGCTCGTCGTGCGCGACGAGCAGCGCCTCAAGGCGGGCGTGCTGACCGCCTTCATCCGGCCGGGCGGCTCCGGCGGCGGCCAGGAGGGCAGCGTCGAGCGGATCGACGCGACCGGCGGCGTCCACGTCTCGACCAAGACCGAGATCGTCACCGGCAAGGAAGGCGTCTACGACCTGCCGAACGAGCGCATCACGCTGTGCGGCGACGTCAAGATCACCCGCGAGCAGAACCAGCTCAACGGCGAGTGCGCGATCGTCAACATGAAGACCGGGCGCTCGCGGCTCGAAGGGCGCGGGGAAAAGGTCGAAGGGTTGATTCTTCCCACACAATAGCGCACGAAGCTGCTAGACTCGCCTGTGTTAGGCAGGCTTTTTGCATGGGACGGTCCCGACGGGGCCCTCATGCGGCGGGCCGGAGGCGGCGGCGAACACCCCGCCCGCCGGTTCGCCCGGACGATTCGAGACTTGAAGCCGGATCGGCCGGACCGGGATTGTATAGAGGGCGATGAGCGACCGAGACGACCCGCCTTTTGACGACGACCGCGACGCGCGGTCCCCTCGCGAGGAGCCGGCGCAGGACGCGCCGCGGCGCGAGGAGGCCTGGCGGCCGCGCGCCCCGCGCCTCTCGACCGGCGGTCGGGACTCCGGGCGCCCGCCGCTTTCCGGCGAGGAGGACGAGGGCGACCGGCCCCGGCGCGAGCCCCGCTTCGGCGGCCCGCCGCCGCTGCGCCGGACCGCCCGTCCCGCCTCCGAACCCGCGGCGACGCCCGAGCCGCCGGCGCGCCCGGCCGAACCCTCCAACGGGCCTTACGGCGAGCCCCCGTCCGGGACCGAACGCCAGCCGCCCCGCGCGACGCCGCCCACGACGCCGCCCACGACACCGCCCACGACTCCGCCCACGACTCCGGCCGCGACACCGCCCGCCCCGTCGGCGCCCGCGAACGACGCGCCGCGCCCGCCGGAGGCCCCCGCGCCGGAACGGGGCGACGAGCGCCCGGCGGACCGTCATGCGCCGCAACCGCCCGCGCCCGAGCCGCCGGCCTGGCGCGCGCGACCCGAAACCGGGGCCGACGAGACACCCACCGAGCCGCCAACGGATATGGGCGCCGACATGGGGGCCGACCCGAACCGGGCGGCGCGCGTGCGGCGCCTGGCCGACGCGAAGGACACGCGCGAGCGCCGCACCGCCGGCCGCCGCGAGGCGGACGAGGCGCCCGCGACCGAACGGCCGCGGCCCGAACCGGTGCCGCGGCGCCCCGAGGCGGCGCCGGCGGGTCCGTCCCGGCCGACCCTGGTGGCGGAGAATGCCGGGCTGGAAGCCCATTCGCTGGGCAAGAGCTTCAAGAAGCGCCCGGTGCTGCGCGACGTCTCGCTGCGCGTGCAGCGCGGCGAGGCGGTCGGGCTGCTCGGCCCCAACGGCGCGGGCAAGACGACCTGCTTCTACATCATCACCGGGCTGATCTCGGCCGATTACGGCGACATCATGCTGGACGGCGAGGACATCACCGAACTGCCGATGTACCGGCGCGCGCGCCTCGGCATCGGCTATCTGCCGCAGGAGGCCTCGATCTTCCGGGGGCTGACGGTCGAGCAGAACATCCTGGCCGTGCTCGAGCTGATCGAGCCCAACCGCGCCCGGCGCGACGCCGCGCTGGAAGCGTTGATGGCCGAGTTCTCGATCAGCCATCTGCGGCGCACCCCGGCGATCGCGCTGTCGGGCGGCGAGCGGCGGCGCCTGGAGATCGCCCGGGCGCTGGCGAGCCAGCCGCATTTCGTGCTGCTCGACGAGCCGCTGGCCGGCATCGACCCGATCGCCGTGCGCGACATCCGCGAGCTGGTCAGCCACCTGAAGGACCGCGGCATCGGGGTGCTGATCACCGACCACAATGTGCGCGAGACGCTCGACATCGTCGACCGGGCCTACATCCTGCACAACGGCACCGTGCTGATGGAGGGCTCCCCGGACGACATCGTCGGCAACCAGGAGGTCCGGCGCGTCTATCTGGGCGACCGGTTCAGCCTGTGAACGAGATGACGGGTAGGCGTCGCCGCGGAGGTGACGACGGTTCATGTCGCTGACCGCCAGGCTCGATCTGCGGCAAAGCCAGCAGCTGGTGATGACGCCCCAGCTGCAGCAGGCGATCAAGCTCCTGCAGCTCTCCAGCGTCGAGTTGACCGCCTTCGTCGAGGAGGAGCTCGAGCGCAACCCGATGCTCGAGCGCGACGAGGGCCAGCGCGAGGCGGCCGACGAGCGGCTGCGCGCGGAGGATCCCGACCGCCATAGCGAAGCGCTGCCGGACGCGAACTCGCGGGACAGCGCCGAGATGCTCTCCGGCAGCGAGGGGGCGCGCGAGGGCGCGCTCGACGCCGACTACAGCGATTCCTACGAGGGCGACATCGCCGGCCCCGGCGCGGAGTCCGGCCAGGACATGGGCGAGGTCGGGCTCGGACTGACCGGCCCGGGCGCCGGCGGCGGGGGCGGCGGGTTCGACGACGATCTGCGCGGCCTGGAGGAGACGCTGAGCCGCCCGGAGAGCCTGCAGGACCGGCTGGTCGAGCAGCTCACCCTCGACGTCGCCGACCCGGCCGAGCGGCTGATCGGGCTGCATCTGATCGACGCGCTGGAGCCCTCCGGCTACCTCACCGCCGATCTGGAGGAAATGGCCGAGCAGCTCGGCACCACGATCGATCGGGTGGAAGCGGTGCTCGCCCGCCTGCAGGGCTTCGAGCCGGCCGGGCTGTTCGCGCGCACGCTCGCCGAATGCCTGAAGCTGCAGCTCGTCGAGCGCAACCGCTTCGACCCGGCGATGGAAGCGCTGGTCGACAATCTGGAACTGTTGGCGCGCGGCGAGCGGGCGAAGCTGATGAAGCTCTGCGGCGTCGACGCGGAGGATCTGGGCGAGATGGCGGCCGAGCTGCGCGCGCTCGACCCGAAGCCCGGCCTGACCCACGGCATCGAGCCGGTCGAGCCGGTGATCCCCGACGTGCTGATGCGCCGCGGGCCGAAGGGCGACTGGATCGTCGAGCTCAATCCCGACGTGCTGCCGAAGGTGCTGGTGAACGAGCGCTTCTACGCCCAGATCTCGCGCCAGACGCGCGAGCGGCGCGAGAAGGAGTATCTTTCCGAGCGCCTGCAGACCGCCAACTGGCTGGTGAAGAGCCTGCATCAGCGCGCCACCACCATCCTGAAGGTCGCGGTCGAGCTGGTGCGCCAGCAGGACGCCTTCTTCCGGCACGGCGTCTCGCACCTGAAACCGCTCGTGCTGCGCGACATCGCGGACGCGATCGAGATGCACGAATCGACGGTGAGCCGCGTCACCTCGAACAAGTACATCGCCACCCCGCGCGGCCTGTTCGAGCTGAAATACTTCTTCACCACCGCGATCGCCGGGACCTTGGGGGACCAGTCCCATTCGGCCGAATCCGTGCGCCACCGCATCCGCTCGCTGATCGACGCGGAGGCGCCGGACGCCATCCTCTCCGACGACCGGCTGGTGGAGCTCCTGCGCGGCGAGGGCATCGACATCGCCCGGCGCACGGTCGCCAAGTACCGCGAGGCGATGCGCATCCCCTCCTCGGTGCAGCGCCGACGCGCGAAGAGATCCGTGATCTGACTGATCTCGAACGATTTTTCGAGGCTCTTCCCGTCGCGGTAGAGGATGCTTGACGCGGACCCGCCCTCTCAGTAGCTTCCGCCGCCGTTCCGGAAGACGGGTCCGGCGGGGAACGCGCAGCCGACGTCGATGACGGCGTCGTCGGCGCCGCCCGCGATGAGACTGCCCTATTCAGACGGGACGGCTGTGCTACCATGATCGCGTTCGCCCGCGGACCGGGCCGACGGCGGAGAAGCGCCCGCTTCCCTGGGCCCTCCGGTCGGGCCGCCCGAGCGACGCTCATGGCAAAGGCCGCCCGTCTCGCCCCCCGGTCGGGGCGGCAGACGCCGCCCACGGGGCGGAGAGTTTCAAGGCGCGGCCGTTACAAGAAAGGAAGCGTAGGGGCACCATGCAGCTTTCAGTGAAAGGCAAGCAGGTCGATGTCGGCGATGCGTTGCGCACCCACATCGAGGAAACCCTGCCCGAATCGATCGGGAAGTATTTCGACAACACGACGGACGTCACGGTGACGATCGCCAAGGACGGCCACAACTTCTCGGTCGATATCCAGGCGCATGTCTCGAAGCGGGTCCTGGTGCAGGGCCATGGCGAGGCGGCCGACGCCTACGCTGCCTTCGAGGAGGCGTCCGGGCACGTGACGAAGCGGCTGCGCCGACACAAGCGCCGCCTGCGCGACCACAAGCACAAGATGTCCACCGCCGAGGCGGTGCCCGCGCTGCAGTACATCCTGGAAGCCGAGCAGGGCGAGCCCGAGGACGGGCCGGACGACGCCCCGCCGGGCGAGCCGATCATCGTCGCCGAGATGCCGACCGAGGTGGAGAGCATGACGGTGGGCGAAGCCACCATGCGGCTCGATCTCGCCGGCCTGCCGGCGCTCCTCTTCCGCAATTCCAAGCATGGCGGCCTCAACATGGTCTACCAGCGCTCGGACGGGAACTACGGCTGGGTCGATCCCAAGCTGGCCGCGGCCGATCAGGGCGGCGGCGACTGAACCGGGCCCGAGCGTGGCGTGCGGGGGCGAGGGCTTGCGTCCCGCCCCGGCATCGCCACATGACGGCATCAATGATCAATCGACTGGCGCAATCGAGTGGGTCTCATGGATATCAATGATCTGCTAACCAGCGAATGCGTGATCGCGAACCTGAGCGTCGCTTCCAAGAAGCAGGCGCTGCAGGAGATCGCGAAACGCGCGGCCGAGATCACCGGGCTCGACGAGCGCCGCGTCTTCGACGTGCTGCTCGAGCGCGAGCGTCTCGGCTCCACCGGCGTCGGGCACGGCATCGCCATCCCGCACGGCAAGATCGCCGGGCTGGACCGTCTCTACGGGCTGTTCGCGCGGCTCGAGCGGCCGGTCGAATTCGATTCGATCGACGACCAGCCGGTCGATCTGGTGTTCCTGCTGCTGGCGCCGGAAGGGGCCGGAGCGGACCATCTGAAGGCGCTCGCCCGCGTCTCGCGCCTGCTGCGCGACCGCAAGATCTGCGACAAGCTGCGCGGCTCGGACAAGGCGGATGCGCTCTACGGCCTCCTGACCGAGGCGCAGGCCTCCAGCCACGCGGCCTGAGGCCGGCCCGGGCCCACGATCCGGGGCCCCGATCCAGGACCCGATTCAGGGCCCGTCACTCCGGGGCCCGTCACTCCGGGGCCCGTCACTCCAGGACCCTGACCACCTCGGCCTCCTCGCGCTGGGCGCAGATCTTCGCGCTCATCTCGCCCATGCCGCGGGCGTGCCGGCACAGCACCTTGGTCGCCGGATCGATGCCGTCGAAGCTGTCGGCGGGCTCGAAGCGCGGCAGGCTCTCCGGCGCGGGCGGACCGCCGGCGGCGGCCGGCGTCTCCTCGAGCATCACGGTCTGGACCGCCAGCCGCTCGGTCGCGTCGAAGCGGAAATCGCGGATCGTGCCGGCTTCCGCGACGCATTCGCTCGCCGGGCGCGGCGCGGTCTCCGCCCCGGTCTCGCACAGCACCTCCCGGTCCGGGACCGTCGCGGCCGCATAGCCGGCGCGCCCGACGGAATGGACCAGCCCGTCCCTGGCCAGGCATTCGCCGACGCCGAGCGCGATCCGCGCGCGCTTCGCCGCCCCCTCGCCCGCCGCCGCCGCGCCCGCCGTCTCCTCGCTCGACACCTCCTCGCTCGACATCTCCTCGTCGATTTGGGGCACCGCGCAGCGCACCTCGCGATTGAGCGCGAGCAGCGGCTCCGGCACCGGCGGGCCGAAGATCTGCCCCTCGAAATAGGGCGTGCGCCGGAGCGCGACCTTCGGCTCGCTCTTCGACGTCCATTCGGTCCGCGTCCAGGCGACGCCGCAGCGCTCGTCGCCGCGGATCTCCGCGTCCCGGCTTTCCGCCGGCATCAGATAGCCGCGCGAATCGAGGGCGCGGACCAGCACCCGGTCGGTCCCCTCGGGGCGCGGCGCGCTCGCCACCAGCACAGTACCCGGCAGGCTCGCCCACATCCGGGTATCGGCCTCGGTCGCGATCGCCTCCGAGATGCCGTCGGCGATGCCGCCGACCGCCAGCGCGATCAGCGCGACCCCGAGGAGGGCGACGCCGGCGTCGGAATCCCCGCCCGACGCCGCCGCACTGGCCAGCGCGGCCGCCCCGGCGGTGCCCGCGACGACGCCCACCTTCTCGGCGATCAGCGAGGTGTGCTCGGCCGTGCCCTTGTAGTAGGCCTTGCCCTCGAGGACGACGTCGAAGCGCCGGCCCCCGCGCGTCGTCGCCTGCCAGTAGATGTCCTCCGCCCCGAAATCCTCGACCCGATGGTCGCCGGCCCGGGCGACGATCCGCTCGATCGGCTCCGTCCGGCCGGGGAAGAACTTGAGCAGTTCCTTGTATTCCCCGAGCGCCCCCTTCTTCGGCCCGCCGTCGCGCTCGACCACGATCAGCAGATCGTCCTCGGCCGCGGGCAGCGGGAAATCCGGCTTCAGGCGGCGCGCGGCCGAATAGGCGTCCGCGGCCAGCGTGCTGTCGCCGTTGCATTGCGAGGCCCAACCCTCGAGCGCGGCGAACAGCCAGTAGTCGCCCGCATTCTCGCTCTCCTCGGCGAGGAAGTCCTGCAACTGCGCCGATTTGAAGGAAGCGCGGGCGTTCTCGTAGTCGCCCGACATCAGGTCGAGCAGGCCGCGATAGTAGAAGCTCATCGCGCGCTCATAGGGCTCGCCCTTGAAGAGCTTCTCCGATTCCGCGTGCCAGAGCGATCGCGCGCGCTCCGCCTGCTCGGAATCGGCGATGGTGCTCTCGATCACCGCATTGACCTGATCGAAGCTCTCGCCCGCGCGGGCGAGATCGCCCTGTTCCAGCGCGACGGTGCCGAGCTCCATGTAGCCGAGCGGCGCATCCTCGCGCGCACCGGCCTTGATGCGGGTGAGATAGGGCCGGTAGGGCGCCGGCTCGGCCGCCGGATCGATCGCATCGACATGGGCCTGCCAGGCGGCGGCGGCCGCCTTCTCCTCGGGCGAATCCTCGAGGCCCAGCGCCACCATCGGATCGTCCATCGTCTGGCACCCGGCGACCCCCAACAGGATCGCGCCGGCCAGCAGCGCGCGTTTGACCATGATTCCCGCCCCCCCGGTCGCCCAGTCGTCCCCGATCGTCCCTCGGGAAGCATATCCCGCGGGACGCAGGGATCAACAGAAATGCCCGCATAGGGCGGTCTTTCGGGGGGATTTCGCGGGTATGGGGCTCAGGGCTGGGGCTCAGGCCTCGGCCTCGATCGCCTCCATGTCCTCGTCGGAGAGGCCGAAATGATGGCCGATCTCGTGGATCACGACATGCCGGACGAGCAGCGCCAGATCCTCGCCGGTCTCGCACCAGTAGTCGAGGATCGGGCGGCGGTAGAGGAAGATCATGTCGGGCTCGCCGGCCGGGTCGGCCACCGACTTGCGCGCGAGATCGACCCCCTGATAGAGCCCCATCAGCTCGAACGGGCTCTCCAGCCCGAGCTCGTCCAGCACGTCGTCGGGCGGAAACTCGTCGACCCGGAAGACGATGTCGCCGAGATATCGGGTGAATTCCTCCGGCACGGTGTCGAGCGCCTGGCACGCCATCCGTTCGATGTCGTCGAGGCCGGGCGCCTTGTGGCCGTGCCGACGATGTCTTGCATGGGTGACGTGTGTCATGATGCGCCTATATGGGAGGGAGAGCCCCGATCACGCAAGTCACCCACCCAACGGAAAAGCGAGGGACCAGAATGGCGGAGAAACTGACCGGAGCGGCACTCGACGAGGCGCTGCGCCAGCTCGACGGCTGGCGCCGCAAGAGCGACCCGGACGCGATCCAGAAGAGCTTCCAGTTCAAGAGCTTCAACCAGGCCTTCGGCTTCATGACCCATTGCGCGATGAAGGCGGAGAAGCTCGACCACCATCCGGAATGGTTCAACGTCTACAACAAGGTCGACGTCACGCTGTCGACCCATGACGCGGGCGGGCTGACCGATCTCGACATGCAGATGGCGTGCTTCATGGACAATGTGGCGGCGCGCTTCGGCTAGCGCATGGCGCTTGCGGGCAGGGGCCGGCGCGGGCTAGAAGCGCGTCTGACAGGAAAAGCCTTCCCCCTTGAGGGGGGAAGGTTTGGATGGGGGTGCGCGATCCGATAAGGATCGCCCCGGCGCGTCGCGACGGGATGGGGTCGGTCCGCGCGCCTGACGGCGCGCCCACCCCCTCCCCGACCCTCCCCCCTCAAGGGGGAGGGTGGATGAACCAGACGCCGCCATCCGAGGAAGACCGCCCATGACCGAGCCCGCCCTCACCCCCCGCCGGCCGCAGGACCGCATCCTGGTCGCGATCGACACGCCGGACGCGGATCGCGCGGGCGCGTTGAGCCGGGCGCTCGCCGGCCATGTCGGCGGCATCAAGCTCGGCCTCGAATTCTTCAACGCGAACGGGCCCGACGGCGTTCGCCGGGTGGTGCGCGCGGCGCCCGAGGAGACGCCGCGGGGGCAGCCGCCCACGCAGCAGCGTTTCTTCCTCGACCTCAAGTTCCACGACATCCCGAACACGGTCGCGGGCGCGGTGCGCTCGGTGATGCCGCTCGGCCCTTCGATCCTCAACGTCCATGCCGGCGGCGGGGCCGCGATGATGAAGGCGGCGCGCGAGGCGGCGGAGTTCCAGGCCGACAGCCTGGGAATCGTGCGCCCGATGCTGATCGCGGTGACCGTGCTGACCAGCATGGACGACGACGACCTCGCCGCCGTCGGTCAAAGGGGACCGGCCGGCGAGCAGGTGGTGCGCCTCGCCCGGCTGACGCAGGAGGCGGGGCTTGACGGCGTCGTCTGCAGCGCGCGCGAGATCGCCGCGATCCGGGCCGCCTGCGGGCCCGACTTCAAGCTGATCGTCCCGGGCATCCGCCCCGCCGGCGCCGAGACCGGCGACCAGAAGCGTACCATGACGCCGGCCGACGCGCTCGCCGCGGGCGCCGACTTCCTGGTGATCGGCCGTCCGATCACGGGCGCCCCCGACCCGGCCGAGGCGGCCGATGCGATCGCCGCCGAGATGGCGACCTAGGCGGTCTCCTTCGCCGGCCGGCCGCCGGCCGCCGGCAGGATCACGGTGAAGCAGCTGCCCTCGCCCTCGCGGCTGGTGATGCTGAGCCGCCCGCGATGCCGGTTCAGGATGTGCTTCACGATGGCGAGGCCGAGGCCGGTGCCGCCCAGCTCGCGCGAGCGCGCGGCGTCCACCCGGTAGAAGCGCTCGGTCAGGCGCGGGATATGGTCGGCCGGGATGCCGGCGCCCTTGTCCTTCACATCGACCGCGAAGCGCCGCGGGTCGCGCCGGCGCACCACCACCTCGACCGGCGTGCCCGCCGTGCCGTATTTCAGCGCGTTGTCGATCAGATTGAGGAAGACCTGCATCAGCTGGTCGGAATCGCCGCGCACCCGCGCCGGCTCGCCCTCGGGCAGGGTGACGGCGAGCGCCATGCCCTTCTCCTCCGCCTTCAGGGCCAACATCCTGGAGACGCTCTCCAGCAGCTCGGCCAGATCGACCGACTCGGTCGGGCGGCTGTGCTCGTCGAGCTCGATGCGCGATAGGCTGAGCAGATCGTTGATCAGGCGGAACATCCGCTCCGCCTGGTCCTGCATGATGGCGAGGAACTTCTCGCGCGCCTCGGCATCTTCCTTGGCCGGGCCGCGCAGCGTCTCGATGAAGCCGGAGAGGCTGGTCAGCGGCGTGCGCAGCTCGTGGCTGACATTGGCGACGAAATCGACGCGCATCTGCTCCGAGCGGATCAGCGCCGTCACGTCCTGCAGATCGACCAGCAGCACCGGCTGCTCGCCCGGCGCGGCGCCGACCGCGCGGCCGGTCTCGGGCGGGGATTCCACCGGCTCGACCCGGGCGATGTAGGTCGCCGCCGCCGGACCGGGCAGGGAGACCTCGACCTGCTGCGCGCCGGATCCGGCGAGCGCCCGGTCGATCGCGGCAAGCAGGTCCGGATGGCGCAGCCCCTCGCCGATGTCACGGCCGACCGGGGCCTTGTCCAGCAGCCGCTCGGCCGCGCGGTTGGCGCGCACCACCCGGCGCTGGCCGTCGAGGAACAGCAGCGGATCGGGCAGCGCGGAGATGATCCGGTCGGCGAGCGCCGCCTTGCGGGTCAGCGCCTGGGAGCGGGCCTCGGTCTCCTCGGTCAGCCGGGTGAGGCGATCCAGCACCGCGCGCTCCGCCGCGACCCGGCGGCGCACCGCATAGAGCCCGCCGAGCGCGACCGCGAGCCCGACCAGGATCGCCGGCGCCGGCTCGATCCGCCCGCTCTGGACGAAATAGGCCAGCAGCAGACAGGCCGGCACGACGGCGACGAGGAAGGAGCGCGTTCCGGGTCCCGGCATCTGGTCCGCTCGTCCTCCCCGCCGGTGCCGTCAGAGCAGCGAATCGTAGGCGGAAAGCGCGGCGGTCGCGACGATGTCGCTGACGCTCGCCCCGATCTGGACGACCTGCGCCGGCTTGGAAAGGCCGACCAGCAGCGGGCCGATCACCGTGCCGCCGCCCAACTCCTGCAGCATCATGGTGCCGAGATGGGCGGAGTTGATGCCCGGCATGACCAGCACGTTGGCCGGCCCGCTGAGCCGGCTGAAGGGATAGACTTGGCGCATCATGTCGTAGTTGAGCGCGGTCGAGGCCGACATGTCGCCCTCGTACTCGAACTCCGCCCCGTGGGTGTCGAGCCGCTCGACGGCGGCGCGCACCCGGTCGGTCGAATCCCGGGTCGGATTGCCGAAGTTCGACGAGCAGAGCATCGCCACCCGCGGCTCATGGCCGAGCCGGCGGGCGTAGGCCGCCGCCTCGGTCGCGATGTCGGCCAGCGTCTCCGGCGTCGGCAGGTCGTGCACCAGCGTGTCGGCGACGAAGATCGTGCGTCCCTTCGCGATCAGGATGGTGACGCCCATCGCCCGCTCGCCGGGCTTGGGGTCGATCACCTTGGTCACGTCGTCGAAGGCGACCGAGAAGCTGCGGGTCGCCCCGGTCACCATCGCGTGCGCGTCGCCGAGCGCCACCATGCAGGCTCCGAATACGTTGCGGTCGCGGTTCACCAGGCGCTGGCAGTCGCGATAGAGATGCCCCTGGCGCTGCAGGCGACGATAGAGGAAGTCCGTGTATTTTTTGTTGTTCTCCGAGAGCCGCGCATTGTGAATCTCGAGCTCGATCGAATCGTCGAGGCCGAGCGCCTTCATGGTCTGGCGCACATGCTCCTCGCGCCCGATCAGCACCGGCTCGCCATAGCCGGCGTTCTTGTAGGAGACGGCGGCGCGGATGACGCGCTCCTCCTCGCCCTCGGCGAAGACGACGCGGCGCGGGTTGTTGCGCACCTTCTCGAAAATGATGTGCAGCATGGAGGCGGTCGGATCGAGCCGCGCGCGCAGCTCGGTCTGGTATTCCTCGATGTCCATGATCGGCTGGGTCGCGACACCGGAATCCATCGCCGCCCGGGCGACCGCCGCCGGCACCGAGACGATCAGGCGCGGGTCGAACGGCGCCGGGATGATGTATTCCGGGCCGAACTGCAGGCGCTTCCCGCCATAGGCGCGCGCCACCTCGTCCGGCACGTCCTCGCGCGCCAGCGCGGCGATCGCCTCGGCCGCCGCGATCTTCATCGCGTCGTTGATGGTCGACGCGCGCACGTCGAGCGCGCCGCGGAAGATGTAGGGGAAGCCGAGAACGTTGTTGACCTGGTTCGGGAAGTCGGATCGCCCGGTCGCCATGATCGCGTCCGAGCGCACCGCCGCCACCTCGTCCGGCGTGATCTCCGGATCCGGGTTGGCCATGGCGAAGATGATCGGCCGGTCGGCCATGCTCTCCACCATCGCCGGCGTCACAGCCCCCTTGACCGAGAGGCCGAAGAACATGTCGGCGCCCTCGAGCGCGTCTTCCAGCGTGCGCGCGTCGGTCTTCGCCGCATGCGCCGACTTCCACTGGTTCATGCCTTCTTCACGGCCCTGGTAGATGACGCCCTTGGAATCGCACATCAGCACATGGTCGTGCGGCATGCCCATCGCCTTCAGCAGCTCGACGCAGGCGATCGCCGCGGCGCCCGCGCCGTTCACCACGAGGCGCGTCTCCGAGATCTTCCGGCCCGAGAGATGCAGCGCGTTGATCACGCCCGCGGACGCGATGATCGCGGTGCCGTGCTGGTCGTCATGGAAGACCGGGATGTTCATCGCCTCGCGCAGGCGCTGTTCGATGACGAAACATTCCGGCGCCTTGATGTCCTCCAGATTGATGCCGCCGAAGCTGGCGCCGAGCAGGCGCACGCAGTTGACGAACTCGTCGACATCCTCGGTCTCGACCTCGAGATCGATGCCGTCGACGTCCGCGAAGCGCTTGAACAGGACCGCCTTGCCCTCCATCACCGGCTTGGAGGCGAGCGCGCCGATATTGCCGAGGCCGAGCACCGCCGTGCCGTTCGAGATCACGGCCACCATGTTGCCCTTGGCGGTGTAGTCGTAGGCGCAGAGCGGGTCCTTCTGGATCCTGAGGCAGGGCGTGGCGACGCCCGGCGAATAGGCGAGGCTGAGGTCGCGCTGCGTCGTCAGCGGCTTGGTCGCCACCACCTCCAGCTTGCCCGGGCGGCCCTGCGCGTGAAACTGCAGCGCGTCTTCTTCCGTGATCTTGCGGCGTTCGTCGGCCATGGCGCGTGTCGGCTCCCCTGATCGCTTCGGACGCGGCCCCCTTGGGCGGGGCCTTCCACGCCATAGTGACGGGGCGGCCGGGGGCTTACAACCGGGTCGCGCGGGGT
>MRWG01001658.1_pt1 | contig 13328 bp, 11 predicted proteins | sample 1013341 | NCBI WGS metagenome assembly MRWG01 (sample SAMN06117577, study PRJNA244670) | biofilm metagenome | biome: Water; feature: Cathode Biofilm; material: Biofilm; isolation source: microbial consortium enriched at the cathode of a solar microbial fuel cell | place: USA: District of Columbia ... | reverse complement strand
CAGCCCCAGCGCCTATCGCCGGGCCCACCGCGCCACCGGCGGTTAGGCTCGATATCCACCGGCCGGCCTGTCGTCGCGGATGACAAATCTCTCCAAAGCTGATAATTTAATTGAGCGCTTATATAAAAATTGGAGAAGCGTCGTGCGTAACTCACTGGAAAATTTGGAAATCCCGGGCGATTGGGACCGCTCCGGACTCCCGAGCTGGACCTATTTCAACAAGGAACTGCTGGACCTCGAGACCGATGTCCTGTTCCGGCGGCACTGGCAGCTTGTCGGCCATGTGAACGACCTGCCGGAGGCCGGCAACTACGTCTGCTTCGACATGTGCGGCGAACGGGCCGTCATCATCCGTGGCCAGGACGAGGTGGTGCGCGCCTTTCACAACGTCTGTCGCCACCGCGGCTCGCGCGTGGCGACCAAGCAGAAGGGGCAGTGCCGCTCGGCGCTGGTCTGCCCGTTTCACGGCTGGAGCTACAACCTGGACGGCACCCTCCGCAGCCCGGCCAAGCCGACCACCCTGCCGAAGCTCGACCCGGTCGAGCACGGCCTGAAGCCGCTGGACTGCGAGATCTGGCACGGCCTCATTTTTATCCGCTTCAAGGAGAGCAGCCAGCCTTCGGTGAAGGAGATCATGGCGCCCCACGAAGCGGAGGCGGCGCACTACAGGATTGCGGACATGGTGCCGGCCTACGGCGGTTATTGGAAGTCGGAGACCGCGGTGAACTGGAAGGCCGTGCGCGACGTCGACAACGAGGGCTATCACGTGCCCATCGCGCACCCCGGCCTGCAGGATCTCTACGGCCACGGCTACTACGACGAGCCGCTGACCAATGGCGCCAACCGCTCCTTCGCCCCGTTCAACGACGGCCCGGGCCGGCTTTGGAGTGTGCGCAACTACAAGAAGATCCTGCCCGAGATGCCGCACCTGCCGGAGAGCCACCGCCGCGCCTGGGTCTACCTCGGCATGTTCCCGAACACGGTGATCTCCCTATATCCGGACTCCGTCATGTTCTATCAGGAGTTCCCGGTTCACCCGGGGCTCACCCTGCAGCGCGGCGCGACCTACCGCTACCGCGAGGAGTCGCGGGAGACGCGGCTGGCCCGCTACCTCAGCACCCGCATCGAGCGGGAGACCGGGCGGGAGGATGTCCAGCTGACCATCTGGTCCTGCGAGGCGACGAAATCGAGCGGCTACGAGGGAATCATTCTTTCCGACCTCGAATATGGCGTGCGAAAGTTCCATGATCAGCTGCGCGAGCTGCTGCCGGTGATGAACCGGGACAAGGAGCCGGCGGCCGGAACCATGGAACAGACCAACAAGGACCTGCTGGTGCGCGAAGTCGCATAGCAAGCAGGCGGTCCGGAAACACTTGAGGCAGGGAGGCCGGGCCGACGGGGGCCGGCCGGAAGGGGGACCAGGGAGTGAGTTCGCGAGGCGCCGTCGGGCGCTGTATCCGCAGACCCCGCAGCAGGGGAGGCGCGGCGGCATGACCGCCGCAAGCGAGGCCCCGGCCGCCGGGACCGCCGACCGCGCGGGTGTCGCGGCCCTCGGGCTGCGGGCGCGGTTCTGGCGCAGCGAGGAGCTGCGCGGTCTCACGCTTATCAGCCCGACCTTTCTCTATGCCCTCTTGCTGTTGCTGACGCCGATCCTGGTGATCATCGCCTTCAGCTTCTGGACCCAGAGCTACCTCGACATCGACCATACGCCGACGCTGAAGAACTATCGCGAGGCCTGGACCGATCCCCTCTACCGCACCTTGATGTTCCGCTCGCTGGGCGTCTCCGCACTGGTCACCCTGATCACCGTGGTGCTGGCCTACCCGATGGCCTACTACCTGTCGTTTCACGTGACCCATCGCAAGGCGCTGTGGCTGTTCCTCATCACCATTCCTTTCTGGACCAGCTACCTGCTGCGTGTCTTCGCCTGGAAGATCATCCTGGGTTACAACGGCGTGGTGAACTCCACCTTCCTGGAACTCGGCATCATCTCCGCGCCGATGGAGTTCCTGCTCTACAACGTGAACTCCGTGGTCATCACCCTGGCGCACGCCTGGGCGCCCTTCGCGATCCTGCCGATCTTCGTCTCCCTGGAGAAAATCGACAGGAGTCTCCTTGAAGCGGCGACCGATCTGGGTGACAGCCCGGTCATGCGCTTCCTGCGCGTCACCCTGCCGCTGTCGCTGCCCGGCATCATCGCCGCCTCTCTCATCGTCTTCATCCCGACCGTCGGCGACTACGTGACCCCGCGCCTGGTCGGCGGCAAGGACGGGCTGATGATCGCCAACATGATCCAGATCCAGTTCGGCAAGGCCAACAACTGGCCGCTCGGCGCGGCGCTGGCCATCTCGACCATGATCATCGTCACCGCGGCGTCGCTGATGTTCGTCGGGCTGATGCGCCAGCTCACCACCAGGTTCCGTTAGCGGGGGTGGCGGCATGAAGATTCGGCCTCTCGGTATATATGCTGTCGTCTATCTGGCGTTCCTCTACGTGCCGGTTCTCTTCCTGCCGATCTTTTCCTTCAACGACTCGGCCATCGTGGCCTTTCCGCTGAAGGGCGTCACCACCGAGTGGTACGGTCAGCTGTGGAACAACGATGCGATGCACGGGGCGTTGTGGAACAGCCTCAAAGTCGGCATCGCCTCGGCGGTTATTTCCACCCTCCTCGGCATCTGCGGCGCGCGCGCCCTCACGCGCTATGCGTTCCGCGGCAAGCGCGGCATGACGGCGCTCATCATGCTGCCGCTGGTGCTGCCGGAGATCATCGTCGCCGTCTCGCTGCTGGTCGTGCTGCTGCAGCTCGGCTTCAGCCTGTCGCTGGTCAGCGTCACCCTGGGCCATATCCTCATGGCGATCCCTTTCTCGATCGCCGTGCTGAGTTCCAGCTTCGAAGGTTTCGACCGCAGCCTGGAGGAGGCCTCGCTGGATCTCGGCGAAGGGCCGGCGGGCACCTTTTTCCGGGTCACCCTGCCGATGGTGGCACCGGGCATTCTCTCCAGCCTGTTGATCACCTTCACGATCTCTCTGGACGAGTTCATCGTCGCCTTCTTCCTGACCGGCACGGAATCGACCCTGCCGATCTACATCTGGAGCCAGCTGCGCTTCACCGCCAAGCTGCCGCACGTCCTGGCGCTGGGCAGCGTGCTGCTGCTGGCCTCCTTTATCCTACTCTCGGTCGCGGAGGTGTTGCGCCAGCGCGCGGCGAAGCGGGCCGGCACAGGCGTTACCGGAGGCTTCCTATGAACGACAGGGCCATCATCGAAATCGACCGCGTGACACGGCGCTTCGGCGACTTCGCCGCCCTGGACGCGGTCTCGGCAGAAATCCGACAAGGCGAGTTCTTCTCGCTGCTGGGGCCGTCCGGTTGCGGCAAGACCACGTTGCTGCGGCTCATCGCCGGCTTCGACGAGCCGACTTCCGGCGCCATCCGCATCGACGGTCAGGGCATGGTCGGCGTGCCGCCCAACCGGCGCCCGACCAACATGGTGTTCCAGAGCTATGCCATCTTTCCGCACCTGACGATGGAGGAGAACGTGGCCTACGGCCTGCGCCGGCTGCGTCTCGACAAGCAGGAGCGCAAACGCCGCGTGCAGGAGGCCCTCGACCAGGTCGACCTCGGCCACCTCGGCGCGCGCAAGAGCAACGAAATTTCCGGCGGCCAGCGCCAGCGCGTCGCCCTTGCCCGCGCTCTCATCATGCGACCCAAGGTGCTGCTGCTGGACGAACCGCTGTCCGCCCTGGACAAGAAGCTGCGCGAGCAGATGCAGGTGGAACTGCGCCACCTGCAGCGTCAGGTCGGCATCACCTTCATTCTGGTGACTCACGATCAGGAGGAAGCGCTCACCATGTCGGACCGCATTGCGGTGATGTTCAACGGCCAGATCGCCCAGTGCGATCGCCCGGAGGAGATCTACCAGCACCCGCGCAGCCGCGACGTGGCGGAGTTCATCGGCGGCATGAACTTCCTCGAGGCCTCGCTGCTGCGCCAGAGCGAGGCCTCCATCGAGGTCGACGTCGCCGGCTTCGGCCGCGCGGAGCTGAAGAAGCCGGCCGGCGCCGTCTACAACGGCGGGCCGATCACCATCGGCGCGCGGCCTGAGCGCATGACCCTGCTGTTCGGCGAGGATCCCGGCCTGGCGCGTGTGGTGGCCGGCACCGTGGTCGAGGCCTCCTACTACGGTGACATGACCTACTATTCCATCGCCATCGACGCCCTGGAGAAGCCCGTCACGGTCTCCATGCGCAACACCATCGGCCGCCGCAGCCTTACCGCCGGCGAGAAGGTCGAGATCGGCTGGAGTCCCGAATCCCTGGTGCCCCTGGTCTAGCCCCGTACCTGGCAAAACGAGGGGCGGTGCGACTGCCCGCAACACTTGTGTGGTGCTGCGCGAACCGCAAGAGCGCAAATGTCGGAAAAGCCCGCAGATAGCCTCGCCGGCGGCCGGTCTTCCTGGCTTCCCCTGGTGGCGCTGTTCACCAGCGTCTTCTCCGTCTGCATATCCTTTGGCGGTCTCACGCCGCTGATCTCCCTCACCCTCGAGGCGCGGGGTATCGACGGCGCCCTGATCGGCCTGGTGGTCGCGGCACAACCGATCGGAACCATCGTTGCGGCGGGTTTCGTGCCACGCCTGCTGCGCCGCTTCGGCACCGCCGACACGATCCTGGCCTGCGGCCTGGTTTCGGCTCTGATGGCTGCGCTGCTGCCGGTGTTCTCCAGCGTTCCCGCGTGGCTGCTGCTGCGCTTCGTCGCGGGCCTCGCGGCCGCCGGCCCCTGGATCGTCACGGAGACCTGGATCAATGCCATCGCGACCACGGGCGGGCGCGGCCGTATCGTCGGCCTGTACGGCAGTGTCATGGCCGCCGGCTTCGTCGTCGGCCCCCTGCTGCTGACCGCGGTCGGCACCGAGGGCGCCCTGCCGTTCATGGCCTTCGCCCTGCTGCTCGCCGTTGCGCTGCTGCCGATCTTCCTGACCCGCGACAAGGCCCCCCGGCTCCAGGTGGCGAACAAGCCGAAGTATGCGCATATCCTCTTTGCGGCGCCGACGCTCTTTGCCGCGGCGATTCTGGCGGGCTTCGTCGATATCGCCTTCTTCAGCTTCCTGCCCATCTGGGGCCTGCGCAACGGCATGGAGCAGTCCTTCGCCGTCACGCTGCTGACGGTATTCGTCACCGGCAATGTCGTTCTGCAGTATCCGCTCGGTTGGCTTGGCGACCGCCTGGGCTACCGCGTGGCGATGGTTCTCTGCGGGCTCGTTTGCCTGGTGGCGCCGGCCATCGCGTCACAGGCTCTGGGTGCGCCCTGGCTGCTTGTAGTGACGCTCTTCTTCTGGGGCGGCGCAGCCTGGGGCATCTACTCGATCGCCCTCGCCGCACTGGGCGTGCGCTTTCGCGGTACGCTGCTCGCCGCGGCGAATGCCGTCTTCGTGATCGCCTACGAGGCGGCCAACATCGTGGGGCCGCCCGTGGCCGGCGCGGCGGTCGACTACTGGCCGCAGCATGGCCTCATGATTCTGATGGGCGGCGTCGGCGGGCTGTTTGTCCTGCTCGTCATGAGCCGCCTCGGGCGGCCGCAGCCGCTGGAGGAATAGGGCGCGGCGGTCGGCTTCGTCACAGCTGCGCGGCGACGGCGATCCCGACCACCACAAGCATCGAGGTGGCCATGGCGACGTTGATGGCCCTTTGGATCTTGGGGGCGAGTTCCAGGCGCCTCAGGGTCACGCCGGCCCACAGCCAGGCGAGGTGGATCGGGATCCAGATGGCGTTCAGGATCACCAGCTTGATCGCGGTTTCCGTCGCCAGCGCGCCGGGCAGGAAGGCAAAGCCGGAAAACAGCGCGGTGTTGACCGCGTAGGCCTTGGGGTTGATCGGCTGCAGGGCGACCCCGTTCCAGAAGCCGGGTGCCGTCTCCGAATGGATGAAGGCGATGCGGGCCCCGGCGAACGCGATCTTCGCGGCGAGCCACAGCAGATAGGCGGCCGATCCCCAGAGCAGGACGGTGCGCAACCAGGGAACGCCCAGAACGACCGCTGCGACACCCGATATCACCGCCGCGGCGACGAGAAAGTTGCCGATGAAGAGTCCGGCGACATAGGCAAGCCCGGCCCGATAGCCGAAGCCGGAGCCGACGCCGGCCGTCGAGAGAACGCCGGGACCGGGGGTGATGATCAGGAAGAAGACTGCAGCCGCGAATTCGATCATGCGCGCTGGTAGCAGCCGGGCGGGCAACAAGCAATACGCTGCCAGCGGTAAACCCTGGCTGGCGGCACCTTAGTCCGGGGCCATGTTCTTTTCGCTGAGCTCCTTGATGGCGTCGGCGTTCTTTTCTAGATGACTCAGGCCCATGCCGCGGAGAACATGGGGTGCCTTGGTGAACTGGATGTTCGTGTAGCCGATAATCTCGATACGATTGCCCCAGGGATCGAGGAAATCGAGGAAACGGCCGGGCAGCGGCTCGATACCGGCCGCCGCCAGAGCTTGGCGCACCGCCTCCTTGTCGTCGACTACCAGGCCGAAGTGGCGCTCGTCGTCGGGTGCCTGGCGGCGGCCCTTTTGCAGGGCAAGGAACTGGTCGCCCAGGTCGATGAAGGCGGATGTTTCGCTCTTGCTGCGCAGCTCGAATTCGAACAGGCGGCCATAGAAGGCCAGCGCCTCGTCGATGTCGCCGACCTCTAGGGCGACGTGATTGAAGCCGACGGCGCGCGCTTTCTTGGGCTTCGGCATTGGGGGACTCCTCGGCGCGAAAAGGGTATCCCGTAAATATAGGACAGGCACGATCTCGATACAGCCTGGCGAACGGTCTACCGAAGAAAAAAACCGCCCCCTTGCGGGGGCGGTTTCAAGATCCGGCCTGTGACGGTCGCGGGATCGTCAGAAGCCTGCCTTGATCTTCTCGAACTCGGCGATCATCTTCTCGCGCAACTCGAAGGGCAGCGGCCCCTGCCACAGGGTGTTGTCGCGGAATGCCTCCACGTTGTCGTAGCCCATGCTGGCCAGGGTCGCCTGATCCATCTCGTCCATGGCCTTCTGGTTGGCGTGGCCATAGCCCCAGTTTTCGACGAGGTAGTTGGCGGAGCGCGCCTCGAGCCAGGCATTGATGAAGTCGTAGGCCTTGTCTTCGCTGCCTTCGCCCTCGGCCAGCAGCGCATAGCCGCAGACCCAGGTGGAGAGGCCTTCCTTGGTGTCGCGCTTCATGGCCACGGGATGGCCCTCGGCCTGCATGCTCACCGACGTCTCGTTCCACGACCAGGCGATGACCACCTCGCCGGAAGCGATGACCTGGGCGAGGCTGGCGCCGTCCTGCCAGTAGACGCGCACGTTCTCGTGGACCTTGCGCAGGAAGTCGGAGGCCGCCTGGAACTGTTCGTCGGTCATCTTGCTCCAGTCCTTCACACCGACAGCCAGCGAGGCGAGGGCATAGGCATCATCGACGTTGTCGCCGATGGAGATCTTGCCCTGATACTTGGGGTCGGCGAAGACCTGCAGCGTCTGCACGTCTTCTGCCGGCACCAGGTCGGTGCGGTAGGTCAGGGCGGTGTTGCCCCAGTCGACCGGCACGAAGTAAGGCTTGCCGCCTTCGCTGAAGCCCGCCAAATCGCGCAGGCCGGGGTTCAGGTTGCCCCACTCCGGGATGCGGCTGGGGTCGAGCGGCTTCAGCAGCCCCGCCTCACGCCACTTCACCACGCTCTGGGAGCAGGGGTGGCCGAGATCGGCCTTGAAGCCGGCGCGCAACTTCTGGAAGGCTTCCTCCTCGTCGCCGAAGAAGGAGAAAGTCGGCGAGTCGCTGTACTTCTCGGTATAGCCCTCGTGGAAGGCCGGGTCTTCGTATCCCGCCCAGTCGAAGACGGTGAGTTCCGGATCCGCCGCGGCGGCGGTTCCGGCCGCCAGGGTCAGGATCGCGGCACCACCCATGATGCTGCGTAAAAGTCTTGTCGTCATGAAGCCTCTCCCTTCTTGTTTCGGTTCCCGAACCGGGACACCTGCCATGGGATCGCAAGCATTCCCCCCGCTTACGTCCCTGCGGTCTGCTTTTGCTTCCCGAAAACCGTAGGCGAGGGGCGCCCGGGCAGCAATGGTTTATTTGAGCGCTCAGTTAAATGATTGGTCCTGCCACGCTCCCGAATGATCGCTTTAGCCGCCGATTTTGGCGGAAACCCGTTGGATTGCCTGCTCCAGGATGTCGAACATCTCGTCGATCTGGGGCCGGGTGATCACCAGCGGCGGCGAGAAGACGCACATGTTGAGCAGCGGGCGCACGATAAGGCCCAGGGCCTCGCACTCGCGGTCGATGTGGTGGCCGAACTCGCGGTCGAGGGTGAGGCGGTCGGCGTCGCCGTCCAGCCGGCCTTCCACGCAGCCCACCAGGCCGATGCCGCGCGCGTCGCCGACGATGGGGTCGGACTCCAGCCTGAGGATGCGCTCCAGGAAGTAGGGCGAGATTTCCCGCACGTGCTCCAGAAGGCCTTCCTGCTCGAAGATCTCGATGTTTTTCAGGGCCGCCGCGCAGCTCACCGGGTGACCGGAATAGGTATAGCCGTTGTTGAACAGCAGGTCGGGCTGCGCGCGCTCGCGGATCATTTCCAGCAGGCGGTCGGAGATGAGGCAGGCGCCGAGCGGCAGGTAGCCGGAGGTCAGGCCCTTGGCGCAGGTGATCATGTCGGGCACGACGCCGAACACTTCCTCGCTGGCGAACCAGTGGCCGAGGCGGCCGAAGGCGGTGACCACCTCGTCGGCGATGAACAGCACATCGTATTTGCGGCAGACGTCGAAGCAGCCCTTGAAGTAACCGTCCGGCGGGATGATGACGCCGCCGGAGGCGAGGATCGGCTCGGCGATGAAGGCGGCTATGGTGTCGGGGCCGAGCTCCAGGATGGCGTTCTCCAGATCGGCGACCTTGGCGCGGCACCAGTCCGCTTCGCTCATCTCCGCCGGGCGCAGATTCGGATTCACGTTGGGCAGGAAGTGGGTGAGGCGCTCTTCGATGTCGAAGAGGGTCTTCGAGCGCTCTTTGCCGGTCGCGGTCGCGGAGAGATAGGTGGAGCCGTGGTAGGCCTTTTCGCGCGAAATGACGCGCTTCTTCTCCGGCCGCCCGAGCACGTTGTTGAAGAAATGGGTGAAGCGCAGCGCGGTATCCACCGCTGTGGAACCGCCGGTCGTGAAGCTGACGTGGTTGAGGTCGCCGGGCGACAGCTCGGCGAGCTTGCGCGCCAGCAGCGCCGAGGGCTCGCCGGCGGTGTTCCAGGGCGAATGATACGACAGCTTCATCACCTGGTCGGCGATGGCATCGGCCATGTCGCGGCGGCCATAACCTATCTGCGTGCACCACATGCCGCCGGGGCCGTCGATCAGGCGTCGCCCGTCCTGGTCGTAGACATGGATGCCTTCGGCATGCACGGAGATCGTGCGGTCGGCGTGGCCCAGGCTCGCCATGGCCTCCCAGGGATGCAGGAAATGCCGGTTGTCGTAGTCGCGGATCGTCGCTGCGCTGTTGGTCAAGGCGTTCGACCCGCTTTCCGCGGCCTGCCCCTGCAACTGTCCTTTGACTTGCATTCTAAAACCTCGCCGGCGGAGTGGCGGAACGCCGGGAATGGCGGAAGAACGGCCGCTCGACGATTGCGGCCTTCGCCATGATGCGCTCCCACTTGCCTTCCTTGTCATGATAGATCTCGACCCAGAGGTCCGAGGTCACATCGACGCCGTAGGGGGCCTTCAGCATGGCCAGCGCAATGTTTCTCTTGCAGGTCGGCGACCACAGGGTCGAGGTAATGTGGCCCGCCTCTTTCTTCTTGCGGTGATAGACGTAGGCGCTGTGCGGCGCCTTGTTGCCGTCGACTTCCAGTGCGACGAGCTGGTAGCCCGGTCCGGCCTCGGCATGTTTCAGCAGGGCGCGGCGACCGTTGAAGTGCCCCTTGCCGAAATCGACCAGGCGGCCGGCGCCCAGTTCAAAGGGTGTGCGTCCGCGCGTCGGCCGCACTGCGGCGTGGATCGACTTGAAGTCGGCGCCGCAGACCATGAAGCCGGCTTCGACGCGCGCCAGGTCCAGCGCGGCATAGCCGATCGGCCGTACGCCGTAGTCCTGGCCGGCATCCCAGAGGCGATCCCAGACGGCCACCGCCTGTTCTGCCGGCATCCACAGTTCGTAGCCGAGATCGCCGGTGAAGCCAGTGCGCGACACCATGAGTCCGGGCTCCACTTCGGCGAGGTCGAAGGGGCGCAGCCTTGCCACCTGGCCGAGACCGGCCGCCTCGAGCAGGGCGAAGCTGGTCGGCCCCTGCAGCGAGAGGCCGGCGACCGCGTCGCTTTCCTCCTCGACGCTCACGTCGAAGCCCCAGGCGATGTCCTGCAGCCAGGCGTACTGAGCTTCCTGGCAGCAGAGCCGAAAGTCCTGCTCGCCGAGGCGGAACAGCGTACCGTCGTCGATGACGAAGCCGTCCTCGTCGCACCACAGCGTATAGCCGACCCGGCCCGCTGCGATCTTGCGCACGTCGCGGGTCATCATGCGGTTCATCACGCGCTCGGCATCGGCGCCGCTCACGCGGTACTTGTGCATCGGCGAGATGTCGAACAGCGTCGCCTGGTTGCGGATGGCGAAGTATTCGGCCTCGACGCTGTCGAAGCGCCGCGCCGAGAGATAGCCGGCCCAGGGCATCCAGTCCTGATGCAGGTTCAATGGAGCGGTGCGCGGATGGAAGGGCGAGGGCACCAGGCCGCGCGGCACCATGCCGGGTACAGCGGGTGCGGGCTCCGGCGTGACGCCCTTGGCGAGACCGGAACTGTGCATCGTCGCGGTCATGCGGCGCGCACCTCCATCAGGGCCCGGCGCGCGGCGTTGTGGCCGGCGGCGCCGACGACATCGCCGCCGGGATGGGCGGCAGCGCCGCAGAGATAGAGACCGCCGACCGGCAGGGCGTAGCGCGCCATGCCGTTGACCGGGCGCAGGGTGAGCATCTGGTCGACCGACAGCTCGCCGTGGTGCCAGTGCCCGCCGGGGGCGCCGGTTTCTTGCTCGATGTCCAGCGGAGTCAGAATATCATGCGCAACCACCTGCCGGCGCAGGCCGGGGACCTGGGTTTCGAGCAGGTCGAGGACCCGCTCGCCCAGCGCCGCGCGCGCAGCCTCGTCCCAGCCGCCCTTCAGGTGGTAGGGCACGTACTGCACGATGATCGACAGGATCTGCCCCTTGCCGTCGGTCAGGCTGGTGTCGGAGAGCGCGGGCAGCAGCATTTCCAGGGCCGGGCGCTGCGGCAGCTCGCCGTACTTGACGGCGTCGAAGCCGGCTTCCAGCGCCTGCACGCCGGGGGCCAGCAGCAGCCGGCCGCTCATGGCGTCGGCGTCGAGGCCGCGAAAGGCCGGCATTCCAGAGAGTGCCAGGTTGATCTTCGCCGTGGTGCCCTTGCAGCGGACGTTGCGGATGCGGCGCACCGCCTCGGCGTCGAAGTGCTCGACCCCGGTCAGCCGCAGGGTGGTGCCGGCATCGAGGCTGGAGAGCACCAGCGGCGCCGTCAGCGTTTCGCCGCCGGCCAGGCGCACGCCGGCGGCGCGGTCCTCGGCGACCAGAATTTCCTCGACGGCGGCGTTGCGGCGGATTTCCACCCCGCGTGCCTCGGCGGACCGCGCCAGGGCGCCGCAGAAGGCGCCGAGACCGCCCGCCGGCAGGTGGCGCCCGCCGCCCTGGGCGAGGCGGTAGAGCAGGGTGAGCGCGGTGCCGGGAGAGCGCGGGCCGCAATGCCCGCCCATCACCGCGTCGAGAGCGAGGGCGCCGGCCAGCGGACCTTCGCCGATCTCGTCGAGGATCACGTCGCGCGCGTTCGACAGCAGCACGCGCAGGAACTCCCGCGCGTCCCTGGTGCCGAGGCGGCGCAGATCGAGGCCGAGTTTCGCGAGACCCCCGAGGTCGCGCCAGTCCGGGCGCTGCAGCTGCGGCGGCGTTTCCAGCAGCTTGCCGGCCAGCACGCCGGCGAAGCGGACGAGGCGCGCATGCAGGGCGGCAAAGGCTTCGGCGTCGGGGTGCGGGCTGCCGTCGGCAAAGCGGGCCTGGCCGCCCGCGATCGCCACGTGGCGGCCGTCCTCGGCCAGGGCGACGGTGGGCAGGTCGCGGCGCGCGAAGGCGAGGCCGTGGGACTTGAGATCGAGCCGCGCCTCGACCTTCGGGTGCCAGGCGTGCAGCAGATGCGCATAGCGCGGCGCGTGGAAGCCGGGTGCGATGTCGTATCCGGCGGCGGCGCCGCCCAGGGTGGCGCTCTTCTCCAGGACCAGCACCTTGCGGCCGGCCTTCGCCAGCACGCCGGCGGCGGCCAGGCCGTTGTGGCCGGCACCGATGACGATGGCGTCGAAGCCGCTCATGCCGCGCGCTCCGCCAGGCTGCTGCCCGGCGCTTTCATGCCGAGGTCGCGCAGCACCTCGCGGGCCGCGTTGGCGCCCGGCGCGGCCATGACGCCGCCGCCCGGATGGCTGGAGGAGCCGCAGAGATAGAGCCCCTTGATCGGCGTGCGGTAGTCGGCGTAGCCGGGGACCGGACGGTTGAAGAACATCTGGTCGAAGGTCAGCTCGCCCTGGAAGATGTTGCCCTCGGTGAGGCCGACCTCGCGCTCCAGGTCCCAGGGCGTGCGCACCTCCTTGTGCAGGATGAGGTCGCGGAAGTCCGGGCTGTGGCGGGCGATCTTGGCGATGACCGTCTCGGCAAGGGCGTCGCGCGCCGGGCCGTCCCAGGCTTCGCCCGAGGCCAGCTCATAGGGCGCGTACTGCACGAAGACCGTCATCATGTGCTTGCCCGGCGGTGCCATGGTGGGATCGATGGCGGTCGGGATCAGCATGTCGAAATAGGGATCCTGCGACCAGCGCCCGGCTTTCCAGTCGTCGTAGGCGCGCTCCAGTTCCTCCAGCGACTGCGAGGCATGCAGGTCGCCGTGCAGGAAGGGCGCGCCCGGCGGTGCGGCGGGGAAGCTGGGGAAGCCGTCGAGGGCGATGTTCAGCTTGGCCGAGGAACCGCGGCTCTTGAAGCGCTTCACCGCCTTCAGGAAGTCGTCCGGCAGTTCCTTGGCGTCGACGTGGTGCAGGAAAGTGCGCTTCACGTCCATGTTGGAGATCACCGTCGGCGCCTCCAGGACGTCGCCGTTCTCCAGCACGATGCCCTGGATGCGGCCGTTGTTGGAGACGAAGCTGTCGACCGGCGCGCCGCTGAGGATCTCGCCGCCGGCTTCGCGCAGGGCGCTCGCCATGGCCTGGGTGACGCCGCCCATGCCGCCGCGGGTGAAGCCCCAGGCGCCGATGGTGCCGTCGACCTCGCCCATGTAGTGATGCAGCAGCACATAGGCGGTGCCCGGCGAATA
>MRWG01001657.1_pt1 | contig 13343 bp, 14 predicted proteins | sample 1013341 | NCBI WGS metagenome assembly MRWG01 (sample SAMN06117577, study PRJNA244670) | biofilm metagenome | biome: Water; feature: Cathode Biofilm; material: Biofilm; isolation source: microbial consortium enriched at the cathode of a solar microbial fuel cell | place: USA: District of Columbia ... | reverse complement strand
TCGGCGGCGATCTTGTTCTAGGCGCGGACCAGCGGCTTGTATTTGATGCGCGTCGGCTGGTCGGCTTCCTTGCCGAGACGGCGTTTGCGGTCCGCCTCGTAGTCTTCGTAGTTGCCTTCGAACCATTCGACGTGGCTGTCGCCTTCGAACGCCATGATGTGGGTCGCGATGCGGTCGAGGAACCAGCGATCATGGCTGATGACCACGGCGCAGCCGGGGAAGGTCAAGAGCGCTTCTTCCAAGGCCCGCAGCGTATCGACGTCGAGGTCGTTGGTCGGCTCGTCGAGCAGGAGGACGTTGGCGCCCGACTTCAGCATCTTGGCGAGATGCACCCGATTGCGCTCGCCGCCGGAGAGTTGGCCGACGCGCTTCTGCTGGTCGGAGCCCTTGAAGTTGAACGCGCCGACATAGGCGCGGCTCGGCGCCTGGCGCTTGCCGAGTTCGATCACATCGAGGCCGTCGGAAATCTCCTCCCAGACGGTCTTCTCGGGGCTCAAGGCGTCGCGGTTCTGGTCGATATATCCCAGGCTGACGGTCTCGCCGATCTTGAGTTCGCCCGAGTCCGGCGTCTCCTGGCCGGTCAGCATGCGGAAGAGGGTCGTCTTGCCGGCGCCGTTCGGGCCGATCACCCCGACGATGCCGCCGGGCGGCAAGCGGAACGACAAGTCGTCGATCAGCATGCGGTCGCCGAAGCCCTTGGTCAGGTGCTCGGCCTCGATCACCGTGTCGCCGAGGCGCTCGCCGGCCGGAATGACGATCTGCGCGGTCTCCAGCGTCTCCTTGCCGGCCTCCGCGACGAGCGTGTCGTAGGCCTGAATACGGGCGCGGTTCTTCGCCTGGCGGGCGCGCGGGCTTTGCCGGACCCATTCCAGTTCCTGGGAAATGGTGCGCTGGCGCGCCTTCTCCTGTCGCTCTTCCTGGAGCAGGCGCTTCTGCTTTTGCTCCAGCCAGCCGGTGTAGTTGCCCTCGTAGGGAATGCCCTTGCCGCGATCGAGCTCCAGGATCCATCCCGCGACGTTGTCGAGGAAGTAGCGGTCATGGGTCACGGCCACGACGGTGCCGGGGAACTCCGCCAGGAACCGTTCGAGCCAGGCGACGCTCTCGGCGTCCAGGTGGTTGGTCGGCTCGTCGAGCAGCAGCATGTCCGGGTTGGACAGCAGCAGCCGGCAGAGCGCGACGCGCCGCCGCTCGCCGCCGGAGAGCTTGTCGACCGCCGCGTCGCCCGGCGGGCAGCGCAGCGCGTCCATCGCGATTTCGACCTTGCGCTCGATCGACCAGCCGTCGACGGCATCGATCTTTTCCTGCAGCGCGCCCTGTTCGGTGATCAGGTCGTTCATCTCGTCGTCCGAGAGTTCCTCGGCGAAGCGCATGGAGACTTCATTGAACCGGTCGATCAGCGCCTGAATTTCGCCCACGCCCTCCATGACGTTGCCCATGACGTCCTTGGACGCGTTGAGCTCCGGCTCCTGCGGCAGGTAGCCGATGCGCACGCCGTCCGCGGCCCAGGCCTCGCCCTGAAATTCCGTGTCCACGCCGGCCATGATGCGCAAAAGCGTCGACTTGCCCGCGCCATTGGCGCCCAGCACACCGATCTTCGCGCCCGGGAAGAAGGACAGCCAGATGTTCTCCAGCGTCTTCTTGCCGCCGGGATAGACCTTCGAAAGGCCTTTCATTACATAGATGTACTGGTAAGACGCCATGGCCGGGCGGTCCTTCGAGCATAACGGTGTCAGGGGTCGCGGAGAGTTCTAGCGTGCGGCCGCGTCGGCTGCAATCGGGAATGGGGCGGGTCGGAGCGTGCAGAAGCGGATCGCCATCGCCGTCCGGCGCCTTGTCGCAACGGGATTGCTCGCCATTCTGGCGGCGTGCGGCGGCGTCGGCGATACGGTCGAGTTCGCGTCGGCCGATCCGCCCTTCATCGACACGCTGGCGTCGGCGCCGGCCCGCACGGTCGAAGGCGGCTTCCTCGCGCCCGATGGCGCGCCGCCATGGCCGGCTGTGGTCATGCTGCATCAGTCGCTCGGGCAGGGGCGGCAGGACCGGGAGTATGCGGAGCGGCTGGCCGCCGCCGGCTATGCCGTGCTCGCCGTCGACAGCTTCGGCCCGCGCGGCGTCGAACGCACCATTGACGACCAGACGGCGGTCAGCGAGGCGGCGATGATCCGCGACGCCTACGGCGCGCTGGGCCGGCTCGCGTCTGACCCGCGCATCGACGCCCGGCGGGTCGCGGTGCTGGGCTTTTCGAAGGGCGGGATCGCCGCCTTCTACGCCGCGTTCCGCGAGATCGCCGCCGCGGCGGCGCCGGCCGGACGGCGCTTCGCGGCGCATGTCGCGTTCTACCCCTGGTGCGGCCTGGTTCTGAGCGAGCCGCGGACGACGGGCGCGCCGATCCTGGTGCTCGCCGGCGACGCCGACGATGTCGCGCCGCCAGCGCTCTGTCGGGAGCGGATCGCGGAGGCGCGCGCCGCCGATCCCGCGGCCGACATCGACCTCGTGCTCTATCCGGGGGCGCGGCATGCCTTCGACCACCCGATGCTCGCCTGGTTCGGGCGCCTGCGCGCGGGCGGTCAGATGCCGCGCGAATGCCTGATCGTCGAAGGACCGGACGGCCGGTTCGTCGAGCGGAAGACCGGCCGCGACGTCACCTCCGCCAGCATCGCCGAAGCGCTCGAGGGCTGCGCGGTCAAGGGCGGCACGGCCGGCGGCGATCCGGACGCCGCGGCCGATGCGATGGAACGCCTGCTGGCGTTCCTGAACCGGAACCTCGCAGGGTGATCGCGCGCCGCGCCATGATCGCCATTGCGTTTGCAATGCTCGCGGGTTGCGCCGCGCCGCCGCGCGGCGGGCTGCGGCCGGCGGACTATCTCAGCGCGCACGGCGCCATCCGGGCGCCTGCGCCGGAACGGTTTTCCTTCTGCATCGACCACGGCTGCGCTCGCGTCATTCCGGCGAAGCTTGAAGCGGCGCAATGGAAGGATGTCGTCAAGCCGCTCGACCTGCCGGCGCCCGACGCCAAGGCCGAGCGTCAGGCGGTCGCCGCGGCCGTCGGCCGGTTCGAACGCGTGGTGCGCGCCCGTCTCGGCGTCGGGCCGGACCGCGCCGGGACCTATCCGGGCGCATTCGACGCCGACCAGAACGACTGCGTCGACGAGACGTCGAATACGACGACCCTGTTGCTGATGCTGGCGGCCGATGGCCGGCTTCGCCTGCACGACGTGGGTCCGCCCGCCGCGCGCGGTTCGTTCCTGGACGCGGCGCACCCCCACCGGAGCGCCACGCTGGTCGAGCACGGGACCGGCGCGCGCTTCGTCGTCGACAGTTGGTTCCGCCCCTCCGGCGTCGCCGCCGACGTCGCGCCGCTGGAGCGATGGCAGGCCGGTTGGACGCCCGACGGCGGCGCGCGGAGTTGAACGAACCGGGTTAGCGCCGCTCGATCGCCGCGCGGATCAACTCCAGCCGATCATTGCCGAAGTACATGTCGTCGCCGTCGAGGAAGAAGGTCGGCGAGCCGAAGACGCCCCGGGCGATCGCCTCGTCGGTCACGTCGAACAGGCGCTGCTTGATCGCGTCGTCGTTGATCGCGGCGAGGAAGGCCTGCTCGTCCAGGCCCGCGGCGGCGGCGACCGGCCCCAGCAACTCCGGCTTGGAGATGTCCTTGTCGTCCCGCCAATAGGCCTCGAAGCAGCCGCGGGCATAAGCCGGCAGCTTGCCCTGGTCGAGCGCGTAGAAGCAGCCGCGCATGGCGCGCACGCTGTTCAGCGGAAAGACGCTCGGCGAGATCAGGGTCAGGCCTTCATAGCGCGCCCAGTCCGCCATGTCCTTCTTGTAGTAGGCGTCCTTCACGGGCACCGGATTGTCGCGCCGCTGGTAGACGGACGGGTTCACCTTGTTGAACACGCCGCCGACCAGGAAGGGCTTCCAGACGATCTCCGCGCCGACGTCCGCCGCAAAGGCCTCGATCCGGTGGAAGGCGAGGTAGGTCCAGGGGCTCGAAACGTCGAAGAAGAACTCAAGCTTGGCCATAGACCGTCGCCTTCCGGTGATGTCGTATCAGGGGATCAGGATCGTCGAGCCGGTCGTCTTGCGACCTTCCAGGTCGCGGTGCGCCTGCGCGGCTTCCTTCAAGGGGTAGGTCTGGTTGATCTCGATCTTGACGTCGCCCGAAGTCACCATCTTGAAGAGCGCCTTCGCCGACTTCTCCAGCTCCTCGCGGGTCGACGTGTAGGCCACGAGCGACGGCCGCGTCACGTAGAGCGAACCGCGGCTCGCCAGTTCGCCCAAGCCGAACTGCGGGACGGGCCCGGAAGCGTTGCCGAAGCTCACCATCAGGCCGCGCGGCGCCAGGCTGTTCAGCGACTGGACCCAGGTGTCGGCGCCGACCGAGTCGTAGACGACCGGAACGCCTTCGCCCTTGGTCAGCTTCCTGACGCGCTCGGCGATGTTCTGGGTCTTCTTGTAGTCGATGACGTGCTCGAAGCCGTGTTCCTTGGCGAGCTTGACCTTCTTCGGGCCGCCCGCCGTGCCGATTGCATGGGCGGCGACGGCGGCGAGCCACTGGCCGGCGATCAGCCCGACGCCGCCGGCGGCCGCCTGGAACAGGACCCAGTCGTCCTTCTTCACCTTGTAGGTTCGGTTGACGAGATACTCGACCGTCATGCCTTTCAGCATCATGGCCGCCGCTTCTTCGTCGCTCAGATCTTTCGGCAGCTTGAGAAGGTGCTGTGCAGGCATGATGCGGGCTTCGGAGTAGGCGCCGAGGGGGCCGGTGCCATAGGCGACCCGGTCGCCCTTCTTCACATGCGTCACGTTCTTGCCGACCGCTTCGACGACGCCTGCCGCTTCCAGCCCAAGTCCGCTTGGCATTTCAAGGGGATAGAGGCCGGACCGGTGGTAGACGTCGATAAAATTCAGGCCGATCGCGGTGTGGCGCACAAGCGCTTCGCCGGGGCCAGGGTCGCCCAGCTCGAACTGGCGCCACTTGAGAACGGAAGGCGTCCCCGCTTGTTCGAACACGAAGGCATGAACTTTCATTGTTTCCCCCTAGCACCCGTTTTGATCGTTTGTTGTGCAGGCGCGCCGCTTCCGCTAGCGTTCGCATCTAGTATTGTCACAATATTACGCAAGGCTCAGGCCCGCAATGATTCCGGCTGCCCGCTGGACGCATTGGGGATATGTGCGAAACGCAACCCAGCCCTGCCGAAAACGCTCGGTTTGGCGATTTGCCGTAAACGAAAGGAGAACATGGTTGGCCCGATTGTCCGATCTGCCGGAATCGCTGGCGCGCCACATGCGCGAGCTGCCGCTGCCGACTTATGATTCGACGCCGCATGCCGACGGCCCGCCGCTGGCGTCGCGCCGCGTGGCGGCGATCTCGACCGCCGGCCTCTCCATGCGGACCGACGCGCCGTTCGCGCTCGGCGGCGGCGACTACCGCGTGATCGCGGGCGACGCCGGCCCCGGCGACATCGTGATGAGCCACGTCTCCGTCAATTACGACCGTACGGGCTATCAGCGCGACTGGAACGTCGTCATGCCGCTCGACCGGCTGCGCGAGATGGCGGCGGACGGCGAGATCGGCAGCGTCGCCGATCATCACTACAGCTTCATGGGCGCGACCGACCCGAAGCTGATGCAGCCGCAGGCGGAGGCCGTCGCCGGCTTCCTGGCGGCGGACAAGGTCGACGCCGTCATCCTGCTGCCGGTTTGACCGAACTGCACGCGCGCCGTGTGCGCGCTTGCCCACGTCATCGAAGCCGCCGGCATTCCGACCGTCGTCGTCGCCCTGATCCGCGAACATGCCGAAGCGATGCGGCCGCCCCGCACGCTCTGGGTTCCGTTCGAACTCGGCCGGCCGCTCGGCGCGCCGGAAGACCCGGCGTTCCAGCGCCGCGTGATCAAGGCCGCGCTCGGCATGCTGGAGGGGCCGCCGGGCCCCCGGATCGTCGATTTTCCGGACGACGCCCCGGCCGACGCCGCCGTTGAGGATGAGGAGGGCTGGGCCTGTCCGGTCAGTTTCCCGCCGCCCGAGACCGGCGCGCCGACCACCTTCGCCGGACGCCTCGCCGCCGAGGTCGCGCAGTTGAAGCCCTGGCACGAGGTCTGGAAGCGTAAGCGCGGCCATTCCGGCGTCGGCGCGGCGCGGGCGGACGTCGAGGCGATCGCGGCGTTCGTCGGCGAATATGCCGACGGCGGCGATCCCGCGCCCGCGACGCCCGGCGCCGATATGGCCGACGGCATGAAGCTCGCCGTCAACGACCTGATGACCTACTACCAGGAGGCCGCCAACGCCCAGCCCGGCGCAGCCGGCAGTTTTCAGGCTGTCAGCGACTGGTTCTGGGGGCAGACGGAGGCCGGACGCGCGCTGATCGAGGCGCGTCGGCGCGGCATGGCGAGCGATGACGCGCGCCTTGCCGCCGTGACCGGACGACTGATCCTGCCGCATGTCGCTGCCGGGCGCGCCGGCTGACTCGAAGGCCGGAGCGCCTGGATTTCGCGCCGACGCCTGCTAAGCTCGCGCCCGACGCAGGATGGGAGGCGACATGGCCCGCAACACGTTGGTTACGGGCGGCGGCAGCGGCATCGGCCGGGCGACGGCGCTCAGGTTCGCGGCGATCGGCGACCGGCTGCTGGTGGCGGACGTCAATCTCGCGGCCGCCCGCGAAACGGTCGCGCGCATCGAATCCCAGGGCGGCGCCGCTGCGGCGATCGAGGTCGATGTCGCCGAAGAGGCCTCCGTAGCGGCGATGGCGGCCGCGGCCGAGGCGGACGGTCCGCTCGGCGCGCTGGTGAACTGCGCCGGGATTCTGCAGAACGCCGCCCGGGTCGAGGACATGGATCTCGCCGAGCACGACAGGCTCTGGGACGTCAACTACCGCGGCACCTATCTCTGCTGCCGGGCGCTCGGGCCGCGGATGGCGGCGCGCGGCGCCGGGGCGATCGTCAATATCGGCTCGATCGCCGGTTTCGAGATGTTCCCGTTGCCCGCCTACAGCCCGTCGAAGGCGGCGATCCATCAGCTGACCAAGATTCTGGCCGGCGATCTCGGTCCGCGCGGCGTGCGGGTCAACGCGGTCGCTCCCGGCTTCGTCATGACGGAGGCGCTCGCCGCCCGCGTCGCCGCCGGCGAACGCGATACGTCCGTCATGGAGGCGCAGAAGCCGCTCCGCCGCATCGTGACGCCGGAGGAGATCGCGGACGCGATCCTCTTCCTCTGCGGCGACGCGGCCCGCGCCATCACCGGCGTCACGCTCCCGGTCGACAATGGCTGGCTGGCCGGCCTCGCCTATACGACCTACGCCGGCAACAAGAAGAACTGAAACCGAATCCGCTCTCTGCAAACCGAGGAAACTTCGCCGACATGTCCGTTACCGTGAAAGCCGCCGTCCTCCGTGAAACCGGCAAGCCGCTGACCGTCGAGACCATCGACATCGACGATCCGGGCCCGCGCGAAGTGCGCATCCGCACCAAGGCCTGCGGCGTTTGCCATTCGGACCTGCACATGGCGGAAGGCAAGTATCCCTGGAAATACCCGACCGTGCTCGGCCACGAAGCCGCCGGCGTCGTGGACGCGGTCGGCGAACTCGTCACCTACGTGAAGCCGGGCGACCACGTCATCACCTGCCTCTCCGCCTTCTGCGGCGAGTGCGAATATTGCCTCTCCGGCAAGATGTCGCTCTGCGAGAACCCTAACCTGATGCGGGCGCCCGGCCAGAAGCCGCGTCTGGCCCAGGGGGCGGACGAAGTCTTTCAGTTCGCCCATCTCTCCGCCTTCGCGGAGATGATGCTGGTGCACGAGCATGCGCTGGTGAAGGTGCGGGAGGACATGCCGATGGACCGGGCCGCGCTGATCGGCTGCGGCGTCACTACCGGCGTCGGCGCCGTCCAGAACACGGCGCGGATCGAGGCGGGCTCGACCGTCGCGGTGATCGGCTGCGGCGGCGTCGGGCTCTCTGCCGTCAACGGCGCTGCGATCGCGGGTGCGAGCCGCGTGATCGCCATCGACCTCTCCGCGACCAAGCTCAACCTCGCCAAGGAATTCGGCGCGACCGACGTGATCAACCCGGCGGACGGCGATCCGGTCAAGCAGGTCCGCAACCTGGTCGGCGGCGGCGGCGTCCACTACGCCTTCGAGGCGATCGGCCTGAAGCAGACGGCCGAAGACGCCTTCCGCATGATCCGGCCGGGCGGCACGGCCACCGTCATCGGCATGATCCCGGTCGGCACCAAGATCGAACTGCACGGCCCGGAGTTCCTGCGCGAGAAGAAGATCCAGGGCTCGACCATGGGCTCGAACCGCTTCCGCACGGACATGCCGCGCTACATCGACTTCTACATGCAGGGCAAGCTGAAGCTGGATGAACTCGTCTCCCAGCATATCAAGCTCGGGGATGTGAACGACGCCTTCGAGGAAATGAAGAAGGGCGAAATCGCCCGCTCCGTCATCATGTTCGACTGACGGCCAGGGAAGGGAACCGCGTCATGCGCATCGTCGAATCGCCGGCGGCTCTGAAGGATCTCGTCGGCCAGGAGCTTGGCGTCAGCGACTGGGTGGAGGTCGGCCAGGATCGGATCGACCGGTTCGCGGAGGCGACCGGCGACTATCAGTGGATTCACATCGACCGAGCGCGGGCGGCGGAAGCCCTGCCGACCGGCACGACCATCGCGCACGGGTTCCTCACGCTCTCGCTGATCGCGGGCCTGCCCGTGTTCGAGGTGAAGAACCTGAAGAACGCGATCAACTACGGCGCCAACAAGGTGCGCTTCACCAACATGGTGCCGTCGGGGTCGCGCGTCCGGCTCCGCCAGACGCTGAAGTCGGCGGAGGACATGCCCGGCGACGGCGTCCGCGCCATCGCCGAGAGCGTCATCGAGATCGAAGGCGCCGATCGCCCGGCCCTGGTGGCCGAGACGATCGTCATCTACTACGGCTAAACGCCCTTTATCTTCGCCAGGATCTCCGGGGCGGCCGCTTCGGCGAGCGCCTTCAGCTCGTCGGCCGTCCGGTTCTGGATCGGGTGCGGCGTCCAGACGATGGCGGGCTCGAAGCCGAGCGCGCCGGCCTGGGCCGCCGCCGCCTGCTTGAACTCGACCGTCGCCGTGGCGCAGCCGGGAATGCCGCGGACGTCGAGGCTGTGGATGTCATGCAAACTGCACGACGTGCACGAGCCTCAATCCGCGAGGGCTTCGACGACGATGTCGGCCCGTTGCACGATGTCCTGAATGACCGCCTCCGGCGCCGGCTTGGTGTGCGTCGGCTTCTTGAAGCGGATTGTCGTGACGCCGGCCGCCTGGATCAGCGGCTCCAGCGCGTCCATGAACTCGTCGGACCGTTCCTTCGAGATCGAGAGCAGGGCCACCGTCTTGCCGGCGAGATCGGCCGGCGGCGGTCGGCGTTCGCGCAGGACGGCGGAGGTTTCCGCCGTCGGGTCGCGCATGGCGTATCCGGTCATGGATTCAGTCCTCCTGGAAGACGTGGGTGACGGGTCGGACTTCGGCGTTGTTGCGCCCGCCGGTCCAGCCGCCGATGACGGCGGACATCAGCCCGCCGGGTCCGCCGGCGCGGACGACGAGCAGTCCGCCCGGATGGAACTTGTCGACCATGCCGTCGGCGTCGGCATAGGCCTCCGCCTGCGCGGGCGTGATGCCGAGCGGATGGCCGCCGGCGCCCTCGATCAGGTCCTTCGCCGGCCGCTTCAGCGCCTGGATCAGTCCGGCCTCGATCTCGGCGCGCCGCCAGCCGGCCGCCTTGAAGATGTCGTCGTGGTTGGGCGACAGCACCAGCACCGCGTTGCCCCAGCGGGCGAGGCGCGGGTGGTTGACGCTCCAGAGCTGCATGGCGAGCGACTGGCAGAGCGTCTCCGGCGTCCGGCTCTTCTGGTCGACGAAGCCGGTGACGCCGTCCGCGTGGAATAGGGTGACGGCGGAGGCGCCCTTGGGCGCGCCGCGCGCTTCGGCCAACGGCTGCCAGGTCGGGTCGCTCTCATCCTCGGCGAAGCAGAAGGTGTACTTGCCGGGGTGACCGAGCACGGCGCGATCGATCTCCTGCGGCCGGCCGCCGCCGACATTGCGGATGATGAGCTGGAAGGCGCGGCCGATGGTGGCGTTCGCCCGGTTGCCCTGACCGAGCGCGTTGCCGCCGGAGTTCATGCCGATCCGCCGCGTGGCCGGCCCGTTCGCGATGATCATCGGGCCGGAAAACGCCAGCGTGCAGAGCAGGCCGTGCATCGCGAATTCGGGCTTCAACGCCGCCTCGATCGCGCCGATCAGCATCGGCATGTATTCCGGCCGGCAGCCGGCCATGACGGCGTTGATCGCGGCCTTCTCGACGGTCAGTTCGACCAGATTGGGCGGGACGAGGCCGATGATTTCGTCCGGTTTCCGGGACGTGCCGGCCAGCATGCGCGCGACGCGCAGATCCGTCGGCGGCGTGACGGGCAGACCGTCGCTCCAGCCGCGGTCATAGGCGACCTCAATCGGGTCCATGTCCTCGGCGACGGGAATTTCCCGCGCCTTCAATTTGATGTCGCCGGCGGCGAGCGCGAGACGCTCGACCATCCCCGGCGCGACGTTGAGCGCACCGCAGCCCGGCTGGTTCTCCGGCAAATCCTGGCCGAGGGAGTTGAGGCCGGTCAGCGCGCGCCATTCCGACTTGTTCCAGCCGAAGACGCGGCCCCGCTCGGCGCCGTCGCCTTCATAGGCGAGCACGGTCGGAACGATCTCGATGCCGAGCCGATAGCTTTCGAGCAGGTCGGCGTCGTGCCGGGGCGCCAGGCCGCGCGGGAACTCCGGCGCGTCCTGGGTCACGACGTCGACGTCGAGGCCGGCTGCGCGCATCTCGGCGAGCGCCGGCACGGCGAGGCGGCAGGTCGGGCAATCTTCCTTGACGACTGCGACGAAGCGCATGGTCTCCCTCCCGGGGCGGGCGATAGCGGCGGCGGCGAAGCGGGGTTACAGTCCCAGCCACACCTGCGTCACCGGATTTGGATCGAGCAAATGGACTTCGGCTACACCGACAAGGTCAAGCAGCTTCAGGAACACGTGTCCGACTTCATGGTCCGCGAAATCGTGCCCCGCGACAAGGAGTGGCATCAGCTGACCGAGAAGGGCGTCTTCCCGCCGCCGTTCTGCGAGGACATCAAGGCGAAGGCGAAGGCGGAAGGCTTCTGGAACTTCTTCCTGCCGACCTTGCCGGAAGACGCGCCGGGCCAGGGGCTTTCAAACCTGGAATACGCGCCGCTCGCCGAGATCATGGGGCGGATCTACTGGTCGCCGGAGATGTTCAACTGCAACGCGCCTGACACCGGGAACATGGAAGTGTTCCACATGTTCGGCACGCCGGAGCAGAAGCGGGACTATCTGACCCCGCTGTTCGAGGGAAAGATTCGTTCCGCGTTCTGCATGACCGAGCCGGAGGTCGCCTCCTCGGACGCGACCAACGTGCAGACCCGGATCGAGCGGGACGGCAACGAATATGTCGTCAACGGCCGGAAGTGGTTCATCACCAACGCGACCCATCCGCAGCTCGGCGTGATGATCGTCATGGGCAAGAGCGATCCTTCGGCGGAGACGCACCGCCAGCAGTCGATGGTGATCGTGCCGCCATCGACGCCGGGCGTCTCTGTCCGCCGCAACATCCCGATCATGCATCACATCAGCCCCGAAGGGCATTGCGAGGTGGTGTTCGACAATGTGCGCGTGCCGGCCTCCAACCTGATCGCGGAGGAGGGCGACGGCTTCATGATCGCCCAGGCGCGCCTGGGGCCGGGCCGCATCCATCACTGCATGCGCACGATCGGCCAATGCGAAGTGGCGCTGGAACTGATGATCGAGCGGGGCCTCAACCGCAACACCTTCGGCAAGCGCACCATCGACCACGACACGGTCCGGGAAGCCGTCGCGCTCTCGCGGCAGGAGATCGACATGGCGCGGCTCCTGGTGCTGCGCGCCGCCTGGCTGATCGACGAGCAGGGGCCGCGCGCCGCCCGGCTCGAGGTCTCGAAGATCAAGATCGTCGCAGCCCGGCTGCAGACGACGGTCGTCAACCGCGCCATGCAGGTCTTCGGCAGCATGGGCCTGACGCCCGACACGCCGCTCTCCTACCTCTGGACCTGGGGCCGGGCGCTGCAGTTCATCGACGGGCCGGACGAGGTGCACCTCCGCACGGTGGCCCGCTCGATCGTTCGGGAGCACGAAAAGAACGGCATGAGCCCGGTCATGCCGCACAGCTACCGGATTTCGCAGGATTTTGACGAGACCCACTAGACCTCGCCGCCGATCCTGGGAATCATGACCGTTCTGTTGCGGGGACGGCGATGATGGCGGACTTCTTCAAACGCCAGGCGCTCAAACTCCTTGAGAGCGCCGATGTCAGGCCGGGCGGGGGCCGGCCATGGGATCTGATCGTGCATGACGAGCGCATGTACAGACGCTCGATCCTGGGCGGCACCTTGGGCTTTGGCGAAGCCTATATGGACGGCTGGTTCGACGCGCCGGCGATGGACCAGATGTTCGAGCGGGTGATGGGCGGCGACCTGCGCGACAAGCTCTGGGCTTTGCGGTTCAGCCAATGCGCGCAGGCGTTGCACAACAAGCTGGTCAACCGCCAGTCGAAGGATCGGGCCGACATGGTGGCGAAAACCCACTATGACGCCGGCAACGATCTCTACGAGCGCATGCTCGATCCGCTGATGATGTACAGCTGCGCCTACTGGCAGGGCGGGGCGAACGACCTGGCCGAGGCGCAAGTCGCGAAGCTCGACCTGATCGCCCGGAAGCTCGAATTGCAGCCGGGCATGAAGGTGCTGGACATCGGCTGCGGCTGGGGCGGCGCCGCCTGCCACATGGCGACGAAATATGGCGTCAGCGTCGTCGGCATCACCGTCAGCGAGGAGCAGCTCGTGCTCGCGCAGGAGCGGGGGCAGGGCCTTGACGTCCATTTCCGCATCCAGGACTACCGCGATCTTCAGGAGAAGTTCGACGCGATCTACTCGATCGGGATGTTCGAGCATGTCGGGCATCGGAATTACGACGCCTATTTTCGGATCGCGAAGCAGTGTCTCAATCCGCGTGGCCGCTTCCTGCTGCATACCATCGGCGACCACCGGGGCGGCGGGCATGTCGATCCGTGGATCGACCGCTACATCTTCCCGAACGGCCAACTGCCGTCGCTGGAACTTCTGGCGCGCGCGGCCGAGCCCTACTTCACGATCGAGGACGTGCACAACTTCGGCCCCGACTACGACAAGACGACGATGGCCTGGACCCGGAACTTCGAAGCCGCATATCCGGACCTCGACCACGACCGCTACGACGAGCGGTTCCGGCGCATGTTCATCTTCTACCTG
>MRWG01001656.1_pt1 | contig 13344 bp, 9 predicted proteins | sample 1013341 | NCBI WGS metagenome assembly MRWG01 (sample SAMN06117577, study PRJNA244670) | biofilm metagenome | biome: Water; feature: Cathode Biofilm; material: Biofilm; isolation source: microbial consortium enriched at the cathode of a solar microbial fuel cell | place: USA: District of Columbia ... | reverse complement strand
CCATCACGCCCCCATAGTGTCCACTAACTCGTGGTGGACACTATCAATCACCCTCTATGCGCGGCAGAGCAGTGACGCCGGACGCTTACCGTTAAACTGGTTTGATGACAGGAAAAAAGTGTGGGACGCGGCGTAATCATCCTCTCGCAAAGAGGGCATCGGCTTGACTGATTTTGGTGGCTTGTGTGGGGTATTGAGTTCTGGTCAGCCATCAAGGCGTTTGGCGATATCTCCCGCGGTCTCACGGTAGTAGGTATTGGAAAGAATGCGCAGATCCCGGTGACCGCTGATCTTTGCCAGCGTCAGTACGTCGACTTTCCTGGAAAGCATGGTCAAGGCATGGGCCCGGCTGTCATGGAAGGTCAGCCCCTCGACCTGGGCCTTGTCCTTGATCTTTCGGAAGAGCACATCGAGCTGCTGCGAGGATAACCCGAAGACCGGATCGCGTATCGGGAGCGCGCGCAGCAGCGCGACCGCCGCCTTGCTCATCGGGACATCCCGGGGGTATCCGTTCTTGGTTCTCGCAAGATGGGCGACCCTGGTATCCAGATCCAGGCGATCCCAGGTCAGCCCCACGATCTCCCCCGCCCTCATCGCTGTCTCACAGGCGAATCGGAAAGCATGAAATGTCCGGGCCGTGAGGGTAGACAGATCATCGCCCGCGACACGGGCCATGCGTTCGACTTCATCATCGGATGGAAGCCTGTCACGGGGGGCAGGTTCCGCAGGCTTGCGAACCCCCTTCATGGGGTTGTCTCGCATCAAGCCCCATTCCTCCCGTGCCTGACGCAGGACGGAGCTCAGGAGCCCCATTTCACGCCGTACAGAGCCGGGGGCCACGTCACGCAACCGGGCATCTCTCCAGGCAGCGACGTCGCGTGCTTCCATGTCGCCCAGGCGAAGGTGGCCGATCTCACGCGCCATGCGCTGAAGACGTATCTCTTCCCAGCGGTGACCACGCTTTTGGGGGGACACCTCTCGCGCATATCGGTCGAACAGATTGGCCAGGCTCATCGCCGCCGCGATCTTGCCGCTGTTGATGATCTGGTACTCTTCCCGAGCGGCCCAGTCCTTGGCTTCCTGCTTGGACGGGAACACCCTGGACTTGCGAACGCCTCGGCGCGCTACCTGTGCTCGCCAGCCTTTGGTGTGTTTTGTGATGGAGGCCATTTTTACGCACGTGTGTAATTTATGCGTAAAAGGATGCGCGATTTTACGCACACATGACAAGCCACGATATTCAGAGATTTAGGTAAGTACACTGATTTTGAATGATTTTACCCGTTTCTGATCGTGTATGGATGAAACGGGTGGTGCCCAGGAGAGGACTCGAACCTCCACGGCCTTGCGGCCACTGGCACCTGAAGCCAGCGCGTCTACCAATTCCGCCACCTGGGCAGGTGTCGTGCCGCCGGCATTTAGACGCAGCCCGACCGGGTGTCAACGGCGATTTCGCGCGATTTGGCCCGCAGGCGTTATCGTCTTGTCGGGCGGGCGCGGCGACGTTAGGAAAGAGGGGATCATGCGCAGCCCGGAGGCCCCTATGTCCAAGCTCGTCACCATCTATGGCGGATCAGGTTTCGTAGGACGCTATATTGCGCGGCGCATGGCGTCTGCGGGCTGGCGGGTGCGGGTTGCCGTGCGCCGTCCCAACGAGGCGATGCATGTCAAGCCCTACGGCGTGCCCGGGCAGGTGGAGCCGGTGTTCTGCAACATCCGTGACGATGCCAGTGTGCGCGCAGTGATGCTGGGCGCGGATGCGGTGGTCAATTGCGTGGGCACCTTCGACCGTGGCGGGCGCAATAATTTCCACGCGGTACAGGACGAGGGTGCGACGCGGATCGCGCGCATCGCCGCCGAGCAGGGCGTGGCACAGCTCGTCCACCTCTCGGCCATCGGCGCGAGCGCCAATTCGGCGAGCATCTACGCACGCACCAAGGCCGCCGGAGAGGCCGGTATCGCTGCACATTTTCCGCAGGCGGTGATTCTGCGGCCCTCGGTCATCTTCGGGGCGGAGGACCAGTTCTTTAACCGGTTTGCGGGGATGGCGCGGTTGTCGCCGGTGATCCCGGTCGTCGGAAGCGACACGCGGTTTCAGCCTGTCTATGTGGACGATGTGGCGCACGCGGCGGCCAAGGCGGCCATGGGCGCGGTGGAGCCGGGCATTTACGAGCTGGGCGGGCCCGAGGTGGCCACGTTCCGCGAGCTGATGAAGATGATGCTCGGGGTTATACGCCGGCGCCGTCTGATCGTCGGAATCCCGTTCGGGATCGCGTCAGTTATGGCGGCGGTGATGGAATTCGTGGAAACGATCACGTTCGGCCTCGTGCCGCCGCAGATCACGCGCGACCAGGTGCGCAGCCTGCGGGTGGAAAACGTAGTGAGCGTGGGCGCGCGGACCTTCGCCGATTTAGGGATCGAGCCGGTGGCACCCGAGGCGGTTCTGCCCGATTACCTGTGGCGGTTCCGGCCTGCGGGCCAATACGAGGCAATCCACGAATCCGCCAGCAATTTCAAGGCGTAACGCTCCTCAACCATAAGTGAGGGCTAGCAGCACCACGCCGAGTGCGACCCGGTAGATCACGTATGGCGTGAAGCTCACCCGGTCGAGAAAGCGCATCATCACGCACAGCGCGCACCACGCTGCGGCGAAAGCGAACAGCGCGGCGAACGCTGCGCGACCGAGCAGATCAAGCCCGGCATCGGCCTGCGCGAGGTCGATGGCCAGCACTGCTCCGGTGGCGAGTGTCGCCGGGATCGACATGAGCATCGACAGCCGCGTGGCGTCGCGGCGCTCGAGCCCGATGGCGCGCGCGCCGGTGATGGTGATGCCAGAGCGAGACACGCCGGGGATGAGCGCCAGCGCTTGCCACAGCCCCATGATAAGCGCGCGGCGAATGGTCCAGTCAGGTGCGTGCAGGGTTTGCGGGGCGACCCGGTCGATCCACCACAGGAGGATGCCGAAGACGATCATCGTCCAGCCGATCACGCGGGTGTCGCGCAGTGCGTCTTCCCAGCCCATGATCACGATAACGGCCCCCGTGACCACTAGCGGTACCGTGCCGAGCAGAAGGTTGCAGGCCAGTCGTGCGTCGGTGCTTTGACGTCTGCCGCGCAGGAGGTCGGCGAGACCACGCCCGGCGGCGGAGGATTCGGCGTGGAAATAGGCGATCACGGCGAGAATCGAGCCCAGATGTACCGCCACGTCGAGAGCGACATCCTCTTCGCCGCTGCCGTTGATCTGGTGCAGAAGCGCGAGATGCGCCGAGGACGAAATAGGCAGGAATTCGGTGACGCCCTGGATGATCGCGAGCAGAAAGAGCGAAAACAGCGTCATCGAACGGGTCCCGGGCCAGCCTGTGGCCCATATAAGCGCCTGAGTTTCAATGACAACCCGAATAATATATCCGAATCGGACCTAAAAGTGTTAAGAATTCCCTCCAGAACCGATCGGTGGCGATATATTTCTTAATATATGTCAGCAATACTGCCTTTTCATGCTTTGGCATATGGTATAAAAGGGCGCTCTCAGAATTCCGGGAGGTGAAGACGTGGCGAAGCAACCCATGCTGAAATTCGTGTCGATCGGGCGGGATATGCCCGAGAAGCGGACGGCAGAGGCGCGCAGGCAGGATTTCCATGAGATCTATGCCGAATTCGCCGATGCGAAGGCGAAGGAGCAGGCCGGGCGGTGCAGTCAGTGCGGCGTGCCCTATTGCCAGACGCATTGCCCGCTGCACAACAACATCCCCGACTGGCTGCGCCTCACCGCCGAGGGGCGGTTGAAAGAAGCGTATGAACTCAGCCAGTTGACCAACACCTTTCCCGAGATTTGCGGACGCATCTGCCCGCAGGACCGGCTGTGCGAAGGCAATTGCGTGATCGAGCAGGCGGGCCACGGCACCGTCACCATCGGCGCGGTGGAGAAATACATCACCGACACCGCGTGGGAGAAAGGCTGGGTCGAGCCCATCTCGCCAACCTCGGAACGTGTTGAATCTGTTGGGATAATCGGCTCCGGCCCTGGTGGCCTCGCGGCGGCAGACGTGCTGCGGCGGGCGGGTGTGCAGGTCACGGTCTACGAGCGTTGCGACCGTGCGGGCGGGCTGATGACCTATGGCATCCCCGGCTTCAAGCTGGAGAAGGAAGTGGTGATGCGCCGGGTCGCGCAACTGGAGGAGGGCGGTGCGGAATTCGTCCTGAATTGCGAAGTCGGAACCGACATCAGCTTTGACGAAATTCGTAATAAACACAACGCTGTACTGATCGCCACCGGGGTCTACAAGAGCCGCGATCTGGATGGTCCGGGCGCAGGGGCGCAGGGCATCGTGCGGGCCATAGACTACCTGACGGCGAGCAATCGGGTGGGCTTTGGCGACAGCGTGCCGGAGTTCGACAGCGGCGAGCTGAATGCCGAGGGAAAGCAAGTGGTTGTGGTTGGTGGCGGCGATACCGCAATGGATTGTGTTCGCACCGCCGTGCGGCAGGGCGCGAAATCAGTCATCTGCCTCTACCGTCGCGACCGTGACAACATGCCCGGAAGTCAACGTGAAGTGGCCAATGCCGAGGAAGAAGGCGTGGTTTTTGAATGGCTTAGCGCGCCGGTGGGCTTCGCGGGCGACCCGGTGAACGCGGTGCGGGTGCAGAAGATGCGCCTTGGTGCACCGGACGCGACGGGCCGCCAAAGCCCCGAGCCGATCGAGGGTGCGGTCGAGGATGCGCCCGCCGACCTGGTCATCAAGGCGCTGGGGTTCGAACCCGAAGACCTGCCAACCCTCTGGAATAAAAAGGAATTGGAGGTCACGCGCTGGGGCACGGTCAAGGCCGAGTTCACCACCGGGCGCACCGCTCTGGACGGCGTTTACGCGGTGGGCGACATCGTGCGGGGCGCGAGCCTCGTGGTCTGGGCGATCCGCGACGGGCGCGACGCGGCGACCGCGATCCTCGACGATCTGAGCCCCGCGCAGGCCATTGCGGCGGAATGAACCTGTAGGTTCACGCCGCGAACCGCGAGGTTCGGGGCGGGTGCGTGACGGTGCCGCAAGGGTTTAGCAAGGATACGAGCCCGGCCTCAAAAAGGACAGGACAAGTGACCCAAATGGGTGAAACCAGGAAACCAGAGTCGGACGAGTTGACGGGGCGTTGCCTCTGTGGGGCCGTACAGGTCACGGTTCGGTCCCATGCTGCGGCCATCAGCGCCTGTCACTGTTCCATGTGCCGCCGCTGGAGCGGCGCGGCGATGTGGGTGCTGGAGGCACCGGTTGACGCGGTCGAGGTGACGGGTCCGGTGGGGCGCTATCGTTCGTCGTCATTCGCCGAGCGCGCATGGTGCGCGGAGTGCGGCACGCAGCTCTGGATCAAGGACGATGACGGGCCATACGAATTGATGCCGGGGCTGTTCGACGGCGCGCGGGGGCTGCGCCTGTCGCACGAGATATACGTGGACCAGGCGTTTGCCAGCGTCGTGCTGGCGGGCGGGCACAAGCGTGTGACGCGGGCCGAGTACGAGGCGTCGGAACGGTCGGTGCCGGACGGGTCCTAGAGTGGAATGAAACGGATGCGCCCCGGCGCAGGATGAGGAGTGATCGCGATGTCGGATTTCGATAGCAACTGGGCGGCCAAGGAAGAGTCCAAGCGCGACTGGCTGGCCGAGCATGGCATGTATGCCCATGAGGAGGAGCATTCGTCCTGCGGCGTGGGCCTTGTCGTCAGCATCGACGGCAAGCCCTCGCGCAAGGTGGTGCAGGCGGGGATCGACGCGCTGAAGGCGATCTGGCACCGCGGCGCGGTGGATGCCGACGGCAAGACCGGCGACGGCGCGGGTATCCATGTGCAGATCCCGGTGCCGTTCTTTTATGACCAGATCCGGCGCACCGGGCACGAGCCGAACGAGAACCGGCTGGTAGCGGTGGGGCAGGTGTTCCTGCCGCGCACGGATTTCGGCGCGCAGGAGCGCTGCCGGACCATCGTGGAGACCGAGGTGCTGCGGATGGGGCACACGATCTATGGCTGGCGGCACGTGCCGGTCGATGTCTCCTGCCTGGGTGAGAAGGCCAACGCGACGCGGCCCGAGATCGAGCAGATCCTGATCTCGGACGCCAAGGGGCTGGACGAGGAGAGCTTTGAGCGGGAACTGTATGTCATTCGCCGCCGGATCGAGAAGGCGGCGCAGGCGGCGGGCGTCGGCGCGCTCTATATTGCGAGCCTGTCGTGCCGCAGCATCATCTACAAGGGCATGATGCTGGCCGAGCAGGTGGCTGTGTTCTACCCCGACCTGATGGACGAGCGGTTCAGGAGCGCCTTTGCGATCTATCACCAGCGCTATTCGACCAACACGTTCCCGCAATGGTGGCTGGCGCAGCCGTTCCGGATGCTGGCGCATAACGGCGAGATCAACACGCTGAAGGGCAATCTCAACTGGATGAAGAGCCACGAGATCCGCATGGCGTCGTCGGCCTTTGGCGAGATGGCCGAGGATATCAAGCCGATCGTGGCGCAGGGATCGTCGGATAGCGCGGCGCTGGATGCCGTGTTCGAGGTGCTGGTGCGCGCGGGCCGCAAGGCGCCGATGGCCAAGACCATGCTGGTGCCGGAATCCTGGTCCAAGCAGGCCGAGGACCTGCCCGCGGCGTGGCGCGACATGTATTCCTACTGCAACAGCGTGATGGAGCCGTGGGACGGCCCTGCCGCGCTTGCCATGACCGACGGTCGCTGGGTCTGTGCCGGGCTCGACCGCAACGGGCTGCGGCCGATGCGCTATGTCGTGACCGGTGACGGGCTGCTGATCGCCGGGAGCGAGGCGGGCATGGTGCCGGTGGACGAATCGAGCGTGCGAGAGAAGGGCGCGCTTGGCCCCGGGCAGATGATCGCGGTGGACATGACCGAGGGCCGCCTGTTCCACGATGCCGAGATGAAGAACCGGCTGGCCGAAGGACAGCCGTTCGGCGAGTGGGTGGGCAAGATCAACGAGCTTGACGGGGTGCTTGCCCGCGTGACCGAGGCGCCGCTCTTTGAGGGAGGCGACCTGCGGCGTCGGCAGATTGCGGCGGGCTACAGCATCGAGGAGATCGAATCGATCCTCGCGCCGATGGCCGAGGACGGCAAGGAGGCGATTGCCTCGATGGGCGATGACACGCCCGCCGCTGTTCTCTCGCGGCAATACCGCCCGCTGAGCCATTACTTCCGGCAGAATTTCAGCCAGGTGACCAATCCGGCGATTGATTCCCTGCGCGAATTCAGGGTGATGAGCCTCAAGACGCGGTTCGGCAATCTCAAGAACGTGCTCGACGAGTCGAGCGCGCAGACCGAGATCATCGTGCTGGAAAGCCCGTTCGTGGCCAATGCACAGTGGCAGGAGATGATCCGCGCGTTCGATGCGGACGTGGCCGAGATCGACTGCACCTTCGCGCCCGGCGCGGGGGCGTTGCAGGCGGGGCTGGAACGTATCCGCGCCGAGGCCGAGGATGCCGTGCGGTCGGGGATCGGGCATATCGTGCTGAGCGATCACGGGCTGGGCGAGGCGCGCATCGGCATGCCGATGATCCTCGCGACATCCGCGGTGCATTCCCACCTGACGCGCAAGGGCCTGAGGACGTTTTGCAGCCTCAACGTGCGGTCGGCGGAGTGCATCGACCCGCATTATTTCGCCGTGCTGATCGGCGCGGGGGCGACCACGGTGAACCCCTATCTTGCCGAGGACACCATCGCCGACCGCAACCGCCGGGGCCTGATCGAGGGTAGCCTGACCGAGGCGGTGGCGCGCTATCGCGCGGCGATTGACCTGGGCATTCTCAAGATCATGTCGAAGATGGGGATTTCGGTGATCTCGTCGTACCGCGGCGGGCTGAATTTCGAGGCCGTGGGGTTGGGGCGCGCGATGTGCGCCGAGTATTTCCCGGGGCTGGTGAGCCGGATCAGCGGCATCGGCGTGAGCGGTATCCAGGCCAAGCTGGAGGAGGTGCATGGCCGCGCCTTCGGAGGCGGGCAGGATATCCTGCCGATCGGCGGGTTCTACAAGGCGCGCAAGTCGGGCGAGACCCATGCCTGGGGCGCGCAGACCATGCACATGATGCAGATGGCCTGCAACAAGGCGAGCTATGAGCTGTGGAAGCGGTATTCGGCGACGCTTCAGGCCAATCCGCCGATCCATCTGCGCGACCTGATGGCGATCAAGCCGATTGGCGAGGCGGTGCCGATCGAGGAGGTCGAGAGTGTCACCGCGATCCGCAAGCGGTTTGTCACGCCGGGGATGTCGTTGGGGGCGCTGAGCCCCGAGGCGCACAAGACGCTCAACATCGCGATGAACCGGATCGGTGCGCGCAGCGACAGTGGCGAGGGCGGCGAGGACCCGGCGCATTTCACGCCGGATGCCAATGGCGACAACCCCTCCGCCAAGATCAAGCAGGTGGCGAGCGGGCGGTTCGGCGTGACGGCGGAGTACCTCAACCATTGCGAGGAGCTGGAGATCAAGATCGCGCAGGGGGCCAAGCCCGGCGAGGGCGGGCAGCTACCTGGGATGAAGGTGACCAAGCTGATCGCGAGGCTGCGGCATTCGACGCCGGGGGTGACGCTGATCTCGCCGCCGCCGCATCACGATATCTATTCCATCGAGGACCTGGCGCAGCTGATCTATGACCTGAAGCAGATCAATCCGAATGTGAAGGTCACCGTGAAGCTGGTGGCGCAGTCGGGCGTGGGCACGATTGCCGCCGGTGTGGCCAAGGCCAAGGCCGACGTGATCCTGATTTCGGGGCATAATGGCGGCACGGGCGCGAGCCCTGCCACCTCGATCAAGTATGCCGGGCTGCCGTGGGAGATGGGCCTGACCGAGGCGCACCAGGTGCTGAGCATGAACAACCTGCGGGGGCGGGTGACGCTCAGGACCGATGGTGGCCTGCGCACCGGGCGCGACATCGTCATGGCGGCGATGATGGGGGCCGAGGAATACGGCATCGGCACCGCCGCGCTGATCGCGATGGGCTGTATCATGGTGCGCCAGTGCCAGTCGAATACCTGCCCTGTGGGTGTCTGCACGCAGGACGAGGATTTGCGCGCCAAGTTCACCGGAACGGCGGACAAGGTGGTGAACCTCATCACCTTTTACGCGCAGGAGGTGCGGGAAATCCTGGCGAGCATCGGCGCGCGGTCGCTTGACGAGGTGATCGGGCGGGCGGACCTGCTGACGCAGGTGAGCCGCGGTTCGGCGCATCTCGACGACCTGGACCTCAACCCGATGCTTATCACCGTGGATGGGGCCAAGGACGTCCGCTATGACCGCACGCGCGCGCGCAACGAGGTGCCCGACACGCTGGATGCCGAGATCGTGCGCGATGCGGCGCGGTTCCTGGAGGATGGCGAGAAGATGCAGCTTCACTACACGGTGCAGAACACGCACCGGACGGTGGGCACGCGGGTCTCATCCCACATCGTGCGCCGTTTCGGGATGCGCAACAGCCTGCAACCCGACCACCTGACCGTGAAGCTGTCGGGCAGCGCGGGGCAGAGCCTGGGCGCGTTCGCCGCGCCGGGGCTGAAGATCGAGGTCAGCGGCGACGCCAACGATTACGTGGGCAAGGGCCTGTCGGGGGGCACCATCGTGGTGCGCCCACCGATGGCGAGCCCGCTGGTGGCGCACGAGAACACCATCATCGGCAACACGGTGCTCTATGGCGCGACTGCCGGATACCTGTTTGCCGCGGGGCGCGCGGGCGAGCGGTTTGCCGTGCGCAACTCGGGCGCGCATGTGGTGGTCGAGGGCTGCGGCAGCAATGGCTGCGAGTACATGACCGGCGGCGTGGCGGTGATCCTCGGGGAGATCGGGGCCAATTTCGGCGCCGGCATGACCGGGGGCATGGCCTATATCTATGATCCCGAGGATCGCGCACCCGCGTTGGTCAACGGCGAGACGCTGGTCGCCTGCCCGGTGACCGAGCCGCACTGGCAGGACGAACTCAAGGGGCTGATCGAGCGGCACCTGGCCGAGACCGGATCGCGCCGGGCGGCGGATATCCTGCAATACTGGGACCGCGAATTGCCGCGATTCGTGCAGCTGTGCCCGAGGGAGATGCTCGACAAGATCGCGCATCCGCTGGGCGTGGAGCCGGAGGCGATTCCGGCGGAGTGAGCCAAGGCCCCGCGCGCGGGGCGCTTGCACCGCCCGCTTAAGGAGGATTTGCACCAGGAAGAGGCGGTGGGGCGCGTGCCCCGCCGCGCCGATCCGGGCATTTTTGCCGGTCAGGCCCCGCCGCCCGCGCCAAAGCGGTTTTGCCGGGCGCGGCGGGGCGCTATAGCTGGGCCATGGCGGGACGCAGGAAGAAAACGGCGAAGGGCAGGCGGCGGCGGGCGGCCCCGGTGGGGGTGTGGCGCAGGCTGCGGCGCTGGCTGTTGTGGTCCGCGCTCGCGGTGGTGGCGGTGTTCGCGCTGAGCCTGCTGGCCTATCGCTGGGTGGACCCGCCGGCGACGATCTATACTTGGCAGGAGGAACGGCGGCTGGGCGCGATCTCGCGCGAGCCGGTGCCGATGGCGCGGATCGCGCCGGTGATGGCGCGGTCGGCGGTGGCCGCCGAGGACGCCAATTTCTGCCTGCACTGGGGGTTCGACATGGCGGCCATCCGCGACGCCATCGCCGATGGCTCTGTACGCGGGGCCTCGACCGTCAGCCAGCAGGTGGTCAAGAACGTGTGGCTGTGGCACGGGCGCAACTGGGCGCGCAAGGCGCTGGAGGCTGCGATCACGCCGCTGATGGAGGCGGCATGGTCCAAGCGGCGGGTGCTGGAGGTCTATCTCAACATCGCCGAGTTCGACGAGGGCGTGTTCGGGGTGGAGGCCGCGGCGCGGCATTATTTCGGCGTGGCGGCGGCGGACCTGAGCGCGGTGCAGGCGGCGCGGCTCGCCGCGGTGCTGCCCGATCCCAAGGGGCGCTCTGCCAGCCGTCCGTCGGCGGCGCTGCGCCAACGCGCGGCGGCGATCGTGGACGGGGCGGCGACCATCGCCCGCGACGGCCGCGCCGCCTGTTTCGAGGATTGAAACCCGCGCCGGAAGCGGGCATGGAAGGGGCTGTTTCCAATAGCAGAGGCACGCATCCGACATGGCCCGGCTCTACCACGTTCCGCTCTCGCCCTTTTGCCGCAAGGTGCGGCTGTGTCTAGCCGAGAAGCGGATCGAGTGCGAGCTGGTCGAGGAGCGGTACTGGGAGCAGGATGCCGATTTCCTGCGCCGCAACCCGGCCGGCAAGGTGCCGGTGCTGCGCATGGACGGGCAGACGCTGGCCGAGAGTGCCGCGATCTGCGAATATATCGAGGAGCGCCACCCCGAGCCGCCGCTGATGCCCAAGGGGGCCGAGGCGCGCTACGAGGTGCGGCGGCTGGTGGGGTGGTTTGACGACAAGTTCCATCACGAGGTGACGGCCAAGCTGCTTTACGAGCGGGTCAACAAGAAGATCATGAAGCTGGGCTTTCCCGACAGCCGCAACGTCAAGGACGGGGCGCGGGCGGTCAAGTTTCACCTCGATTACATGGCGTGGCTGCTGGATCATCGGCGGTGGCTGGCCGGGGACGTGATGACGCTGGCGGATTTCGCGGCAGCCGCGCATCTATCGTCGCTGGATTATATCTCGGACGTGGACTGGCACCGCTCGGAGGCGGTCAAGGACTGGTATGCCAAGATCAAGTCGCGCCCCGCGTTCCGGGGGATTCTCGCGGATCAGGTGCCGGGATTTCCGCCGCCGGCGCATTATGCCGACCTGGATTTCTAGAGCGGCCGGAGGGGCGCTGCCCCTCTTGGCCTGCGGCCAATTCACCCCGGGATATTGGGGGGCAAGATGAAGGCGGGGCTGAAAGAGAGACTGGTTGCACAGGCGGTGACCGAGGGGTTTGACGCCTGCCGGGTGTGCCGCCCGTGGGATGTGGGGCATGTGCCGGGGCGGCTGGCAGCGTTTCTGGAGCGTGGCCATCATGGGCAGATGGGCTGGTTGGCCGAGCGCGCGCACTGGCGGGGGGCGCCGGATGTGCTCTGGCCCGAGGCGCGCAGCGTGATCGTTCTGGGCGAGAGCTATACGCCCGAGGGGGATGCGCTGGCGGGGCTGGAGCAGCGGGAGTGCGGCAACGTTTCGGTCTATGCGCGGGGGCGCGATTATCACGACACGGTCAAGAAGCGGCTGAAGCGGCTGGCGCGGTGGCTGATTGCCGAAGGTGGGGGCGAGGTGAAGGTGTTCGTCGATACAGCACCCGTGCCGGAAAAGCCGCTGGGACAGGCGGCGGGGCTGGGCTGGCAGGGCAAGCACACCAACCTGGTGAGCCGCGATCTGGGGAGCTGGTTCTTTATCGGGTCGGTGTTTACCACGCTGGACCTGGAGGCCGATCCGGCGGAGGTGGATCATTGCGGGTCGTGCCGGGCGTGTCTGGACGTGTGCCCGACGGATGCGTTTCCGGCGCCGTATCAACTGGATGCGCGGCGCTGCATTTCCTACCTGACGATCGAGCACAAGGGGCCGGTGGACGAGGAATTGCGCGCGCGGATGGGCAACCGCATCTATGGCTGCGACGATTGCCTGGCGGTGTGCCCGTGGAACAAGTTTGCCGTCGAGGCGCGGGAGGTGAAATACGCCGCGCGCGACGACCTGGTTGCGCCGAAGCTGGCGGAATTGGCGGTGCTGGACGATGCCGGGTTTCGGGAACGGTTCTCGGGCTCGCCCATCAAGCGAATCGGGCGGGACCGGTTCGTGCGCAACGTGCTCTATGCCATAGGTAATTCGGGCGATCCCGGCCTGCGGGAGGTGGCGCAGGGATTGTGCGAGGATGCGGACGCGGCGGTGGCGGATGCGGCGCGCTGGGCGGTGATGCGACTGTGTGATGACGCAAACGGGCTGGAATAGCCCGGCAGAGCGGTTACACCCCCTTCGGAAGGACGCGAGGCGGGAGAGCGGGCGCATGGCATTGCTATTGGGGGTGGATACGGGCGGCACCTATACCGATGCCGTGCTGTTGCGCGACGAGCGCGAGGTGGTGGCGAGTGCCAAGGCGCTGACCACGCGCCATGACCTGGCCATCGGGATCGGCCGCGCGGTGGCGGAGGTGCTGCGCGCAAGCGGCGCGCAGGCGGGCGAGATCGGGCTGGCGTCGCTGTCGACCACGCTGGCGACCAATGCGCTGGTCGAAGGGCAGGGCGGGCGTGCGGGGCTGATCTATATCGGGTTTCGCGAGGTGGACCTGGCGGCGCATGGGCTGGCCGAGGCGCTGGGGGGCGATCCGGCGCTGGTGATCGCGGGCGGCCACGGGGCGAGCGGGGCCGAGGCGGCGCCGCTGGACGAGGGGGCGCTGCGGCGCTGGCTGGAAGCGGGGCAGGGCG
>MRWG01001655.1_pt1 | contig 13363 bp, 7 predicted proteins | sample 1013341 | NCBI WGS metagenome assembly MRWG01 (sample SAMN06117577, study PRJNA244670) | biofilm metagenome | biome: Water; feature: Cathode Biofilm; material: Biofilm; isolation source: microbial consortium enriched at the cathode of a solar microbial fuel cell | place: USA: District of Columbia ... | reverse complement strand
ATTGGGTTGGATGAGGGCTTCTATGGTTTCGGGCTCGTCAATGTTAAAATAGCTGTGGCCAATGTTCCACCTCGGGAAAAACTGGGTGAAGAGGCTATGGGTAGAACCAAAAATGCTGCGGCACGATACCACATGGTCCCCACTGCTTAACAGGGCCGCAAAGGTCGAGAAGACCGCAGACATCCCGGAAGCGAAAGCGAACCCGTCCTCGGCCCCCTCCATTTGGCAGACCTTCTCGATAAATTCGGAGCTATTCGGGTTTGAATAGCGGGAATAGATATTCCGGTCCTTTTCTTCCGCAAAGGAAGCCCGCATATCCTCTGCATCCTCAAATACAAAGCTGGAAGTAAGGTAAATGGGGCTGGAATGCTCCAGGAACTTGCTGCGTTCTGTCTGGGTCCTGATGGCCTTGGTTTCAAATTTTTTCTGCTTCATGCCGTTCAATTGCTAATAATCGCTATGGTATTCCTATCCTGTCCTGTCAGCCTTTCTCCGCAATGCGCAGTATGTCGCCAAAAACGCCCCTGGCTGTAACGGCGGCACCCGCCCCGGCCCCCTGGATGACCAGCGGATGGGTCCCGTAGGATTCGGTGTAAATTTCTATGATAGAATCGGAGCCCTTTACCTGTCCCAGGGCACTTTCCTTGGGTACCGAGACGAGTTGCACATCCAGCAGGCCCTTTTCCCTGCGAAGATCGCCGTGCAATTCTCCCACGTACCGCAACACATGCCCCGGTTGCTGGGACTGTTTCTTTTTGGCAAACTGTTGGTCGAGCACCTCCAGTTGCTGGAGGAAGTCAGACACACTGCCTTCCTGCAGGGCCTCCGGGATGAGGTTTTGTATGTGTATATCCGAAAATTCGTTTTGCAGGTCCAGTTCGCGGGCCAGTATCAGCAATTTACGCCCCACGTCATTCCCGGAAAGGTCTTCCCTTGGGTCGGGTTCGGTAAAGCCGTTGGCGATAGCATCCTTAAGGATGGCCGAAAAAGGCCGGTCGCTTTCCGAAAAGGTATTGAAGATATAGCTCAGCGAGCCGGAAAACACCCCTTTGATCCGGGTGATGTTCTCACCGGATAAATGTAGGAGTTTGATGGTATCTATCAGGGGCAACCCGGCTCCCACGTTGGTTTCATACAGGTATTGTTTCTGATGCCTGCCCAGCTCCTCGCGCAACAACTCATAGAAGTCAAAGCCCAACGTATTGGCTATTTTATTGGAAGACACCAGGTCAAATCCATTGTCCACAAAATCAAAATAACGGGCCACAAATTCCTCACTGGCGGTGTTGTCCACGGCGATCAGGTTTTCCAGGTGGTTGATCCGGGCGAACTCAAAAACGTCCTCGAGCCGGTAAGGCACCCCTTTCTCCTCGATGGCCGTTTTCCAGTTTTTGCCCACCCCATGACGGTTCAGCAATAATTTTCTGGAATTCGCAAGGGCGAAGACGTTCAGGTGGATCCCCTTACGCTTTTCGATGGTCCGGGCCGATTTCAAGATCTGATCGAGCAGGGTGCCGCCGACGTTCCCGTGGCCGAACAATGCCAGGTTGACTTTTTTGCTGATCCCGAAGATCTGTCCGTGCATCACGTTCAGGGCCTTGTGGAGGTCTGATTTCCTGACCACCAGGCTCACGTTTTTACCACTCACCGTATTGTTGAACAACAGGGGGACGACCTGGTTCTTGATCAGGGCATTGAAGGGTTTGTGAAACGTGCTGAGATCTTGCCCGATGATGGAGATTACCGAGACGTCTTCAATAATGGTGATGGTATTGATGTCCTGTGACTGGAAGGCATCTTCAAATTCGGCCTCCAGGGCCGCCTTGGCCCGTTTGGCCTTCTGGGAATCTACAACCAGCCCGATCCCCCGTTCCGACGACCCCTGTGAAATAATCCCCACGTTGATGTTACTCTGGCCAAGGGCCTTGAAAATCCGGGCATCAACCCCCACTTTGCCCAACAGCCCGCGGCCCTCCAGGTTGATGAGCGCCTCGTTTTCTATGACCGAGAGGGATTTGATCCCCTCGGTAGTACTGCGGGCACTGATCAGGGTTCCTTCATTGTCATCGTTAAAGGTGTTGAGGATCCGGAGCGGGATATTCTTTTCCAGGAGCGGGATGATCGTCTTGGCATGCAGAATGGTCGCACCAAAATTGGCCAGTTCATTGGCTTCACTATAGGACAACTGGGCGATCTTCTGGGCCTCGGGCACCAGTTCGGGGTTGGCGGTGTAGATCCCATCTACATGGGTGTAGTTTTGCAACTCCTGGGCGTCCAGGAAGTTGGCCAGCAATGAGGCGGTATAATTACTCCCATTGCGTCCAAGGGTAGTGGTTTCGCCTGCGCGGTTTGAAGCTATGAAGCCGGTAATAACAGGCACCACACCCCTTTCCAGTTCAGAAAAAGCCCTCAGGACATTTTCCTTGGAAAGCGATTCCAACACCTTGGCTTCCCCAAAGGTCGAGTCGGTTTTGATCAGCTGTCTCGCATCGAGCAATTGTGCATTGATCCCCTTTCCAATCAGCAGTTTTGTAAGTAGCTTTGCGGCTATAAGCTCTCCGTAGGCCAGTACCTGGTCTTTGATCTTGGCACTGTAATCGCCCAGCAGGGCCACCCCTTCAAACAACTGCACCAGTTCCCGTAATTCCTTGGACAGGCTTATGTTCTTAAAGCTGTGTTTCTGGTACCTCTCAAAGGTTTCAAAATCCTTCTTGTACGCCTTGCCCGAAGCCGCTTTTTCCAGGATATTCTCCAACTGGTCTGTGGCCTTTTCCCTGGCTGAGAGCACCACCACGATATTGTCGCCGGCGTCTACCCTGGCCGAGATAATCTCCAACACCCGTCCGATCCCTTCCCCGTTGGAGAGGGAGGTGCCACCAAACTTCAGGACTTTTACCCGCCGGGTTTTCCCATTCTGGTCAAAAATCGTTTTGAGCAGCTTTTGCATTTGCTCAAATTCGATCAAAAACGCGTCATGGCCGTGAACCGATTGTATTTCCCCATAGGTCACATTGCTATTCGCCTGGGCCAGTTGCTTGTAGGTGTCCTTGTTTTCTTTGGCGGTAAAGAAAAGGTCAGAATCTACCCCTATGATATGGATTTTGGTATCGCTTTGCTGCAACTTCAGGAACGCCTCTTCTCCATTCCGGGTAATATCAATTGTTTTCAGGAGTTGGTTGGTAAGCTTATACGCGGAGAGCTGGAAGCGTTCCTGCAGTTTCTTCCCATGGTGCATCAGCCAGCTTTCCACGTTGAATACCTGTAACTCCTGGTTGGTACTCCGCTGGAAGCGTTGTTTGAAGGATTCGGGCGTGCGGTAGCATAGCATGGCGTGCATGCGGGCGTCGTGCACAGGCTGTTTGGAATTGACGAGGAATTGTTCTTGTATCTGGCAGTTCGCAATCAGCCAGTCGGTCGACTTCCAATCCGAAGCCACCGGGATCAGGTGTTCGGTAAGCCTGGCGTCCTGGGCGGCCATCTCCCAGGCGATCCCCCCACCCAGGGACCCTCCGATTATAGCGAAAAGGCGGTCTATCTTCAGCGCCTGCAGGCCCAGGATAAAAATTCTGGCAATATCGCCTGCCACAAAGTCCTTGTAGTTATCAATCACAAAACCGTCATACCCATTGCCGGGTACATTAAAGGCAAGCACGGTGTATTTCTGGGTATCAATACATTTGCCGTCCCCGATCAGGGCCGCCCACCAGCCATCACTACCCGTGACATTGGAGTTGCCTGTAAGCGCATGGTTCACCAGTACAATCGGTGCTGAATGCAACCCGGCCCCAAAAAGCTGGTACGACAATTCTATATCCTGTTTCACCCCACTCAGGGTTGTAAAACCAGGAAGTTTTATACGGTATAGCGCTGTGGTGGTTTCTTTCATGATCTACTGCTATATGGGTTCCCGGGCTTCGATTGGGAGCTGCTATCCCCGACCTTGCGCACGCCTGCGGAGGCAAGTTCGAAACCCGGTAACCAACCGGTTATTTGTTAGGCCGAAACCGATGCGTCTATCGTGGCAAAGGCCTGTTGCAGGTCGGCCTTAAGGTCCTCGAGGTCTTCGAGCCCCACCGACAACCGGATAAGGTCTTTGGTAACCCCGGTAGCTTCCTGGGTACGGTCATCCAACTGCTGGTGGGTTGTGCTGGCCGGGTGGATGATCAGGGATTTGGTGTCTCCCAGGTTGGCCAGCAGGGAAAACAGCCTGGTGTTGTCCGCTATTTTTTTGGCAGATTCGTACCCGCCTTTTACCCCGAAGGTAACCAGGCCGCTTTGCCCCTTTGGGAGGTAGGTTTTGGCCAGGGCATAATAGGGGTTGTTTTTCAGTCCCGGGTAGTTCACCCAGTTCACTTCCTTGCGTTGCTCGAGCCATTGGGCCAGTGCCAGGGCATTTTCGCTGTGTTTTTTCATCCGTATGTCGAGCGTCTCGAGCCCCTGTATAATTTGAAAGGCGTTAAAGGGGCTTAGGCAGGCGCCGTGGTCCCGCAATCCTTCGACCCGCACTTTGGCAATGAAGGCGGCATTGCCCAGGGCTTCATGGTATACCAATCCATGGTATCCCGGGGAAGGCTCTGTAAACTCGGGGAACTTCCCGTTGGCCCAGTCAAAGGTCCCGGCATCGATAATAGCCCCACCCAGGGCGGTACCATTCCCGTTGATATATTTTGTAAGCGATTGGATGACGATGTTGGCGCCATGCGCAATAGGGTTGAGCAAGGCCGGGCTGGCTACCGTATTGTCTACGATGAACGGGATCCTGGCTTTGCTGGCTTCCGCCGCAATTGCTTTGAGGTCCAGTACATCCAATTTAGGGTTGCCCAGGGATTCTACAAAGATGGCCCTGGTGTTTTCCTGAACGGCCTTTGCAAAGTTGGCCGGGTCCGTGGGGTCTACAAAGGTGGTGGTGATCCCCAGCCTGGGCAGGGTGACGTCCAGCAGGTTGACAGTCCCACCGTAAAGGCTGTTGGAAGAGACAATATGGTCCCCGGATTTCAACAACACCAGAAGGGCGGTATTCAAAGCAGCGGTACCGGAGGCGGTAACCACCGATGCGATGCCTCCCTCGAGGGCTGCCAGGCGCTGTTCGAGGATATCATTGGTCGGATTGTTGATCCTGGTGTAGATATTTCCGAACTCACTTAACGAAAATAAATTGGCCGCGTGATCCGAATTATCAAACACATAGGCCGTGCTTTGATAAATGGGTACTGCCCGGGTTCCTCCGTGTACTTTGGTGTCGTGGCCCGCGTGCAGGGCATTGGTTGAAAATTTTTGCTCACTCATGGTTGTAGTTTTTACGCATCCCTTAACGGAATACCGGTTTGGTTTAAAAAATCTGGTACAGCCCACCCCCTGAGTGCTTAATATGGCCTTCAGGACCCGTGGGAAACCTGTACGGATATATCCCCTGCCTCTTGAGCGGGATATAGTGATACGTTATGAAGAAAGAATATTACGGAAGTAATTTTTGTGTGTTATCTATTCCGGCAGATACCGGCCCATGCCGGTACGTACGGATAGAATGTAGCACCTTCTCTGTCTTTTGGATACAAAGGGTTGCTAAGGTTTCACAGGGTCTATTCCCTCCACCTTTCTTGATAACCGTTCAAAATGTATTGGAACTTATTTCCTGCAAATATAGGTAGCAGGAGGTTGATTTTCCTAATATTTTTTACAAAATCAGAGACCAAAGGCTTTTTTGATGGGGTCTACCATATCCAGTTTTTCCCAGGTAAAAAGCTCCACTTCCTTCTCCACCCTGCCGTTGTAGGGCGATTCAAAAACCTTCCTGACTGTCCTGGGTTCCTTGCCCATGTGTCCATAGGCGGCGGTTTCCAGGTAAATGGGGTTCCTGAGTTTTAAGCGGTCTTCTATGGCAAAAGGACGCATATCAAAAAGCTCCGAAGCCTTACCGGCGATCTCGTGGTCACTCAGGTCCACGTGGGAAGTCCCATAGGTATCCACAAAGATGGAGGTGGGTTCCACCACCCCTATGGCATAGCTGATCTGAACCAGGATTTCATCGGCTACGCCGGCGGCCACCATGTTTTTGGCCATATGCCTGGCCGCATAGGCAGCGCTGCGATCTACCTTGCTGGGGTCTTTTCCACTAAAGGCCCCTCCACCATGGGCCCCTTTGCCCCCATAGGTATCCACAATAATCTTCCTCCCGGTAAGGCCACTGTCGCCATGGGGCCCCCCAATAACGAATTTACCGGTCGGATTGATGTGGTAGGTGATCTGGTTGTCAAACAACGCCTGTACCTTTGGGGAGAGTTGTTTTTTCACCCTGGGGATCAACTTGGTGACTATATCCTCGCGGATGGTGGCGAGCATTTTATCCGCATCCTCGTCAAACTCGTCGTGCTGTGTAGACACTACGATGGTAGCGATACGGCGGGCCACCTTGTCATCTGAATACTCAATGGTTACCTGGGCCTTGGCATCGGGCCTCAGATAGGTAATCTCCTGGTTCTCGTGCCGCATACGGGAGAGTTCCATCAGGATCCTGTGCGAAATATCCAGTGCCAGCGGCATATAATTGGCGGTTTCCCTGGAGGCATAGCCAAACATCATCCCCTGGTCTCCGGCCCCCTGTGCTTCCCTGGCACCACGGTCGACCCCCTGGTTGATATCCTTGGATTGCTCGTGGATCAGGGAAATCACCCCGCAGGAATCCCCACTGAACTGGTATTCCCCTTTGGTATAGCCAATTTTGTTGATGGTATCTCTGGCTATTTGCTGCAGATCTACATAGGTCTTGCTTTTTACCTCCCCGGCCAGGATTACCTGCCCCGTGGTTACCAGGGTTTCACAGGCAACTTTGCTATCGGGGTCAAACGCCAAAAAGTTGTCGAGAAGTGCATCGCTGATCTGGTCCGCGACCTTATCCGGGTGTCCTTCACTTACGGATTCTGATGTAAATAAATAGGGCATATCACTACATTAAATGATAGTTTCTGCTGATTGGGCAAAAAGGATAAAGAAGTTTACAGCTGGCAGGTACCGGAAGAAACTGCTTTAGCATTTTTTGTAATCCCGCCATTGCTGCCCCCGGTTGCCCGGAGGGCGGTTAAGGAGTGCTGCAGGCCACAGGATCAGAGGTTGCAATCAGTCAAATCCATCCTCTGTTTTTAATCCGCACAAAAGTACATATTTGCCGATTAAATAAAAATTTTAGCCCCACATATTTAGGGGTGGTATTTCCACGACTATTTTTTTAGGTACCCAAGATACTTTGTATATTGTGTGCCCTTAGTTTCATCAACCAACCTAAAAGCTCAACTCCTTATGCACATCGCTGTCGCTGGAAACATCGGTTCCGGCAAAACCACCTTAACGAAGTTATTGTCAAAACACTACAAGTGGGAAGCGCATTTTGAGGATGTTGTAGACAATCCTTACCTGGATGATTTTTACACCCAGATGGCACGGTGGAGTTTTAACCTTCAGATATACTTTTTAAACAGCCGGTACCGGCAAATCCTGAAAATCCGGGAGACCGGGAAAAATGTCATACAGGACAGGACCATCTACGAGGATGCCCATATTTTTGCCCCCAACCTGCATGCCATGGGCCTGATGACCAACCGGGATTTCAATAACTATTCGAGCCTCTTCGAATTGATGGAAACCCTGGTACAGCCGCCAGACCTGCTCATTTACCTCAGGAGTTCTATCCCCAACCTGGTGAACCAGATCCACAAAAGGGGACGGGAGTATGAAAATTCCATTTCCATAGATTACCTGAGCCGTCTCAACGAGCGTTACGAGGCATGGGTACAGAACTATGAAAAGGGCAAACTCCTGGTGATCAACGTAGACCAGCTCAATTTTGTAGACAACCCGGAACACCTGGGGGAGGTAATCAACCGGATAGACGCGGAGATCCATGGGCTGTTTTAAGCTAGCCGCTACCGATAAAACCGCATTTACGGGCATGTGTGATGAGCTCACTGCTATTTTCCGCCAGCAGCACGGGAGTCGTTTTATAACCCCTGAATAAGTTCCGTACCCGCCTCCGTCTCCTGCGGTGGCGTACACTCCGGAGGTAAATCGCCAGGATTCGGTTGGGGTGGGTTTCGGCGATTTCCATATAGATATCCGCATCGTATTCCCCGCTATCGCCTATCAGGATAAACGGCAATTGGGGATAGGTGTCCAGTATATTCAGGATCTCCTTTTGCTTCTCGGGTTTTTCCTTTGATCTTCTCCGCCTCAAGAGGCTTTTAAAACTCCTGAGGAGGATGGGACCCTTGGGGAAGTGGTTCTTCCTCAGAAAAAACAACAGGTATCGGTACAGGTTCCACGGGCTGTGGCTCACGTAAAAAATGGGATTCGCAGCGGTGCCCGATTTCCCCTTGTGCAACAATTGCAGGAACATCGCTGCCCCTTCCAGCGGAATTCGCTTTTCGGGCCGTTTAAAGATGGTGTTCATGATGACCTGCCATTTCAGGGACGATACCACCCCGGTATGCACCAGGGTATCATCAATATCGCTGATCACCCCAAACTCCGCTTTTTTAGAAGGGATCAGGAATTGCCCCGGAAAGGAATTGCGCCCTTGTACCCGTTCCAGCAATTCCCAGGAACTGTAAGAGACCTCAAAGGGCACCCAGCCTTCTTCATCGGCAAATCGTTCCAGGCCCTTGTGGCCTTTATGAACAAGGAAGAACCCCTCAGTATCCGTACACGCCGCTATGCGGGTTCCATCGGGCAATTGAAGGGACACCGGGCTTAGGCCTACCTCATCCGCATCAAAACGCTTCCAGCTGTTCAACAGTAATTTCCACAAGCTCTTTGCCGAAAGGTTGATGTTCTCATCCTCCAGGGCCCGCCCCCTGACATACAACTGGGTATTGGTCCCGTAGGTGTAAAAGGCGATGATCTGCAAAGGGTCTTTGGATCTCAGAACGCTCATTCAGAAGTGCCAATTTTCCGGCCACAGCCAAATTAAGCATAATCCGGGCAGTATGGAAATCCCGGCGGATGGTGGCAGCTATTTTCGCAACTGCGCGCTTCCGGGTACGGTTATCCCGGTACATGGCTGCTACGCGTTAAGCGGCTGCTCTGCCGCCTCCTGTTGCGGACCTGAATGGCTCCCGGCCCAAAGGCAATTATTCCCCCTCCCAGATCCCTACAGTCCATTCCTTTAATGGTGCCTCATAAAAAAACCCGCAAAAATGTTTGCGGGTTTTATATGGGGAACGGGTGAATTTTTTACGGCCCACTCAGATCAATAGTTCGTCTTGGTTTGCCCGGAGCCGGCATTTCCCAGTTTGTTGGCGTCGTCCATGGCGTCAATACGGGCCCTCACTTCCTGCTCGGTACCCTGGAATTCCACCTCCGTTTTGAGGGTTTCACCAGAACCGGTCTGCGTGGTGGTTACGGTAGCCTTTACCTGGTCGCCTTCCAGCGCTTCCATTTGAACGCGTACCTCCTTGTGCAGGTTCTGGACGACTTCCCGGGGAACGTCCTTGTGCTCTGTATACGCGGCCATACCTTCGGCGGTAATCGCAATACTCGGTGCAATCACCAGGGCTACCACACTCATCAATTTCAAAAGGATGTTCAGTGAGGGTCCTGAGGTATCTTTGAAGGGGTCCCCAACGGTATCTCCTACGACTGCTGCCTTATGGGCATCGGTGCCTTTGCGCCCCTGCTCTTCGATCATTTTTTTGGCGTTATCCCAGGCCCCTCCGGCATTCGACTCGAAAATGGCCATAAGCACCCCGGCCGTGGTCACCCCAGCCAGCAGGCCACCCAGCATCTCGGCACCGCCAATGAAACCGACGGCTACGGGCACCGCTATGGCAAGTACCCCGGGCAATACCATTTCTTTAATAGAAGCGGTAGTGGAAATCGCCACACATTTCTGGTATTCGGCTACCCCGTCTGCAGCGTCAAATATCTTCCGGTCTGCTTCAGTGGCCTTTGAAATATCAGAATCGTACTTGCGCATCACTTCCAGGGCCGCTTTCAACTGAGGGATATCCCTGAACTGTCGCCTTACCTCTTCGATCATCGCCATGGCTGCCCGTCCTACGGCGTTCATGGACAGGGCCGAAAACACAAAGGGAAGCATGCCCCCAATGAGCAAGCCGGCCATGATATCGGGTTGGGATACGTCTATAGCGGTTACGTTGGCCGTTTTCATAAAGGCCGCGAAAAGGGCCAGGGCGGTCAATGCCGCAGAGGCGATGGCGAAACCTTTTCCGATGGCCGCGGTGGTATTCCCCACAGCGTCCAGTTTGTCGGTGCGCTCCCGAACTTCCTTGGGCAATTCAGACATTTCGGCGATCCCGCCGGCATTGTCGGAAATGGGCCCGTAGGCGTCTACTGCCAGTTGGATTCCGGTATTTGCCAGCATCCCTACGGCAGCAATGGCAATCCCATATAAGCCCGCGAAGTAATGCGAGACCAGGATGGCTGCCGCAATCAGCAGGATTGGAATAGCCGTAGACATCATTCCCACGCCCAATCCGGCGATGATATTCGTGGCAGATCCCGTTTCGGATTGCCGGACTATCGAGTTCACCGGCCCTTTGCCGGTACCCGTGTAATATTCGGTGACCTTCCCAACCAGGAGCCCGGCTACCAGCCCGGCAATCGTGGCCCAGAATACCCCCATGGAGCTAAAGGTTTTCCCTCCTTCTACCCAGGATTCGGGCAACATTAGCTGGATAATAAAGTACGAGGCGATCAACATGAGGAAGGCAGATCCAAACTCCCCAATATTCAGGGCCCTATGTGGGGAACCCCCATCCTTGACGCGAACGAAGAACGTTCCGATGATAGACATGACAATCCCTACTGCGGCCAGGGCCAGCGGCAGGTATACCGCCCCAAGCCCGTTAAAGGAAGCCTGGAATTCGGGCAGGGTGGCAAAAACGGCGCCCAGTACCATGGTACCGATGATAGACCCCACATACGATTCAAAAAGGTCGGCGCCCATCCCGGCGACATCGCCCACGTTGTCCCCGACGTTGTCGGCGATGGTGGCAGGGTTCAGGGGGTGGTCTTCGGGGATACCGGCTTCTACCTTCCCTACCAGGTCGGCACCCACATCGGCGGCCTTGGTGTAGATACCCCCGCCTACACGGGCGAACAACGCTATGGAGGAGGCCCCCAGGGAAAATCCGGAGAGCACGTTCAGGACCTCGGCAATACCCCATCCCTGTTGGTTATAGATCAAAAACAGGCTGCTGAGCCCGAGCACGCCCAGGCCAACCACGCCAAGGCCCATTACCGAACCTCCGGCGAACGCCACTTCAAGGGCCTTGCCCAAAGACGTCCTGGCGGCCTGGGTGGTCCTTACATTCGCTTTGGTAGCGACACGCATCCCTATAAAACCGGCAAGGGCAGAACAGATGGCACCCACTATAAATGAAACCGCGACCATCCCATTGGAGCCGCTTTCAGCAACCCCTTTGAAATACAGCAATATCGCTACTGCAACTACGAAAATGGAAAGTATTTTATATTCGGACTTCAAAAAAGACATGGCCCCATCGGCAATGTTTTTGGCGATCTTCGCCATCTTTTCGTCCCCTACATCCTGTTTGGATACCCAGGCATTTTTTATAACAACAAAAAGCAGGCCCAGCACACCAAAGGCAGGCAAATAGTTTACAAGTATTTCCATGTTGATTAGCTATTTATGAAGTTAAAGCGGCTGCAAAAGTAGTAAAATGGATGATAATAAAAAATATAAAAGTCCCCGGGAGGGTAATGGAAAACGTTCCCCTATTTGATACTTACCTCCCGGGAGGGCACATCGCTTTCGGCGTAGCGTATAATACATTTGGCGACGATCTCCCGGGCCTCCAGGGCATCGCCCCAACCACCCACGTCTACTTTCTTCTTCTCCAGATCTTTGTAGACACGGAAGAAATGCTCAATTTCCTTAAGCAGGTGGGGGTTAAGTTCGTCCAGGTCGTTAACCTTGCTCCCGATAGGGTCTGAAACGGGGACGCAGACCACCTTTTCATCCGGGCCTTTCTCATCGGCCATATGGAATACGCCTATGGGTTTCACCTCTATCACACATCCGGGGAAGGTGGGCTCTGTCACCAGGACCAACACGTCCAGGGGGTCACCGTCCAGGGCCAGGGTATCTGGCACAAAACCATAATCGGCGGGGTACATCATCGAAGAAAAGATCATCCGGTCATAACGGATACGTTTCAAGGCAAAATCGTATTCGTACTTGTTCCGGCTCCCCTTGGGGATTTCTATAAGCACATCGAAAGTAGTGACGTCACTGGAAGTCATAGGCCCGTTATTTGAGGCCGTAAAGGTACTTCAAATATTTTATAACCACCCGTTCAAAAAGACCCGAAACTTAGAAACTGAAACCAAAACTACCCGTGACGCTAAAGGGCCTTGCATTGGGATTGTCCAGGTAATTGCCCCGGAAATTAAAATCAATCCGGAAGATCCTGAAAATATTCCCCACCCCGAAGGAATATTCCCAATACACCTGTTCATTCGGCGCCATGAGGGGAATGTTCGTGGGACTGCTCAGGGCGATATTTTCGTCAGACAGGTCGCCCCAGACGGCCCGTACCCCCACGATCTCCCTCAGGTCAAGGGCCCGCATAAAGGGAATCCTCGAAAACAACCGCCCATTGAAGTTGTGCTCCAGGTGTACCGCCGCATAGGTATCGGTCACAAACTCATAAAAATCAAGATTGGGAAAGGTGGTATAAATAGAGAACAGTGTTTGGTTACCCGGCACCACGTTCAGCAAGCCCAGCGGAACCTCGCCAAAGGTCTTGCCTACTTCCAGGGTGGTAAACAAACGGCCTAGCCCCCCTACCTGCCAGGGTTGGGAATAGGAAAACTGCAGTTTCTCAAAATTGAAATCACTTTCCAGAAAGCCCCTGAGCCCCTTGGTATAATTGAGCAGTAACGTACTGTAATTGTCATTGATCTCCCGGCGTTCCACCCCATACCCTATGGTTTGTTTGCCGGGGGTATAGACCAGGGTGGTATTGAGTTCAAACTGCCTGATTTCGGAAGCGATCCCATCGGGCTCCGAAGGATCCAGATAATCCAGGCTGAAGGCATCCGGCAGGGCAGAACTCAGGCTGCGGAAGGAACCCCCGAAACGCAGCCTGAAATTCGTAAATGCTTCCATTTCCAGGCTAAGGGTGCTCAGGTTGATATTGGTCAGGCGGTCGTTGGAACCTACGGTGAGCACAGAGGACGAGGCAACGCTCCTCCCCAGGACATCATTGGTGGCCGTCAGGCTGAGCCCCAACTGCTCTACATCACGACGATGCCCCCCGGAGATGATAAAACGGTTCTTGCGGTCGATAAGCCATTTGGCCGAAAACCCGTGCTTTACCTTGTGGTC
>MRWG01001654.1_pt1 | contig 13371 bp, 16 predicted proteins | sample 1013341 | NCBI WGS metagenome assembly MRWG01 (sample SAMN06117577, study PRJNA244670) | biofilm metagenome | biome: Water; feature: Cathode Biofilm; material: Biofilm; isolation source: microbial consortium enriched at the cathode of a solar microbial fuel cell | place: USA: District of Columbia ... | reverse complement strand
GGTTTGGGCTGCGAAGGTCGACGTGCCCGTTCTCTCCTGGCCGGAATATCCGTCGAAGGGCGAGCTCGAGCGTGAATTCGGTGATCCTTCTTTCACTCCGCAGATTGTGGGCGAAGATGTGCAGAAGGGCGGCGCGATATGCAGAGAACCACGCATCGTCGTTGGCGACCGAGTCTGGGTGCCGCTTTCTAGCGAACCCCTGGTAGTTCACGGGACGCAGATAGATCGAGGTGAGCCCCAGATCGACGTATCGATCGACAATCTCGGCGAGGCGGCCGTAGTCCTCTCTCGCGATGGTGGGCAGAGCGGAGAGCCTCTCCGGCCCGAAGCGCTCGATCAGAGACGTAGCATTGCCGATGACCTGCCGGGTCACGGCGGGATCGCCCGTCCGGTTCTGAGTGTGGATGTCATCGGGGCCGTCTATCGAAGTGCTGATACCGAGCTCGTGTCTCTCCATGAGCGCGATCAGCTTCGGGTCGATCTTCCTGAGGTGGGTGCAGACGATGAACCTGCATCTCTCGAACCGGTCCTCGCAGGCCAGAACAATACGCTCGACCAGATCAAGCCTGAGGGTCGGTTCACCGCCCTGAAACTCGATCTGGATGTGTTCGGTAGGGAGGGTGTCGAGGAAGCTCAGGAACCGTTTGAACGTCTCCTCTGACCAGTCGAAGCCGCGAGCTCCGACCGCTGCGCGAGACACCTGACAGTAGCTACAGGCGTGATCGCACCGGAGGGTCGGTACAACGATCAGGTAGCTCGTTGCTGACGGAATGGCCTTCCGTAGGGTGAGCCGGTCGACAAAGCTCCCGACATAGAAATCATCGATGCTGTCGTATGCGAAGCCTCGCGCCTTCAGGAAGGCGAGGTCCCCCGAGGTCGGCTGACCGAGGGCCATCCGGTCCAATGTGCGCTCGTTGGAGAAGAAGAAGTCGCCCGCCTCATTCGAGAAGAGAAGCTCGTTGCCGAGAGCCTCGAACCTGAACGGAAGCAGGCTCATTGTCCCAGCCGCGCGTACAGGATCCGCCGCAGTTCCAGGGTCTCCTGATAGGTCTTCTCACGGTAGAGCAGGTGCATGAACTCGCGACGGCACGCTAGGGGTGCGTTGAGGATCGTGACTAGCGAATCCTCTATGGAGACCTTGGCCTCGGGGTAACAGCGCTCGAACGCGATCGCAGCCGCATCGGCGAACGGCTGTACCGTCTCCGGGACGTCGAAGCTACAGGACTGATCGCTTTCCTGCATGGCGGCTCACCCGCCTAACGGAAGGTTCGTCCGGAGGAGACGTCGAGATAGATCCGATCGTTGCCGTTGTTGCAGTAGGTGAAGTACATTCCTGCACCCTTGTTCGTCGACTTCGTCCAACCGCCCATGTCCTGGAAGTCCTTCTCAGTACATCGGCCCGACGAGAGCAGCTGCTTGGTCGCCTCGACGAACTGGCGCTCATATCGATTGAAGTGATCGGATCGGGCAACGAGCTTGGCGATGCCGGTCGCTCCGGTGCCCGGATCCGCTGGGCGATCGGCAGACAGCATCTCAAGACTTACCCACTCGGCGAAGCGTCCTTCCACGATCCCGTTCTCCGACGTGCACTGGGCATTGCCAGAGTCCACGTAGTCCGATCGACCGCCTCTGCACGAGGCATCATAGGGTTTGGTAATCCGAGCCCAGCCATTTTGTGTCTCGATGACGGACACCGCCTCCCTCATGAAAAGCTTTCCGACGATGCCGCACTTCGTGGAAGGGCACGTCCGTCGGTTCAGAGTGTCGACCTTGACCCACATCGGCGTCTCCGCGAGGGCCGTTCCGCCGATGAGGACAATCAGCACCATCGATAGGCAGGCAAACCGCATTCCGTCCCCCTGAAGCAGGGTCGAGTTCTATGTTCAAAAATCAACTATAGCCTATGCGATTGAAATCGGGAGACATTCGCGGAGGTAATCTGCTGCGTAGCTATTGTCGCGGTGGTTGAGCGGGGTGGAGCAACCTTGGGCGGAGGGGGACGGGCGATGGAGGAGCCGGTGCATCGACAATCGCTGCGACATCGCGTGTACGTCATGCTGTTCCCAGCAGCGTGGCCCGGTCGCGGTCTTTCCCCCGCGAACAAGTGCGTATCCGCCCTGATCCTCGTCTCGATCGGCCTCGCTATTCTGGAGAGCGAGCCGTCGCTTTTCGAACGCTATCCATTCGCATTTGCCGTCCCCGAGTTCGTGCTTACGATCGTGTTTGCGCTCGAGTATGCGGCACGGCTGTGGTCCAGCGCTGAGGACCCGCGGTTCGGGACGGGATTACGGGGGCGGCTCAGATACGCCCTGTCGCTCGCCGCACTTCTGGATCTTCTGGCCATATCCCCTTTGTTCCTGTCCGCGGTGGGCAGCGAAGCCTTCCTATTCAGGCTGCTCCGGCTTCTCAGGATACTGCGTCTTGCGAAGCTCGGGCGATACACTCGGGCGACGGTCGAGATCATCGAGGCTGTACGGTCGCGCCGGTATGAGCTTGTCGCCAGCTTGGTGTGTGCGCTGGTTCTGCTGCTGATCTCGTCCACGTTCCTGTACCTGGTTGAGTGCGACGCACAGCCCGAGGCATTCGGAAGCATTCCGCGGGCCATGTGGTGGTCGATCGCGACGCTGACGACCGTGGGGTACGGTGACGTGATTCCGGTGACACCCCTTGGGCGCGTGTTCGGTGGTGCGACCGCGATCATCGGAATTGGACTCATCGCGATGCCAACCGGGATTCTGGCAGCCGCCTTCAGTGATGCGCTGGCCCGACGTCGTGCAAGCGAAGTCGAGGTGCTCGAGGAGAATTGATCCATCAAATTGCGAAGGGCACGTCATGCACGAAGGTCGAATCTTTCACAGAGCAATAACCATGTGGATTTTTTGTAAGTACCATATGGTCTTCGGTGTGATCGAGCGCCGGGCTAGGGCAGAAGCTATTTGGCGGACACTTCTCGAACTAGGGAGACCCTAAAACTTGACTTCACTCCGACCGCTAAAATCAAACTTGGTGCACGAGTTGTTCGTCTATACGGCTGATGAAAACTACGTCACCGCACGATGGTGCGCCGTCAATCATCTATATGCGGACTTTTGTTGGCTCGCTGTCCATGCGCTCGAAAAGTATATGAAGGCAGTTCTTCTTGTAAATGGAGGATCAGCGAAGCACTTTGCACACGATATTACCAAATTGTACCCAGAGGTGCGTAAGATTGCGAGTCCGCTCCTTCCATCGAAGCTGAGGAAGTCAGATAACTTAGATATGCACTTTTGGTGGAACATGAGTTCTGAGGAATTCCTTGGTCACATATATATGAACGGCAAGGCCGAGAACCGGTATATGATATTCGGGTACACAGTTTACGGTCATGATATATATATGCTTGATCAGATAGTATTCGCGATTCGCCGACTCATAGCCCCACTTGATGAACCGATTGTTCGCACAAGGCGTCCAACAGCAAATCCGATTTCGACCTACCGGGAGGTGCTCTCTAGAAACGCGAAATATCGCCCTCCAACAAACGGTCCATTAGATAAGTTAATCAAGACAAAAGAATACAATGCGGTGCGATTTGCAGCTTTGAATCTGAATTATTCGTTCGCCCCTGCCGATTTTCCCCATCGTCCAAGCACCGATAGTATATCTAGTCAGAGTGCGGTTATCGCACGTCGAGTACTGATTCCACTGCAAAGCAATGAGGTCGAAGCAGTCGTGCAAGCGCTCGAGCTCGCGCGCTGGCTGCTCGACCATGTCTACTTCAGCAAAGCCATAGCGAAAGCACTTGAGTGTGAGATGGAGGCCGCACGGGCTAGGCACGGACTTCGATAGCCGAGTTTTGACTAACTCAGGACTCCTCGGCTGCAATCTGACGGTCTTGGAGTATCCAAAGCGCTTGGGGCGCAGACGATCATCGCTTCGCGGAGCAAGTTGAGAGACGCTTGCTTGAATGCAATTCTCATCGGGAAGGGGATCATGGGAATGGCCAGCATTGAGCCGAAACGCCGTCCACATCTGCCAGATCGGCCGAGATGATCAGGTTGTTCGTCGGCGTCACTGACCGCGCCTGGTTCGATACGCTCTCGGGTTCGGTTCCGCACGACGAGGTCAATTTCTGGCAACCGAGCGGCAGCACTCAGTTCCGCGCACTGAAGCCCGGCGAGCTCTTCCTGTTCAAGCTGCACGCGCCCGACAATTTCATCGTCGGCGGAGGCGTCTTCGGGCACTCCTCGATCGTCCCGATGTCGCTGGCGTGGGAGGCCTTCGGCGAGAAGAACGGTGCTTCCACTATTGCCGAGATGCGGGCCCGCATCGCGAAGTACCGAAAGGACCCCGCGATCCTGGACGTGCGCCAGGATCCGCTGGTCGGATGCCGGATCCTGACTCAGCCGTTCTTCTGGCCCAGAGAGCTTTGGGTGCCGGTGCCGGAAAGCTGGGCGCCGAACATCGTCCAGGGGAAAGGCTTCAGCACCGATGATGGCGACGGGAAGTACATCTGGGACGCGGTCTCCGAGCGGCTACTCGCCCCGGCGCTCGCGGCACCGGAGGTCGAGATGCCGATTGCTCGGTATGGCACCCCGACACTGATCACGCCGAGACTTGGCCAGGGCGCCTTCCGGCTCGCGATCACGGACAGCTACGATAGGCGGTGTGCGGTGTCGGGCGAGAAGACGCTGCCCATTCTCGATGCCGCGCATATCCGGGCATTCGAAGCTGGTGGCGAGCATGCGCTCTCGAATGGCCTCCTGCTGCGAACGGACATCCACCGGCTGTTCGACCTGGGCTACGTCACCGTGGCGCCGGATAACCGGTTTGAGGTCAGCGGCCGCCTGAAGGCGGATTTCGACAACGGTCGGCACTACTATGAGCTCCACGGAACGCCGGTCCACCCACCCCGGCGTAGGGACGCCATGCCGTCGCCGGAGGCGCTCGAGTGGCATCGGGAGAACAGATACCTTGGCTGACCGACTGGATCACATGGGTGTCGGCCCGACTGAGGCTGTGCGATGAGCGAGGGTCCCGCTGAATCCCGCATCCGGATGGCCGCGGTGGAACACCTGAAGCGGGTTGCTTCGGGCGGCGTAGTCACGGGCAATGATCTGCGGGCGGGCTTCTACGTCGATGGCGTCCGGATCCCGCTGATCAATCCGCAGCGTGGCATATTCAAGCCCGCCACGATGCAGCACCTGCTCAGCGTGCGGACCGTCTTCCCGCGAACCGGCGCCCGGGTCTGGTACGACGATCAGCGGACGGTGCATACTCAGATCGAGCGCGGCGACGAGCTCGTCGACTACGCGTTCATGGGCGACGATCCGAATGCTGCCGACAACCGTTGGCTCCGAGAAGCTCAGGAAGCACAGATCCCGATCCTATACTTCCTGGGCGTCGCGCCGCAGCGGTACACGCTGGTCTGGCCGACCTACGTTGCCGATTGGTCAGCTGCCGACCTGAAGGTCCGGTTGGCCTTCGGAGCGCCAGTGACCGCTGCCAAGGAGTGGGCGGTGCCCGACGTGCCGGAGCGCCGATACGGGCTTCGTCTCGTCCGCCAGCGTCTGCACCAGGCAACATTCCGCGAGGCGGTCCTGACGGCCTACGGCAGTCGGTGCGCGATCTCCGGGCTCCCCGAGCCACGGCTGCTCGATGCCGCCCACATCATCGCGGACAAGGACGAGGACCTCGGTCAGCCTGTGGTGCCGAACGGCTTGCCACTTTCGAAGATCCATCACGCGGCATTCGACGCCAACCTGATCGGCATCGATCCGGACTTCCGCATCCATGTCAGCGAGGCCCTGCTGTCGATGAACGATGGGCCCATGTTCGAGTACGGCCTCAAGGCGCTGGCCGGTCAACTGATCAAGTTCCCCATGCGGGCCCGGGACTACCCGGACCGGGATCGGTTGGCTGAGCGGTTTGAGCGCTTCGATCGATAGCGGAGAATGTGCCGGAGACGGTCGATATCGGGGTGAGATATGCTCGAGGACGAACGCGTTTGGGCGGTCAAACACCTTCTGTACGATTACGTGAAGAGCCCGTCACTCCGTCACATCCGCGATCCCCACTCCGTCTCGATCCTGGCCCGGAACATTGTCGCCCGGATCGATCAGGCGAACGCGATCTGGCAGAAGTGGGACGGCCAACGTGAGCTTCTGATCAAGTCCGCGGTCGGCTGCTGGGTGCCGATCGAGGATTTGCGCGACTTCCTGAACTCGATGCCAGGGCCGTCGCTGACGACGACCGACGTCGCCCAACGGCTCAGAGCGCTGGAGGAGGAAGACACCTTCAGGTTCCCGAGGGAGGAGCTCAAAGCCGGGTGCCTGGCGCTCTACGAGCGAGAGAAGGCGGAAGGCACCGAGCTTCCGGCGATCATCGGTGCTTTGCAGGAGTTCGTGGAGAACGAGGAAGAGCGACTGCGCCACGAACAGCAGGAGGAGTATCTGCGCAGGCGTGAGGAGGAGCAGGCCTCCAAGGAGCAGCGCCTGCTATCGGGAGCGGACTGCAAGTGGACCCAAATGCGCAAGTCGCCGAACTGGTACTGCCGGAAGAACGGCCGGACCTACCGCCTGACGCCGACGCCGGAGAAGCGATGGCGCTTGGATCGGGTTCAGTCGGTCTCGGATGACGAGCATGGAGAGCAGGTCGGGACCTACTGCGGACGCGGAGACGCAACGAAGGTGGTGGCGCAGATCGCGTATCAGCCGGAGCCAGTGATCTAACCGCTCCGAGTGCAGCGGTTCCGATACTTTCGGCGGTGACATTGCCGCACCATCTTGACCAATTTCGCTGGGCTGCGGCATGCACCAGCTTGGCCTCGACTGACTCACTCACCTTTGCTTCACGGTGCCGGTTTGGATTGACGCTTCGTAGCCGTTAGGTCGTCGAAGCATGTGATGTCGGCTGGGCGGGCGTCTCTGCCGAAACGGTCGCCTCTGTCGACGCTTTGGCTTGACGAGCGGGTTTTGAGGGTACGGCATTCTTCAGGTCAGCCACACCGCCGCCAAGGATGAAGTTTCGCTGCAGGAAGCTTTCGAGGATGTCCATCATTGTCTGAAGGTCCTCATCTTTCGGTCTCCAGGCGCGATGTGCAGCCGCGCTGCCAGCATCAATTAGGACGGCCATGAAGTCTCGCTCATTCGCCCCGACAAACCCGGCGTTGACGAGACCGTCCAGCTTTCCAGCGAATGTGAGTGAGGGGGCGATTCCTAAGAGTTCCGAGGCGCGGTCCACAGCAGTCCTAATGCCTATCGCTGCGAGTACGCGCGATTTGGAGTCGAGCCCAACATAGACCTCATCGAGAAGCTGCTTCAGAACTCCATCTGTATCCCATAGATCTTCAAGCCAATTAGGCCTGCGTCGAGCCGTAGAGAGAGGCCAGTAGGAACTCCTTTCGGCTGGAATTCCATGTTCCATTCCTGTGCGCGTATCGAATACATAGTCTTCGTCCTCGGAGAAAACTTTGACTATCTCAAAAAATAGCGTATTGCAGCCATTGCACTTCAGAATTCGAGCGGTTTCTTGCCCCCAGATCTCCGCGTGGCGATCAGACCAAGTTTCCGTGTGTTCACCCATCACAGTCGCATTTTGTTTGCGATCGCAAGTCGGGCAGGGCGCTTTGACGATATTTGGCTCGGTTATCTGATTTTTGCCGTCACTCATAGTGCCACTCTTTGTTTTCAACTTCTCAAAGTGTGCTTCCAGTTTAGGCATCCAGCCATCTCCATTTGGGGGCGGCGCCTAGAAGTGCATGCTCTCAGCGCTACGGAGCGTACTGGAGCCTGTTCGAGGTAACCAGGCGGGAGAGGCCGAAGGCCGACAGATGATGATCGTTGTCGACAGCCCTTCGCCGCCGGTCGCAGGAATGACGCAGCGGCGGGCCTTGTAGGCCGACCGGAATATCGGCTTCTCAGCCACCGTGTCGGCGCGCGCATTGAACGTCGACGGGAGTTCCCGGAGCTCCTTCTTCCACCATGCGGGTACCAGCCCCATCTGGCGCGAGCCACTCGGTGGCCGCCGTATTCAGGTAGAACAATGTCGATCTGCTGCGTGGGCGCGATGTTGTACCGCACCTCCAGGCTCAGCGGCACCTGGTCGAGGATCCGGTACGCCGTGACCAAGTCCGGCCACGAGTACAACTGTGTGGAGCGCCCGCACATGGCGCAACGCTCTCAGGCCGTGACGCCGCCGTCAACGTGGCTTTCCCGGTTGCCGTTGACTCGATCGTCACGCAAGAACAAAGTTAGAACATTGTTCTCGAACCGGATCCATCGCCGATGTCAGCGCACGCGCAATCAGCCACCGACCAAACAGCGACGGATCCGTCAGGAAGTTGCTACGGGCTGCTCCGAGCTCTCGTCGAGCGGCAGGTGCATACGTTGGATGCCGTGTATCCGGGCCTGATGGACGTGGTCGACATGCGGCCTGTGGAGCACTGGTGCGTTTGGGGAGCGCTGATGGAACTCCTGGGCGAGGATCTCGAACGCGTTCGTCGCGAGTTTGAGATCTATGTCCAGCGCCGTGAACAGGTGTCGATCGACCGAGCTCGAGAACAGGCGCAGGCGGTGCTGCGAGCAACCACGCGACCTCACACTTTGGCCGACGGGATTGCCCTGGCAGGTCGGGAGGCGGTCAGGACCGGCTTCGATCGATGCTTCTTGGCTGCGGCGATGTACCTCCGCGGGCCAGAGCGAGCCGACGGCTGAACAGGGACCGCTGTACTGGTTCTAGATGGACAGCAAGAGCGCATAATGGTGGTTCGGAAGGGCCAGCTGACGCCCGCACAGATCGATCGGGAATGGCCGCACCAGGTCGAGATCGCGGTGCCTCCGCTCGGTCTGGGCAGCCGCCTCAATGAACTGCATGTAGCTGCTGCCGAGGTGGATGCGGGCTACCGCACCCGCAGCCGGACGGAAGGGGCCGATCACTTCATCCGGTTCTGCTTTCGGACGCCGGGTACCGCGAAAGCATTTCGGGATAGCTGCGGAGGAGATCTGGTCTGATGCGGCGCTGATCGTGGTCGATGTGGTAGCCCGCGGACCGTCCGACGCGCGTGACCGGGGAAGTCTCTACCTGGTGGCCTCGATCCTGAAATCGTAAACACGGGTCACGCTTCCGCGTGGTGCCACGGCCGGACAGCAGTTTCGATCAGCCGCTTCAGCCCCGCCCACTCCGAGGTTCCGCCGCCCGGATCAAACGCGGTGCGCTCCGACTTGCGGTCGACCGCATCGATGATCTCGTACCGGCGCTCCGGGAACTTCCGACCGGACGCTGGCGCCGGGAACTGCACGCGGAAGTCGACGCGGAGCGTGGACCAGCCGAGATGGTCAGGGTCACCAAGGAGCGTGCGTGTGGTGAGCGTGATGAAATCCTCGGCTGCGGCCCGCGTCGGAACGGCGCCCAATAGCAGCGCAGTGGCCAGGAACCAACGTCTCCTCATTGCACAACCTCGACCATCGGGTCGATCGGTCGCGTGCTTTGACCCCTGTGCATCGTTTCGGTTCATGCTGCTCAGGGCCGCGAGCATCTTCCGCATGGCCGCAACTCTGGCGACTATCTTCGGCTGCCCCGCGGCGATCAGGCGGGCATGGAAGAAGCGTCGGAGGACGAGGCTGTAGCGGATGTCTGCACGAACCTGCAGGCAGCGCCCCGGCATACCGGGTTAATTCGGTCGGCCAGGATGTCGAGGCGGAGTTGCTGCATCACCTCGCCGTTCCAGATCTCGGCCAGATCATCCTGATTCAGATTGCCGACCGGAAGTGCGGAAAAGCAGCACGGCCGAACCTCGCCATTGCTGCTGATCACCGCCCACGTCCAGGGATACTGACACTCGTTGATCGGCATCAGATCTCCTTGTTCTGATCCAGCTTGACCTTCATTTTCAACCCAGCGGCAACCTGCTTGGCTTCCTCCAGAAGCTCGCGGGTCTCGGCGATCTCGTCCCAGAGCCCCTGTTCGGCATAGTCGAACAGCCAGTCCTCTCTCTGCACCCGCTGTTCCGCTATGGCGCGGTCAGGCAGCCGGTTCAGGTGCCAGAACTGCACGATCCGAACCCCGAGGCTGTGCGCGAGCCGGACGAATTCGGGGATCTCGGGCGCGTTGCGCCGCATGATCGTCATGTTGAGGCTGAGCGAGTGGTTCTTGGGCCGGTTCGCCGCCAAGAGCCGGACATTCTCGGTGACCACGTCGAAGTCGAAGCCCCGGATGTCGCGATAAGTCGGTGCGGTCGCAGCATCCAGTGACACGGAGATCTTCCGCAGTCGGGACCGTGCCAGCCGAAGCACGAGTTCATCGTTTCGAACCGCCAGATTGGTGTTCACCGATCCCATGATGGTTGTCGGAAGCCGGTCCAGCATCGCCCAGAACGCCGGGCTCAAAAGGGGTTCTCCGATACCGTGCAACTGAACCCGTTCCGCGGCGTCCAGGGCATTTCCCAGACGCGGGAGCAGTTCGTCCGGGAAGTGACCGGGACGACGCACGGCACCGAACGCATGCGGGCACATCACGCAACGCAGCTGGCACCTCGAGGTGGTCTCGATCGTCAGATCCCGCGGCATGCGGTCCGCAATCGCTGTCCGCTGGTCCGTCACGTTCACTCCTCGCGCGCCGGTCTCTGCGAACTATAGCAGGTGGTCCGCATTGCAGGTTAGGTCGACCCCTGGTTTAGGACCCCAGAGTACGGCTTCGGAGACCTGTCGGAGGCCCCGAACGCGACGGCCGTAAGGGGAGGCCCCCCGATGCTGCTAGGGGCGAGGTCGGATTCAGGGCCCTTCCTCTGGGGGGAGCGGTGCCTGGATCGATGCTGTGTGGGGGCTTCAGGCCCGGCCGCGGAAATCAGTGCGGACAGGACCCTTCGAAGTTGCTCCCGAGTCCGCCCTGGCTGTTGCTGATGTCCCAGCCATCGAACGAGGTCGCCTCGGTGACCTGGCTCTCCCGGAGATCGGGGTGCAGGGTGATCTCGCCTCGTTCCTTGACCACGGCCATGCCGACGATCGCTTCCGCCAGCGCTGGCTGGACTGCCTGGAAGCTGTTGCCCCGCGGCCCGTTGTGGTTCTCCAGCATGACCGTGATGGACTGCCACCGGTCGCCGTCCTGGCGCAGGAAGTTCTTGAAGTAGTGGCTGGGGATCGCGACCCGGGCCTTGCCGTTGCGGGCTCCGATGCGTCCGGCGCTCTTGTCCTTGTCCCGGGCGTCGCGCGGGTTGAAGTCGAAGATCGCGCCTTGGGTCACATAGACCGTCCCGTAGATTTCCGCCCACTCCCGGCCCAGGTCCTCGAGGCTGAGCCAGATGCCGCGGTTGAACCGGCAGTGCTGCGCCGACATGTTCGAGATCACGTAGGTGTTCAGCTGCTCGATCAGGTTGTCCCGCAGGTCCCGGTCATTGGTCATATGGCCGAGGTCGTAGATCGGTTCGTCGTAGTCGGCCTTTGTGGCGGCCTGGTTCGCGGGTAGCCGAGGATCGGTGCGGAAACAGTCGACCCGGGTGTCGTCGTCGCCCGCCGTCACGTCGGCGCCGTCCAGGCGGTGGGTCGTCCAGAGCGCGGTCCGCAGGTCGCCGTCGTAGACCATGACGTACCCGTCCTGGAGCAGCAGGCGCTCGTTCCTTGGGCTCGTATCAGCCGCGTGCGTGGTCTTGTGGATGCCGAAGGGCAGATGTCGCTTCAGGATCGCTGCCTGGTCGGTGGTGGACTGCTCGATCGCCATGAGCCGGTCGTTGGCCGTCTTTGCCTCAGCCTTCGAGCAATCCCGGGCGTTCGCCGGAACGGATGAGAGTGCGACGAGGCCGATCACGGCGGTCGCCAGAGCGAGGCAGCAGGAGCGCTTCAGATCCATGGCCGTCCTCCCCGCGGCACCGCCGCGAGGGTCACGTGGCGCCGTTGTGATTGTGGGTATTTCTCAATGGTTAATTGAATTCGGGCTGCTGGCAACAGTGGGTTACCATTGCGTTCGGACGGCGGTGATCAGAAGCCCGGATCCGCATCACTCCCCGGAACCGGTAACAGGACTATGGACCGCGAAACCGCCACCGATCTGATCACTGGGCTCTACCGGCATCTGCTCGGCCGCGAGCCGGACCCCGGCGGGCTCAGGTCTTGGGTCGAGAACGCGATGGAGCGATCGGACCTCGCGCAGCTGATTGGAGACTTCGTCGGGGCGGACGAGTTCAAGCAGTTCCAGCTGACGCAGGTCTGGAAAACGGCGACGTCGATCAGTTCGTTGCCGGGCGTCGCCGATTTGGAGTTCTCCAAGGTCGCCCAGCTGTTCGAGATCGCATCACGGTATTGGCGCAGGGCGGGATCGGATCCATCCGAGACCTACTATTCGGTCTTCACCTCGACCAGCAAGCGATCGGACCAGGATGCTGACGGAGCCCGGGCGTTCGTCGAAAAAGGGGCGAAGACACTCACTTCGGTCTGTCACCTGCTGAGCTCGTACGGTGGCGTGCGGTTTGAGGACGCGACCTGTCTGGATTTCGGCTCCGGCGTCGGCCGTCTGGCGATCAACGCGGCCAGCCGCTTCGGCCGGGTCTACGCCGTCGACTTCTCCCAAGGGCACCTCAACGAGATGGTCCGGAATATCGACCGCGTCGACCCGCGCCTGGCCGGGCGCATCGAGCCGATTCATCTTCAGACACTGAACGACGTCGAGACCCTGCCAGAGGTCGACTACTGCTATTCGCTCCTGACGCTGCAGCACAATCCGCCGCCGGTCATCGCCTACTTGGTAAAGGCCCTGTTGAAGCGCCTCAAGAAGGGCGGGGCCGCGGCACTGCACGTCCCGATCTACCACCCGTTCTACCGCTTCGATTTGGCCGAATACCTGGCTTCGGAATCGGTGGGTTCGAACATGGAGATGCATATCCCCCCCCGGGAGGACCTCCGCAGGTGTGTCCACGCCAGTGGATGCGAGATCTGGGACAGCGTGAACTGGGGGTACACGAAGGGCGTCTACTCCGAGGTGTTCGTGATCACTAAACCGTAGGGCGACGCCTGCTGAAGGGAGCGCGGGCAGCGGTCACGCAGGGGTGTCTGGCGTCTCTGCCTTTCGTCGCGAGCGCCTTGCGGACGGCTTTCGCCCCAACCCGATGCGTTTGGCAGCCTCGCTGCGGGCCTGGGCGTACGCAGGGGCCACAACCGGGTAGTCGGGGCCGAGGCTCCACTTCGCCTTGTACTCGGGGACGGACAACCCGTGCTCGGCGCTGAGATGTCGCTTGAGCATGCGCATCGGTTTCCCGCACTCGAGGCAGAACACCACGTCGTCCTTGACCGATCGCCGGACGGGGACAGCCGGGGTCGCAGTAGCCTCTTCGACTTTCGGCTGGCCGAGACCAACAAGGCCGGTGTGAATGTCCCGAAGCACCGGCGCCAGCTGATCAGGGGCGAT
>MRWG01002710.1_pt1 | contig 13376 bp, 4 predicted proteins | sample 1013341 | NCBI WGS metagenome assembly MRWG01 (sample SAMN06117577, study PRJNA244670) | biofilm metagenome | biome: Water; feature: Cathode Biofilm; material: Biofilm; isolation source: microbial consortium enriched at the cathode of a solar microbial fuel cell | place: USA: District of Columbia ... | reverse complement strand
TTGATGGGACCACCGGTGAACTGAGCTTTGTCTCGGCGCCGGATGCGGAAGCACCGGCTGACTTTGACGGCGACGGCACCTATGAGGTTACCGTTCGTGCCAGTGATGGATCACTGAATGATGACCAACTGATCACGGTCAACGTAACCGATGTGGTGGAAACACCGCCAATGGCGCTTACCACGCTCGATCTGCTTGCGTCTTCTGATAGCGGGTCCTCGTCAAGTGACGATATCACCAACGACACGACGCCAACCCTGCGGGCTTCCTTCGCGGACGGCGCTGTGGGGACGGTAGTTGAAGTCTATAATGGCGCAAGCCTTGTGGGCACGGTGACCCTTACTGCAGCAGATGTGACGAATGGTTATGTTGATATAACCGCCAGCGACCTGGGTGTGGACGGCGTGAAGACCCTGACAGCTTCTTCGACAGACGCAAGTGGGACGCCAACGCTGGATATCACCTTGGATACTACGCCTCCACCGGTATCTGCCAGCGTAACGATTGACCTGAATGCGTCATCCGATACGGGCTCATCAAGCACAGACAACTATACAGCTGATGACACGCCCGGCCTGTCCGGTACATACAGTGCGACGTCTGGTGCGAGCGTCGTTATCAAAATCTATGATGGCAGCACCTATCTGGGAACAGCAAACGCAAGTGGCGGCAGCTGGAGCTTCAACTCGCCACACCTGAATGACGGTTCGCATACGCTCAAGGCTGTCGTGACAGCCACCAAAACGGATAGTGCAGGCAATACAGGGTCGGCAACCGGTACTGCCAGCACGGGGGTGACCATCGATACCGTTGCGCCAAATGTGAGTGTTTCCGATAAATCGGTCCCGGAAGGAAGTAGCACAACCCTGACCGTTACCGGGGTCTCCGGTTCTGATACTGTTGTTGCGGGTTCTGGATCGGACCAAAGCCATTTCAGCTTCAATGGGAGCAGCTTCAGCTTTGGGTCACATGATTTTGAAAACCCAACCGACAGTAACCTGAACAACACCTATATAGGGCAAGTGAGGGCAACTGATCTGGCTGGCAACACTGGAACAGATAGTTTTACCGTTACCGTGACAAACGTAACACCATCAAACCCATCATCGTCGGGTGGTGTGAAGGAAGATGTCACTTTGTCAGTCTCCAAAACCATCAGTTCAAGTGAACCAGGTGGCGAGACATGGTTGTCTGGGTCGTTCACCGGAACCTATGGAACCTTGAGTCTTTCTTCTTCGGGAGCCTGGACCTACAATCTGAACAACAGCAGCAGCGTTGTGCAGAATTTGAATGATACCGACAATGTGAAAGACATTTTCACTGTCACCTCTTCGAACGGCCTGAATGGCACCATTACAATCAATGTCAATGGCACTATCGAACCCGAGCATGAACCCGAAATTGTATCTCGCTCGTTTGTCTTCGCCGACAGCCTGGAGAACCACAAGAAACAGTTCGGCTATTTGACGGTGAATGACGTTGATGGCGACAACATCGGCTTGAGCTACCTTGGCATTAATGCCGACGCTGATAGCGGCACGCCACCTTGGGTCGGGTTTGGCAGCCAGATCAGGGTTGATGCTGACACTGTTCGGTTTGCCGTGCAGGCGGCGAGCAGTATCAATACAATCGGCACCGGCACCATCGGTTGGAAAGCCACTGATGAAACCGGCAAAACGGATACTGCCTGGATGTCGGTCCAGTGGGACTATGTTCTCGAAAGCTTCAAGAGTGCCCTGCCGATCGTCCTGGATCTGGATGGCGACGGGTTTGATCTGGTCGCAATCTCTGACAGCAATGCCTGGTATGATATGGACGGTGATGGTGCGGTCGAAAGGACCGGTTGGGTGGGTGCTGATGATGGCATTCTGGCCTACGACCGGGATGGCAACGGTGCCATTGCAGGAGAGAATGAAATCTCATTCCTGGATGATCTAGCAGGTGCCACCACCGACCTTGAAGGCCTGGCTGGGTTCGATACCAACGGCAACGGCCAGTTTGACAGTGGCGATGATGCCTTCGCCAACTTTGTCGTCTGGGTCGATGCCGACGGTGACGGCGTCAGCACAGCCTCTGAACTCACGAGCTTGACCGACATGGGTATCGTGGCCATCGACCTGGGGCTGACGTCCACGGGGCAGACTGCGTCAGATGACGGCAATAATGCTGTGTTGAATACCGCAGACGTAATCTGGTCCGATAGCAGTGTCTCGAGCGCAGGTGACGTGGCATTGGCCTACCAGAATATGACCAATGTCATTCTGGTGGACCTAGACGGTGACGGCATCAGCACAAGCTTTGCCGCAGCGTCTGGCGTGACCTTCGACATGGACGGAAACGGTACAGCAGACCAGACCGACTGGATGGTAGCTGGTGACGGTATCCTCGTCGCTGACCGGAACGGCAACGGCACCGTTGACGATGTCAGCGAACTTGTCTTTACCGGGGATGGCAGCGGCACGGATAGCCAATTGATGGGTCTGCTTGCGTTTGATACCAATTCTGATGGACTGCTGAACAGCAGTGATGCTGGCTATGGTGAGCTTTTCATCTGGCAGGATGCCAATCTGGACGGCATCAGCCAGGCAGGCGAGTTGCTGACCCTTGCGGAAGCAGGGTTGCTGGAACTGGATATCAGCAACCTCCAGAATGAGGACACGTATCTGACCATGCTGACAGGGGATGAAAATAACCCTGTGATTGCGCTTGTGCAGGTAGGGCTTGTATATGAAGATGGCGTCTAAGCCATAAGTAGACCAGCCGGGCAGGTTCAGGCCTGCCCGGTATCCGGCTTTAGCCAGTTTCAGGTGAGTTTGTGACCGAGAAGATTTCAGAGCCTCTTTCAGTAGAAAGCATCGACGCAGCGACCGATGGCTATACCATTCCGTTCGGCGATTTTGCCGGTACCTATGTCCCTTTCAACGACCCACTGTTTCCCTTTCAGGCCAACCTGACGGGATTCATGTATGACGATACGGGCGCCTATACCGAAAGCGCCCATATAAATATCATCTCCGTCTGGGATGAATATGACGGTTCAGGTGTTCTGATCGGATCGGCGGAACCGATTGATCCCAGTACTCCAGACCTAATTCCGAATTTTTCATCGCTCAATGTTTACACACACGAAATGTTTCTGGGGTTCATTGCTAGCTTGGGCTCTGCACACCCAACAAAGACTGCCGGTGTTTTTGGCGCTGAAGCCAATAATGGTATTGGCGTCGTCGGGATTGCCTACGGCGCAGAAATTGTTGGCGATGTTGATGAGAGTGCGGACCCGCACGAGTATGTATTCAACGATGTCCGTATTCCCGCCCTGCCAGTAAATAGTGTTGATATATTTAGCCGGTCACTGACAGCGGGAGGTGCTCTGGGTGACACTTTAGGTGATCTCTACGATCAATATGTGACTGATCTGGCGACCGGCAGGTCTGGGCTTGGCACCATATGGATCAATGGTGCGGGCAATCAAGGGCACCGAGATGGCTCACTCGACATCCCTGTTGGCCTGAACCATCTCGAAATTCTTCCTGTAAGCTGGATCAACGCAGACGGCTATGTCAACTATGTAACCACCTTCGGGGCCAGCATGCATGTTGCGGCCCCTTTGGCGAATCTGTATGGAACAGAAGCCTCGCTCACCACGGATCGTCCGGGGAACTATGGCGACGTGCTGGAATATGGCGCCGAAATTCCGCCAGATGCAAACTATGGCCGAACGACGCCCCGCATCGCGGCGGAATATTTCAGCAGTTTCCCCGTACGGGTCCTCGGCGGCACGGATTCCGATTTCAACAGCGGCAACTATGCGCTTATTGCTGGTACGTCTGGCGCAGCTCCCACTGTCGCCGGTGTGACCGCACTGGTGCTGCAGGCCGGCGGCAACAATATTTTTGGTGACACCGACTTGGGATGGCGCGACGTTCAGGAAATTCTGGCAATATCGAGCGCACATACAGGCAGCGCGTTGGGAACCGGCCGTGATGGCCTGCATGAGTATGAGCACAATCCCTGGATTATAAACGGTTCCGCTTCTGTCAACGGTGGTCAGACAAGTGATGAAACCATCACCTATGGCGCCGACCTGACCTTCAGTTTCAGGACGGGTGATACTGAAGGCCTTGATTTGGACGGGGTAACACTTTCCCTTGATATTGAACACGACGTCTGGGCCGAGCTTGAGATGGTGCTGATTTCGCCGTCTGGTACCTCTATCATCGTCTATGATACACCCCGGCTCACAGCAGAAGATTATGATCGGTCCGAGCAGACCGGCAACCTTGTATGGGACATCCTGGCGCGCGGGTTCTGGGGTGAGGAGAGTGCGGGCGAATGGACGCTGATCGTCCGCGACACGGTCGATAACGGCAACTCGGGCACCGTGAACAACCTGTCGCTGACTTTCCTGGGCGATCTGACATCAGACGACGACACCTATTATTTCACTGACGACTGGGCCCTGATGAATGCGGCCAATGGCGGTTTGCCCACGCTTGATGACGCAGTGGGTCAGAACAGCATCAATGCAGCCGCGCTGATGGACGGTATTCTGCTGAAGCTTGCGCCGGGCAGCACATCAAAGATCGGCGGCGAGACGGCCTTCAAAACCTCTGCTGACGCCGTGTTTACGCTGGGCATCGGCACAGACCAGGACGACACCCTCGTGGGCGCCGCCTTTGACGAAACGCTCTACGGCATGCAGGGCGATGACCGCATGTGGGCCGGCGCGGGGGATGTGGGCGCGGACAGCTATTATGGCGGGTCTGGCGACGATATCATCGGCGTGGCTGACAGCGACATCATCTACGGCTATGCAGGAAACGATGTGCTGTACGCAGGTGGCGGCGCGGTCGCTGATACGCTGGACGGCGGCGCCGGGCAGGACACGCTCTTTGGCGGCGGCGGTGACGACATGCTTTCCGGTGGCGGCGGCAATGACCTGATCTTCAACGGCGCAGGCAGTGACACGGCCACAGGCGGCGACGGCGACGATACCCTGTGGGGCGGCGGCGGCGATGATCTGCTCACGGGCGGCACGGGCGCGGACATCTTCGCTTTCACCAGCACCAACGGCAGTGACACGGTGACGGACTTCGACGCGGCCGAGGATATCCTGTTCCTGGACGGTTCAGGTTTTGCTGACTTGGCCGCCCTGAAGGCCGCGACCACGGAGGACGGTGCTGGTGTTACCATCAGCTTCGGCGATACGGTGATCTTCCTCGCGGGCATCAGCCTCGGTGATCTGACCGCCGATAACGTGATGCTGTAGGTCTGCTTTGGTTCAGAAGGGAATGTTTGTGGGTCGCGGGGAAAACGTCCGACGGGCTACATAAAGCGGACGTCATATTGATGCTCTAACGCCTTGTTCAACCCATTGGGTAGTCACCTACCGGTTCAAATATGATCTTGGGCCGTCCTCTGGCTTCATTTTGGGCAATTTTGCGATCGATGTTTTGTGTCAGCTCCTGTCCCGTGCCTCTAGTTCTGTCCAAAGAACATACTAGATAATGTGGGTGCGACATCGCTGCTACATAGTCGGCTCTGTCAGTCCTTTATCTTATGCGTGAAAAGCGACATTAAAAGTGGCCAGGAATTTCTGGACAAAATTAGTGTCGTTTTCGGGTTTTGGGGAAACTTGCGTGTCCGCTAGGGCAGGGGAAGCGGACATTGATGCCATACCGGAAGAACGTCCCAAACTTCGCCAAAAGCGGACTTATGCGATCGGGCTAATATCCTATTGCCACATACAAGCCTATTAGGTGAGCGGTGAAGTTGGCGGGTTGGATGCCAAGATATATGTCGTTTCCGACAAGTGGTGAAGTGAAGCCTGAGTAATGATAATCATCTAACGCCTCATGCTCCAGGCGGTACCGTAGGTTCAGCCGCATGTGGTCAGAAATCCTGTAGCCGAGCCGGGCATTCAGGTGATGCATGAGGAAAGTCTGGTCGGGTAGTCCAGTCCCGGCTACCTCGACGCTGACACGACCGTCAAAGGCACCAGTTGAAGCATAGCCATAGTCGAGTCGACTGCGGTTTCGCGAAAACATATAGGTCAGGTCCAGGGTCCAGTCATCCATGTGCCGCTGATAGCCGCCGCCAAAGGCCCACCCTTTTTCTCCCTGGGTGGCGGACCATGCGTTGGCGAGCGGGTAATTCGTACCGCCAGCTGTGCCGTCGGTGCTGTTGGGGCCGACATCCCGAATGCTGGCGACGTTGCGGCTTGCGCTGTCGTATGACGCAAAGGCATAGAGCGACGTGCGCGGCCCGCTCTGCCAGGTCAGCTCCGCATTCAGTTTTGAGCTTTTGCTATCCCGGAGGCCGAAATCCGCCCGGTAATCCTGTCGACTGAGGGTTGCGGAGACGGCGAAGTCCACCGTTGGAGCCAGGATGAAATTCACCTGCCCCTTGAGGACATGGAGATGATGAGCTGCGAGGTCGAACTTGCGGAAGCTGGACAGGGTATGCGGGCTGTCTCCATCGTCATACAGCGGGAGATAACCGTCGAGTGACGACGTGTAGAAGGCCTCATAGGGGTTGGAAATATACGGGGTGCCACTGCGGTTGGTGTAGCGGTATGACAGGCGCGCGGTTGCGAAACGTACTGCACGGGTCGAGACACCAAGTGAAAGCACGGTATCCCGCGTCGTCTCCACTTCCCGTGGCCTACGTGTTTCCTCAACATAAGAGGCTTTCATGGTCAGCTTGGTCTTGTGGGTAAAGCGGTAGTCAGCCTGCGCGGCGATCTTGAGCCGATCCTTGGTGAAAGGCATGTTGCGGAACCGCACCCGGCTGCCCGGACTGTCGGGTGTATAAAGTCCGGACAGGCGCGGCATAACGCCCCCAAGCCCGCCATCCAGAGCAATGTAGCCATGCTGGCCTGTGAGTGGATTGAAGGCCATATAATTCGTGTCGTTGCTTTCGTCCTGCACCTTGAGCGCCAGCGTGACCCGCAACCGGCGGGCAGGGACGAGGAGGAGCTTGGAATTGAGCGTCAGTCGGTCTCGTTTGGCAGCGGCGGTGGTCTGGCTGAGCGCGCCGGTCGTGTTCCAGAGGCTGAGATCCAAAAGGCCGCCGGGCAGAGGCAGGATGCCTTCGCTGATGGTGGGCGGGAGCAGGTCGTCATCCTGGCGGACGATGCTATAGTGCGCGGCAACGGTTAGCCTGCCATTCCAGAAGGACAGGGGCGCCGAGAGGTCCGCTGAAATCATATGATACCGATTGTCCGGGGGAAGTGCCTGCCTGGCGATAGGCGCCGTGAAGTTAGGCAGGAAGGGCGATAGGCCAGGGTTTTCCACCGTCAGTGCCGTATTGGCGTTGCGGAACAGGGACCCATGGTACTGGAGCCGCGCTGCCACCGTCTGCCCGGTGTAATCGAGCGCCAGGCGGAAATCGGTGGTCTGATAGTCGATCGGCTCAACTGTTTCCAGCGTTTGTCCGAAGGCAGGGAATGCGAAGCCGGTGCCGAAGGGACAGCTGCCCTTGCGCCACTCATGTTGAACCGACGCTTCGGCGGCCAGTTGTTTGGTAAGCGACAGGCGGGCGACAAGCCCGCCTTTTTCACGCTTCAGGGAAAGGCGCGTGGGCGAAGTCTCGCCAAGGACGCCAAGCAGTTGATCGCGGCTGGCTATACCGGGCATCAGGTCGTTTGGGAGCCGTAGGTGTCCGGTTCCCACGCCGTCCCAGACAGGTTTGGCATTGGTCGCGAATACATGCCTGAGCGATTGGAAAAAGCCCGTCACTTCATAGTGACCTGTCCTACCCATGCTGGCTGTCACATAGCCGTCGTCTCGGTGCGGACTGCCGGCGACAAGGTTGAAAAATTGCCCAGTCGACCTGTTTTGGCCACTGATGACGGCCCGGCTTATGGAAGGCCCTTGGCTGCGGTCGGCATATTCCCTGAAGCCCTGAGCATCTGTAGTACCGCTGGTGATCCGGGCGCCGGCCTCAATGAAGCCATGCCATTGCCAGCCTTGGTCTCCGGTACGGGTTTGAGGCGACCAGTTGCGGGGCATGCCATACAGAAAGCCGCTGGGCGTCCGCGGCGATGGGTTGATAAAACTCAGGCCATCCGGATGCGGTGCCCACCAGGGCGCAGTCGCATGGCTGTCGCTGTTCCCCTGCTGTTTGCTGCCGGGGGGCAATATCTGGGCAACTGCACCGGAACATGGGCCCAGGACAGCCACAAACACCATGCCGACGATAGGAGAAGCGAATTTTGTAACGTGCCCTCTCATGATTACCTCTGCAGCCGGGATCCGGCTGGGTGGTTCGAGCCATGAATCTGCGAATGGCAGTTTTGGCAGCTGCGGCCCACCAGGCGCGGGTCAGGGAAACGTGCATCGGGCAGGAAACCACTGGTGATCAGTTCGTTTATATGGCCGCTCATGCTATGGCATTGCTGGCATAATAGCGGGCGGGCGGTGACCAGCAGTTTTTCATGGTTTGATCCGTGTGGACTGTGGCATGTCAGGCAATTGTCGCTTACGGGAGCGTGCTCGAACAGAAACGGCCCGCGTTTTTCTGCATGGCAGCTGTAGCAGGTTTCGTTCACCGTTGGTGTGTGCAACAGCATGTCGAAAGCCGAGCCATGCGGGTTGTGGCAGTCAAGACATCCAACTTTGCCTTCAAAGAGCGGCATATGGGACCTGCGGTTGAAGTCGATCCGCGTTTCCCGGTGGCACATCATGCAGGTGTCATTGACACTTTCGCGGGCCAGCAGGTTCCGACCTGATATGCTTGCCATGGGATTGTGGCAGTCGCTGCAGGCGAGGTCAGCGGTTTCGTGCACTGACGCGTGCCAGTGAAGGCGTTTGCCGCCATCATGGCAGGCCAGACACTGACCGTTCTGTGTTTGGATGCTGTGTTCGCTGGTGCGGGAAAACCGGACGATGGATAAAGGGTCGTCCGGGGCTTGGATGTGTGCGGAACCTGGCCCGTGGCAGCTCTCACATTCGATCTGCGTGCCTGAGGGCCGGGCATGAACCGTGTGGGCCCAATGCTCTGCCGCAAGCGTGTGGCAGTCGGCACAGACGGCCATGCCGACAGGACGACTTTGGGAAAGAAGGACATCAGGCTGCGGTGACAATCGGTCCCGTGCGCCCACCGCCAACGCAATAAAGAGTGCTGCCCCCAGAGAAAAAATCAAAACGGGGGATGAGAGGAATACGCTCATACTACGGAAACCGAGCTTGGCCACACGCCGCTCCTGCCATAGTGATTGAGATCATTGACATGATCTCAGAGCCGCGTCCTTAATTCAAGGCCGTGACAAAGAATTGACCGGTCCTCGCCCCATGGTGATTTTGCGATCTAAGCATCTTCCGGTAAGATACTCGCCAGTCCTGCGTACGTTCGAAAACGGGTAGGAGGCCTTCATGGCGAATATCAACGGTACATCCGGCAACGACAATCTGGTGGGCGGCAGCGGCGATGATTCCATGCGGGGCATGCTGGGTGACGATGTTGTGTCGGGGGGTGATGGCAATGACACCGTGGTTGGTGGCAGAGGCGATGATCTGCTGCAAGGCCAGGCAGGCGATGACAATTTGCGGATTGACCGCGGCAATGACACGCTTGACGGCGGTGAAGGTTTCGACACCGCTGACTATGCTTTCTGGACCACGGGCGGCAGCGCACCGCTGAAGATCGATCTTTCGGCTGGCACCGTGACCGATTTTGAGGGCGGGGTGGATCGCCTGATTTCCATTGAAAAGATCCTCGGCCCCGAAGGGGCTGACACGCTTCAGGGCAGCGACGCCGATGAATGGCTGGATGGCGGCTTCGGTAATGACACCATCTCCGGCGGTGGCGGCAACGATACGCTGGAAGGCAGCGCGGGCAGTGACCTGTTCATCATTGACGGCTCCGGCGCCATCGTGATTGAAGACTTCAGCACATCCGGCGACAGGATAGACCTGCAGCAATTTTCCAATATGACCAGTCTGAGCGCCCTGACAAATGCCGCCAGCCAAAATGGAAACAATCTTGTCATCACGCTGGACGGCAACACCACACTGACCCTGAAAGGGATCGCGTCGGACGACCTGGGAGCCGAAGATTTTCTGTTTGCTGAGGCCCAGAGTGGCGATTTCACGGGTACCGATGCCGCTGAGACGCACACCGGCAGTGATGGTGCCGACGTTATCAAGGGTAATGGCGGGAACGATAGCCTGAATGGCGGCGCTGGCAGTGATTTCATGACGGGTGGCAGTGGCGACGACACAATTGACGGTGGTGCAGGCAATGACCAAATCTTTGCGGGCCCCGGGGATGCGGGCGCGGACCGGTTCGCCGGCGGTGACGGCAATGACGTGGTCGGCGCCGGAGCGGGTGACGACTTGGTATTCGGTGACAATTTCGTCAGTGGGGCTACCGGCAATCCCGGTGCGGACATCATCTTTGGCGGCACGGGCAACGATATCCTGATAGGTGGCAGCTGGTCTGATGCGGACGAAGACAATCAGTTTGATCACGGGGAGCAGGTTAGCAGTGGCAGCGCCACTGACCAGATCTGGTCAGGCGATGGTGACGATACACTTTATGGCGCTAATGGCGCGGACGCGCTTGGCGGTGGCCTTGGCGCCGACGTGATCTATGCAGGTGCTGGCAACGATATTGTCTATGGCGGCAAGGATGATGGGGCGGATGAAGTTCGGGCCGGGTTGGGCAATGACACGGTTTTTGGCGGTCTTGGCAACGATATCATCCTCGGTGGCAGCAATGATGATCAGTTGTTCGGCGGCAGTGGTGCCGACACCGTGGATGCCGGTGACGGTGTCGATGAGCTATTCGGCGGTGGTGGCGATGATCTGTTAACCGGTGGTCCGGGCGCCGATACCTTCTATTTCGCCGGGGATCACGGCACTGACACAGTCAGCGATTTCGAGCTGACGGACGATGCGCTGTATGTCGTCAATACCAACGCTGATTTCGCCTCTGTGGCCGATGTGGCTTCCGCCAGCCAGGACACGACAGTGAACGGGCAAACGGGCCTTTTGATCGACACCGGGGGCGGCGCAACCATCTTCCTTGTGGGGCTTACCGTCTCCGACCTAGAAAACATGACTATAGTGTTTGACTAATAGGTAGCAGCGGAGTTCAGCCTGGATGCCAGCGTCGACCTGAGGAATTGGCAATTTCCTCCCAACGCGTGCCATCTTGGCCGCTTTGGGGCAGAAAGCGACATCTCAACGACAAGAACCTAAAGGTCGCTCTTTCGCCAAATGCGGACAGACGCCTGGGGTCGAAGACCCCAGGTAATGATTGCCGGATCAGAACGTGAAATCCGTCTCCGTTATGGTGCTTGCATCGATGCCTGCCAGCAGGATCTGGTTGCCCGCTCCGTCTGTAATCAGCACGTCGGCCCCCGCCTGACTGATCGTCAGATCCGCGAAGGTCAGGCTGCTGGATGACAGGTCGAGCATTTCCCCATCGGTGAAGTCTGTGATCAGGTCCTGGCCCCAGCCATCGCCGAACACGAAGGTGTCGGTGCCGCCGCCGCCGGTTAGAGTGTCATCGCCACTTCCGCCAACGAGTGTGTCATTGCCTGCCTGACCATCGAGCATATTGGCGCCATCGGTACCGGCTATTCGTTCGCCAGCTTGTGTGCCGATGGCATTCTCGAACCCGGTAATGGTTTCGGTGCCTGCGGTGCCCGCAGTCAGGTCGATATTTGTTGCGACGGTAGAATAAGAGTATGTGACAGTGTCATTGCCCGCGCCGCCATCGAGACGGTCGAGACCCGACCCGCCGCTGATAAAGTCGTTGCCCTCACCGCCTGAGATGCTGTCGTTACCGAGGTCGCCGAGCAATGTGTCATCTCCGTCACCGCCAATGAGTGTGTCATCACCCTTCTGGCCATCCAGCATGTTGGCGCCCGAAGTGCCGACAATCTGCTCGCTGCCCTGGGTGCCGATGGCGTTCTCAAAGCCGGTGATGGTTTCTGTTGCCGCGGTGCCTGCAGTCAGGTCGATATTCGTTGAGACCGTAGAATAAGAGTATGTGACAGTATCGTTGCCGGCACCGCCGTCCAGACGGTCGAGGCCAGACCCTCCACTGATGAAGTCGTCTCCGTCTTCACCCATTAAGGTGTCGTTGCCATTGTTGCCGATAAGCGTGTCATCGCCCGCACCGCCAACCAGCAGGTCTGCTCCGCTCGTTCCGGTCAGCACGACCGGCGCCGCGCTGAAGCCAACGAAATTGTCCTCAGAAAGGGATGCAGCATCCGTGTTCAACAGCGTGATCGTATTGCCACTGCCATCAGAAACCAATACGTCCGAGCCTGCCTGGCTGATCGCCAGATCTGCATAAGTCAGGCCGGCTGCTGCGATATCGATCTTTTCGTTTGTCGGGTCGAAATCGGTGATGATGTCGTTGCCCCAGTTGCTGCCGAAAGCAAAGGTGTCCGACCCGCTACCGCCGATCAGCGTATCGTCGCCAAGGCCGCCATTCAGGATGTCGATTCCCTGCCTGCCGTCGAGCCTGTTGGCCCCATCATCCCCGGTGATCGTGTCATCGCCTTGCGAACCTTCCACATTCTCGAAGTTGAGGGCGGTCTCGCCACCGGCGTTGTTGGCAGACAGGTCGATCGCCCAGTTGGCGCTGGAATATGCAACGCTGAGCGTATCAATGCCATCGCCGCCATCAAGCGTATCGGTGCCGATGCCGCCCGAGAGCGTATCGTCGCCCGCGCCACCCTGCAGATTGTCATCACCGTCATGGCCGTCGAGCCGGTTGTTGCCGACGTCACCGATGAGTGTATTGTCGCCCTTGGACCCGATAAGGTTTTCGATGCTGCTCAGCGTCTCAGTGGACGTACCCCAGTCTACGGTGCCAAGAGTGAGATCGGCAGTGAAAGCGGCCGTCGAATAGGTGAAATCCGCTGTATCCACGCCGTCACCACCGATAAATATGTCGGCGCCGACATTCCCGGACAATGTGTCGTCGCCACTGCCACCTTCAAGCGTGTCGTCGCCAGCACCACCATCGAGGACATCATTGCCGTCAAAACCAAACATATGTTCGCTGTTCGCGGTGCCGGTAAGCAGGTCGTTTCCGTTCGTGCCGATCATGTCCGTGATCACAAGCGCGGGTATGGACCAGATGGTTCCGTCATCAAATGTGATGGTTTCCACTTGGTCATAGGCATCGCCGCCAAGTGTGTTGATGACTGTGATGCGATCGGTTGATCCGGCAAACGTAATAACCAGACCGTCGGCTGTGCCATTCAGGAAAGACACGTTGGTATTGGCCGGCGTATAGCCATGGATCACGATCCTGTCTGTGTCGTTGAAGCCATTATCTTCGATCACATCCTGGCCGTCGCCTGCAGTGAATACATAGGTGTCTGAGCCGTCCTGGCCGATCAGGGTGTCGTT
>MRWG01001653.1_pt1 | contig 13405 bp, 13 predicted proteins | sample 1013341 | NCBI WGS metagenome assembly MRWG01 (sample SAMN06117577, study PRJNA244670) | biofilm metagenome | biome: Water; feature: Cathode Biofilm; material: Biofilm; isolation source: microbial consortium enriched at the cathode of a solar microbial fuel cell | place: USA: District of Columbia ... | reverse complement strand
GATCGACCGCATCACCGAGACCGCCGCGTAGAGCCCCGCCACCCGTTCCCGCGGCTCGACCCGCGGGGGATAGCGGTTGTTGATCGGCTGGATGCGGATCACCTCCCGCCCCGCCTCGTCCCGCTCGAAGAAGATCCGCTTGAACGTCGTCTCATGGTCCGGCTCCAGGCGGACAAAGCAGTCCGACCCGTCCCGAACGTCCCGGGCCGGGCTGAAAATCACGATGTCCCCCTCCAGGTACGTCGGGGTCATCGAGTCGCCCACCACACGGGCCGCGAACGCGTCCGGGTCGAGCAGATCCGGGCATCGCACGTACTCGTCCGCGATCCGCGCCGGGTACCCCAGGTCCGTGAACTCGGTGGGGTACCCCGCCGTCACGTCGTTGATGAGCGGCACCTCCAGGGGCAGCGCGACGGGCGCGGGGGCGTCGCTCCCCGCGTGTGACGCCAATCGCCCCACGAGTCGGGCCAGCTCCCCGGATCGGTACGCGTCATCGAGCGACCCGCTCGCGAGCACCTCGCTCAGACGACGCACCGCACGCTGATCCGTCTGCAGCTTCGCAAAGTCCCGCTTCACCGCCCCCGGCGTGCGCGCCCAACGCGCCGCCTCGATCAGCTTCCCCCGAGGCAGATCCAACGCCTCCTCCACCTGCATCAGCACGGCGTCGCTCGGCGTCCGCTTCCGCCCGTTCTCGATCTCCGAGAGATACCCCTTCGATCGCCCCACCCGACGCGCCAGCTCGTCCAGCGTCAGCCCACACGCACGCCGCCGGGCCGCGATCAAGCGACCCACTTCCCCCGGCGCGCTCGCCTGCGTCTGGTCCTCCATCACCCAGCCTCCCTCTGGCGCCAATCAGGGCCGGACTGACCGCTCCTGCGCGCCAGTTTGTGGTGATACCGAACAACATCCTTGCAGATTGTTCGCTTGATGTCTAGCGTGTCGCAGAAGTTCGCTGGAAAGTGAACTTAGCGGGCAGGATTCGGATGCCGGAGTGGACGCGATGAGCAAGCGGGCGGCTGGGCCAGGGCGGGCCCTGGAGGAGGTGGGGATGGACGCGGCGTGGGATCTGCGGCGAAAGCGTCGGCGGGAGGTCGTGGACCGCATCGTGGAGGGCAGCGTCTGGCTCACCCCCGCCGACCGGGCCCTCGTCCTTGCCTACTACCGGGACGGGCAGCGGGCCACCGAGATCGCCCGCCTGGCGAACGAGCCGGTCCGGGCGCTGCGCCGGCGCCTGCGCCGGGCGGTGCGGCGGGTGCTCAGTCCGGAGTTCGCCTTTGTCGTTGAGGCCCACGCCGGGTGGAGCCCGACGCGCCGGCGTGTCGCGCGGGCCTGCGTGCTCGAGGGATGGAGCCAGCGTGAGACGTCCGAGCGTCTCGGCCTGAGCCTGCACACGGTGCGCCGGCATCACGACGCCGTCCGAGGGATGTTCGAGCTGCGGGCGACCTCGCCGTGACCGGGGGACGCGTCCATCCGGAGATGGTCAGCGCGCGCGTGCGCGCGGCGCTGGCGCCCTTCGGCGTCACGCTCGAGCGCGACGGGGGCGCGGGCCCGAGGCCGAACGCGCCCGCATTGCACGCGCTCGGCGCGCTTCCGCCCGGATCGATCGCCCTGATCACGGGCGCCAGCGGGGGCGGGAAGTCCACGCTGCTGCGCGCTCTGGGCGATCAGCTCGATCGCCAAGGGGAGGGCGTGCGCCGCCTGGAGGCGACGCGCCTCGCCCGGTCGCGCCGGCGCGTCATCGACCTGGTCCCGGGGCGCCTGCGCCATGCGCTGGGCGCCCTGGCGAGGGCGGGGCTGGGGGAGGCGGGGCTCCTGGCCCGCCGGGCGTGCGAACTCAGCGAGGGGGAACGCTGGCGCCTGGCCCTGGCCATCGGCATCGCCCGGGGCGGGACCTGGCTGCTCGCCGACGAGTTCTGCTCCGTGCTCGACCGGGAGACGGCCCGAGGGGTCTGCGCCGCCCTGGCCCGATGGGTCCGCTCCGGGACGGGGCGACTGGTCGCGGCCTCAGCGCACGCGGATCTGGCGCCGATGCTCGGACCGGACCTCTGCGTTCGGGTCGAGCTGGGCGGGGCGACGAGTCTGCGGCGCGGCCTTCCGCTCCGGGCGCCTTCGATCCGGATCGAGCCGGGGGGGATCGAGGACTACGACGCGCTCGCCTCCCTGCACTACCGCTCGGGTCGCCCGGCGACCTGGACGCGGGTGCTGCGCACGGTCTCGGGGAGACGCACCGTCGGCGTGCTCGTCGAGAGCCGCCCGACGCTCAACGCCGCCTGGCGCGACCTGCCCTGGCCCGGGCGGTTCACCCGCGGGGACAAACGTGCTCGGGCGCGGCGTCTGAACCGGGAGCTGCGCTGCATCTCCCGGGTCGTCGTCGATCCCCGCTGGCGATCGATGGGTGTCGCCCGGCGTCTGGTGGAGGCGGCCCTGTCGTCGCGCCCCACACCCGGGGTCGAGGCGGTGGCGGCGATGGGCGCCTTCAACCCCTTCTTCGAGCGTGCCGGGATGATCCCGTACCCCGCCCCCGTCTCGTACGCCGATGCGCGCCTCGGGGACGCACTCGAGCACGCCGGTCTGAGCGCGCGGGATCTGATCGTGGGGTGGCAGGCGGACAGGGCGGGGCGGGACCCGCTGGTGCGGCGCGAACTGCGCCGGTGGGCCGGCTCCTCCCGCGCGACGCGCCGGCTCGTGGGTCAGCCGTGGGGAGCGATCGCGCGGGCGGCGGGCGTGCGTCTGGCGATGCGCCCGGTCTGTTACGCCTTCGCGGGGTGAGGAGAGGGGGATGCGCGAGCAGACGCTGGACGAAGGGTCGGCGAGGGGGTTGCCCCCGCCGCGGGAGAAGGTGGACGAGGGGGCGTTGCCGCACGCGCTGACGTTCTTTCTCAGCGCCGAGCAACGCCGGGCGGTGGTGCGGAAGCTTCGGCGGGTGGACCGGGACCGGGCGCGAGCGTTGCTGCGTGTGCTGGGTTTGGATCGGGAGTAGAGGAGGAACGCGATGGGATCAAACGGGGGGGAGGACGCCGCGCGCGCAGCGGGCGTCGGCATGTTTCACGAAGAGCTGGGGGGCGTGCCGCGCTCGCGCGACGAGCTGCACGCGTGGATCCGAGAATGGCTGGGGGTGGTGGTGGCGCGTCGCGCGCTGATCGAGGGGCACGCCGCCCCGTTCGAGTATGTGGCGCACGCATTCTTCGAGGAGGAGTCGCCGCGGGATCTGGTCGTGTGGGCGAACCGGGGCGGGGGCAAGACGTTCCTGGCGGCCATCGTCTCGCTCCTCGACCTGCTCTTCAAGGACGGGATCGAGATCCGGGTGCTCGGGGGCTCACTCGAGCAGGCCAAACGCATGCACGGTCATCTGCGATCGCTCCTGGAGCGACCGGGCCTCGCGCACGTCGTCGAAGGGCGGATCACCGAGCGGCGCGTGCGCCTTCGCAACGGGTCGGTGCTGGAACTGCTGGCCCAGTCGCAGACCTCGGTGCGCGGCACGCGGGTGCAGAAGCTGCGGTGCGACGAGGTGGAGCTGTTCAATCCCGAGGTCTGGGAGGCGGCGCAGCTCGTCACGCGCTCGAAGGTCTGCGCCGGGATCCGCGTGCGCGGGAGCGTGGAGTGCCTGAGCACGATGCACGTTCCCTACGGGCTGATGCACCGGCTGGTCCGCGAGACGGAAGAGGGCGGGACGCGTCGCCTCTTTCGGTGGGGCCTTGTGGACGTGCTGGGGCGCTGCGGGGCGGAACGCGCGTGCGAGGCGCCCTGCGGGCTGCTGGAGGAGTGCGCCGGGCGGGCGAAGGCGCGCGACGCGGCGGGCGTGGCGCCCGGGCATGTGGAGGTGGAGGACGCGCTGACACAGAAGGCTCGGGTGGGGGAGGAGGTCTGGCAGACCGAGATGCTCTGCCTGCGCCCACGCCGGTCCGACTGCGTGCTCCCCGAGTTTGATCCCGGGGTCCACGTCGCGTCGGCCCTGCCCGAGGCGCGTGACGGGTGGACGTGGGTCGGGGGGATGGACTTCGGCATCCGGGCGCCGACGGTCGTGCTCTGGGGGGGCGTGGACCCGAGCGGCGTGCTCTGGATCGTGGACGAGCGGGTCGAGGCGGGGCGGACGCTCGGGGAACACGTGGAGGCGATCAAGGCGTCGCCCTGGCCCCCCCTCGCCTGGATCGGTGTGGACCCCGCGGGGAGTCAACGCTCCGGGCAGACCGGGCTGAGCGACATCCAGGCGATGCGCCGGGCGGGGCTGGTGGTCAGGCGCCGGCGGATGGGGGTGGGCGAGGGGCTCGACCTGGTGCGAGCCCGCCTCCGCCCCGCCATGGGCGAGACGCGCCTCATGGTCCACGCGCGGTGCGTGCATCTGATCGAGTCGCTGGAGACCTACCGGTACCCGGCGGACCGCCCGGAGGCGCTCACGCCGGTGAAGGACGGCTCGGACCACGCGGTCGATGCGCTGCGCTACCTGGTGGCGAACCTGGACCGGGCGTACGAGACCAAGTACGGGCGATACGCGTAGGTGGTCAGGTGGTCAGGTGGTCAGGTGGTCAGGTGGTCAGGTGGTCAGGTGGTCAGGTGGTCAGGTGGTCAGGTGGTCACTCACCCCGAATCAGGTCCCGGGCATGGGGGCGAGGGAGGGGATGGCGTAGGCGATGATGAGGTACGCGCCGAGTCCGAGGAGGACGATGCCGCCGACGATCTGGACGGTGAACATGAGCACCTGTCGCCAGTAGTGGACCATGTTGACGGTGCGCACGGCCTTGTAGCCGACGGCGATGAGGAAGGCGAGGGGGATGAGCAGGAGGAACCAGATGTCGTGGGCGTTGATGGGGTCGATGAATGGGGTGTAGGCGAGCGTGCTCATGCGCCGGCCTCCGCGCTGGCGGCGGTCGCGACGACGTCGGCGTCGGTCGCGTCGGACGCCGGGCCCTTGGCGAGGGTGTTGCGTCCTCGTCGGGAGGGGATGAGGGCATCAAGGATGATGATGAAGTTGAGCATGCCGGCGAGGGTGGCGTAGAGGGTGCCGATCTCGTTCATCTTGGCGATGCTTTTGGTGTTGGGGGGGGAGGGGGCGTCGAGGTCGTCGGGATCATGGGCGACCCACTCGTAGCGGTTGTTGGCGTCGGACCAGACGCGGGACTCGTTGGGGTAGCCCGAGCGGGTATCCCAGTGGGGGCGCCCGGTGAGGCCGGTGACGGGGGCCCAGGCCTTGAACTGCTTCTGGTGGAGGGTGTCGACGCCGAAGGCGACCGGGCCGACGAGGGCCTGTCCGAGGAACCAGATGCGGTCCTCCTTGGAGTCGATGACGTCGATGCCCCCGATGAGCATGCCGCCGAAGAAGAGGCCCAGGACGCCCAGGCAGGCCATGAGGCCTCGGTAGACCTGGCCCCGGAGGAGGTGCCCGGCTCCGGGGAGGAGGAGGGCGACGATGCCGGCGGGCAGGTCGATGGGGGCACGCGGTGAGTCGTGGCTCATTCGGGGGTCCGGTCGTGGCGGTGTAAAGGGAGTGACGGGCGGGCGTTGACAGACGGCGGGTCGGCGGTAGTGTACGCCGCAGCCGACGGGCCGAGGGCGGGGGCGTCCCGGGCGTGGGCTGGCGGCGTCCGGGTGTCGGGCGCGTGAGGATTCATGAGCGATGCACGGTGAACTCGAACTTATGGACGTGATCGATGAGCGCTGGTCGCTCGATAACCCACACGGACGGGGCGGGGGGGTCCTGGTGATGGGGGACGACGACGATGAGGACGAGCGATACTTCCTCGAGGAGGATGACGACGACTTTGACGAGGACGACGACTTTGACGTGGATGATGAGCTCGATGACGAGGACGAACTGGACGAGGACGACGACGATGACGATGACCTCTAGCAGGTCGGCGTTCTCGGGCTGGTAGGGGGTCCGGGCTTGACGCGCCGCCCGGGAGGCCTCGATGAGCACGTCCAACGAGAATCGTCATTCGGAGAGCAACGCCCAGCCCGAGTTCGGGAGCGGGGGCGTGGTGGACCGGCGCCTGGGGCTGGACAAGCGTCGGGTGACGCTGGTCAAGGACGGCAAGCCGGTCGCGCCCACGGGGCTTGAGCGCCGGCGCGGGCCGGGGCGACGCCTCAGCGATTTCTCCAAGGCCGCCGAAGAGGGCGAGATGACCACGGAGCAGTTCCTGTTCCTCAAGGCGATCGACGCGTTCAAATCGGCGAACCACAAGACGTTTCCGACCTGGACCGATGTGCTCGAGGTCGTCCGGCTGCTGGGGTATCGCAAGACGATGCCCAGCGAGCTGAACCTGCCCGCGGCGGAGGACTGGAAGGAACGGGCCGACGCCCCGGCGAATGTCCGTCCCGACGGCTGGGAGCGCCGGTTCCAGAAGAAGTCCGAGGCGGAGCTGACCGACGAGGCCCTTGACGAGTTCGAGCGGAGCTTTGGCGAGGCCGCCTGAGCCCGGCTCGGTTCGTGGAATAGAATCTGTCCGACGACGCAACGCCCCGGTCGGGGCGTTGTTCGTGCGCACAGGACAGACGCATGCAGGGCGAGACGACGGGCAGTTCCGGGCGGATCATCGGGCGTCGCGAGTGGGTCTCCCTGCCCGAGTGGGGGATCACCCGCCTGCGCGCCAAGATCGACACGGGCGCCCGGACGAGCGCGATCCATGTCTCCTCGATCGAGGATCTTGAGGACGGGCGTCTCCGGTTCGAGGTGGTGCGTCGGGAGAAGCCGCACCGTCGGACGGTGGTTGTCGAGGCGGACCATGTGCGTGAGGCCCGGGTCCGCCCGAGCACGGGGCGGACGCAGCGTCGCCCGGTGGTGCGGACGCTGGTGCGGATCGGCGGGTGGGAGCGTGAGATCGAGATGAGCCTGGTCTGTCGCGAGGGCATGCTCTGTCGCATGCTGCTCGGGCGTCGGGCGTTGGCGGGGCTGCTGGTGGACCCGTCACACAAGGACGTGCTGGGAGGCGACGGATGAAACTCGGAATTCTGTCGGCGTCCCCGAGGTGCTACAGCACGCGCCGCCTGCGCGAGGCGGCGGAGCAGCGCGGGCACGAGGTGAAGGTGCTCAACACGCTGCGGTTCTCGATCTCGCTCGAGGAGGGTGAGCCGGACCTGTTCTTTCGTGGCAAGCAGCTCTCGGACTATGACGCGGTCCTCCCCCGGATCGGGGCGTCGATCACGTACTTCGGGACGGCGGTGGTACGCCAGTTCGAGCAGATGGACGTCTACACGCCCAACACGGCCAACGGGATCACGAACTCGCGCGACAAGCTGCGGAGTCTGCAGATCCTCTCGCGTCACGACATCGGGATCCCGAGGACGATGTTCGTGCGTGACCGGAAGGACGTGATCGCGGCGATCGAGGAGGTGGGGGGGGCGCCGGTGATCATCAAGATCCTGGAGGGCACCCAGGGGGTTGGGGTGATCCTGGCCGAGAGCAACAAGGTCGCCGAGGCGATCGTGGAGACGCTGCAGAGCGCCCGCCAGAACGTGCTCATTCAGAGCTTCATCAGCGAGAGCCGGGGGAAGGACATCCGGGCGTTGGTGGTGGGGGACCGGGTGGTGGCGGCGATGCGGCGCGTCGCCCAGGTGGGGGAGTACCGCTCGAACGTCCATCGCGGGGGTCGGACGGAGGTGGTCGAGCTGGACGCGGAGTACGAGCGGACGGCGGTCCGGGCGGCCCAGATCATGGGGCTGCGGGTGGCGGGCGTGGACATGCTCGAGAGCAAGAGCGGGCCGCAGATCATGGAGGTCAACTCCTCGCCGGGGCTCGAGGGGATCGAGGGCGCCACGCAGCTGGACATCGCCGGGGCGATCGTGGACTACATCGCCCAGCAGGTGGACTTCCCGGAGCTGGACGTTCGCCAGCGGCTGACGGTGACGCAGGGGTACGGCGTGGCGGAGCTGACGATCCCGGAGGGGTACGAGCTGGTGGGCAGGACGATCAGCGAGTCGGGGCTGCGTGACAAGGACATCGCGGTGCTCACGCTCCACCGGGGAACGAGCGTCATCTCCAACCCGCGCGGCGCTCGGGTGATCGAGGCGGGGGACCGGCTGCTCTGCTACGGGCGGCTGGAGGAGATGCGGCACCTGGTGGGCGAGCGCAAGAAGCGCAAGCGTCGCCCGAAGGTGCGTCCGCTTCCCGAGGACTCGGTCGGGGGCGCGGGGTCGGGAGAAGACGATGGCTGAAGGGGCGTGGATCGGGGATTCGCTGGAGCGGGGCGAACAGGGCGAGGTGGCGCTGCACCTGTCCACCAGTTCGTCGGGTGTGGACATCCGCATCCCGGTCTTTGTGTGGCGCGGGCGTGAGCCCGGGCCGCGGGTGTTTGTCACGGCGGCGGTGCACGGGGACGAGATCAACGGCGCGGGGGCGATCCGTGAGATCATCACGTCGCAGCCGTTCGAGGTGGCGCGGGGGGACCTGCTGCTGACGCCGGTGGTGAACATCATGGGCTTCGATCAGCATGCCCGGTACATGCCGGACCGGCGCGACCTGAACCGGAGCTTCCCGGGCAGCGCGGGGGGGAGCATGGCGAGCCGGACGGCCCGCGCGGTCTTCGACGCGATCGTCGGGCCGTGCGATTACGGGATCGATCTGCACACGGCGGCGGTGCGTCGGACGAACTTCCCGAACGTGCGTGCCGACATGGAGAACCCGGTGCTGGCGAACCTGGCCCGGGCGTTCGGGACGGAGCTGATCGTCTCGGGGAAGGGGCCGGTCGGTTCGCTGCGGCGCAGCGCGTGCGACGCGGGGAAGCCGACGCTGATCCTGGAGGCGGGGGAGGTCTGGAAGGTCGAGCCGGCGGTGGTGGAGTACGCGGTGCGCGGGATCCGGAACTGCCTGATTCATCTGGGGATGGTCGAGGGCGAGGTGAAGCGTCCGGCGTACCAGATCGTGGTGGACTCGACGAAGTGGCTGCGGGCGGAGCACGGGGGGTTTTTGCAGTTCCACGTGGCGCCGGGGGACATCGTGGAGGCGGGGGAGGCGTTGGCGACCAACACGAGCCTGACGGGGGAGCGTCGCAACGTGATCGAGGCGCCGCGGGACGGGGTGGTGCTGGGGATGACGACGCTGCCCTCGGTGGCGCCGGGTGATCCGATCTGCCACCTGGCGTACCCGAAGGCGGGGGCGCTGCGCAAGGCGGAGCGGGCGATCGATTCGATGTCCGAGGACCACCTGCACGAGCGGACGCGTGAGGATCTGGCCCGGAACATTGTCGTGCAGGAGCACGAGGAGCAGGGCTGAGGCGGGGGGACGCGGGGTGTAGACTCGCCCCAGCATGACCCAGAACCCTGATCCGCAACGACCCGACCCGGACCTGTACGAGCGCCTCGGCGTGTTCTACCTGGGGCGTGAGCTGTCGGCGAAGGGGGAGCTGGGGGGCGCGCTGCTCTACGACTCGCGCGACCTGACGACGCACGCGGTCTGTGTGGGGATGACCGGGTCGGGGAAGACGGGGCTGTGCGTGAGCCTGCTTGAGGAGGCGGCGATCGACGGGGTGCCGGCGATCTGCATCGACCCGAAGGGGGACCTGGGCAACCTGCTGCTGACCTTCCCGGAGCTGCGCCCGGAGGACTTTCGACCGTGGATCGACGAGGCGGACGCGCGGCGCAAGGGGATGACCCCCGACGAGTACGCCGCGAGCCGGGCGGAGCTGTGGCGCAACGGCCTAGCGGACTGGGGGGAGAGCGGGGAGCGGATCCGGAAGCTGCGCGAGAGCGCCGAGTTCGCGCTCTACACGCCCGGGAGCAGCGCGGGTCGGCAGATCACGCCTCTGTCGTCCTTGGCGGCGCCGGCGAGGGAGATCCGGGAGGACGGTGAGGCGTTGCGTGAGCGCGTGGGCGCGTCGGCCTCGGGGCTGCTGGCCCTGCTGGGGCTGGACACGGACCCGATCACGAGCCGCGAGCACATCCTCGTCTCGACGATCCTCGCCGACGCGTGGGCGAAGGGGCAGAGCCTGGACTTCGGCGAGCTGATCCGGCGCGTGCAGTCGCCCCCGGTCGAGAAGATCGGGGTGATGGGCGTGGACGCGTTCATGAGCGAGAAGGATCGGGGCAAGCTCGCGATGACGATCAACAACCTGCTCGCCTCGCCGGGGTTCGCGGGGTGGATGGAGGGGGAGCCGCTGGACGTGCAGCGGCTGCTGCGCACGAAGGAGGGCAAGCCGCGGATCTCGATCCTGTCGATCGCGCACCTGAGCGAGCCGGAGCGTCAGTTCTTCGTGACGCTGCTGCTGGGGGAGGTGATCGCGTGGATGCGTCGCCAGCCGGGGACGGGGTCGCTGCGGGCGATCCTGTACATGGACGAGGTGTTCGGGTACTTCCCGCCGACGGCCAACCCGCCGACCAAGCCGCTGCTGCTGACGCTGATGAAGCAGGCGCGGGCGTACGGGCTGGGGTGCGTGCTGGCGACGCAGAACCCGGTGGACCTGGATTACAAGGGCCTGAGCAACGCGGGGACGTGGCTGCTGGGGCGGCTCTCGACCGAGCGGGACAAGATGCGGGTGCTCGACGGGCTGGAGGGCGCCGAGGGGGGGTCGGGGATCGATCGGCGCCAGGCGGACAAGATGCTCAGCTCGCTGCGCCCGCGCGAGTTCCTGATGCAGAACGTGCACGAGGACGGGGCGGTGCAGTTCCGGACGCGCTGGGCGATGAGCTACCTGCGCGGGCCGATGACGCGCGAGGAGATCAAGCGGCTGACGCCCGAGGAGGCGGTGGCGGAGCGGGCGGCGCCGGCGCGAACGGGCGCGGCGCCGGCGCCCGAGACGCTCTCCTCGGCGCCGATCGCGCCGATGGGCGTGCAGATGGGGTACGTCCCGCTGGCGAGGTCGATCTCGAAGGATGATCGGCTGGTGTACCGCCCGGCGGTGCTGGGCTCGTGCCAGCTCCACCACGTGCGCGTGGCGGCGAAGATCGATCAGTGGGAGGAGCTGGAGCTGCTGGCGCTGCTCGAGGCGGGGCAGGACGGGGTGGACTGGGAGGGGGCGATCCGCGTCGAGGGCCTGCGCGACCGGCTGGAGGAGGCGCCCGACACGCGGGGGTCGTTCGAAGCGATCCCCGGCGCCATCGACGAACGCAAGGACCTGACCAAGTGGAAGCGGGGCCTGAGCGCCTTCGCGTACCGGGAGCACGCGCGCGATGTGCTGCACTGCAAGCGTCTCAAGGCGTACTCCGCCCTGGGGGAGACGCGCGAGCACTTCCGCGTGCGCCTGGGGGAGCTGCTCCGTGAGGAGCGTGACGAGGCGCTCGACAAGGTGCGGGACCGGTACGCCTCCAAGCTGGCGACGATGGAGGACCGGGTGCGCCGGGCGGAGCAGAAGGTCGAGGTCGAAAAGGACCAGTACAAGCGGTCCGGGCTGGACACGCTGATCTCGGCGGGCTCGGGGCTGCTCGGGGCGTTGCTGGGGCGCAAGAAGGTGAGCGTGACGAACGCGCGCCGGGCGGGGTCTGCCGCGAGTAAGGCGGCGCGGACGGGCAAGGAGCGGGGGGACATCGAGCGCGCCGAGGAGAGCCTGGAGGCGCTGCGCGATCGGTACCGGAAGCTGGAGCTGGAGTTCGACGAGGCGGTGCGTGAGATCGAGTCGGAGATGGACGTGGACGCGCTCACGATCGAGGCGATCCGCGTCGCGCCGCGCAAGGGGGACATGAGCCCGACCGAGCCGGTGCTGGTCTGGGCGCCCTTCCGGGTGGGGGGTGATGGACGGGCGGAGGCGGCGTTTGCGACCGGGGAGTAGCCCCGTCATCCGCGCCCGGGGGCGCGGGCGAGCGTTCTACTTGTCCGCGTAGTAGTCGATGTTGATCTGGACGTACTTGCTCCACTCTTCGGGGAGGTCCTCGTCCTGGTAGATGGCCTGGACGGGGCACTCGTCGACGCAGAGGCCGCAGTCGATGCAGGTGTCCGGATCGATGAAGAGCTGGGTGGCGGACTCGAACTCCGGCTCGTCCTTGGTGGGGTGGATGCAGTCAACGGGGCAGGCGTCGACGCAGCTGGTGTCTTTGGTGCCCAGGCAGGGCTCGGCGATGATGTGGGGCATGACGCACCTCCGGGTCGCCCCGCCGACGACTCGGGCGGGGGACCCACTCTATCACCCGCGGGGCTCGCGGTCCCGCGCGTGGGGCGGTGTGGTTCAGGCGGCGGCCCGGACCTCGGCGTGCTCGGGGGGGCAGAGGGTCTGGACGGCCCCGCGGATCCGGTCCCGGGTTGTCGGGAGCGCCAGCGTCTGGTGACGCCGGCCCTGCATGTGGTTCTCCTGGATGTGCAGGTTCCCGTTGGGGGAGAGGATGAGCAGGGGCAGGGGCCCGACGCCCGCCTCCCGCTCCAGATCGAGCAGGGTTCGGGTCAGGGGGGCGCGGTCGGCGGGTGAGCGGAGGCGGACGACCGCGAGCGCCGGCGGGTCCTCGGGGCTGTGCCCGTTGGGGGCCATGACCAGACGCAGCGCGTCGTGCGGGGAGGCGGAGACGTAGAGCGTCGGGGGGAGGGAGGCGGCGAAGCGCGTGCGCGCCGGCGACGACTCCGAGCCGGTGAGCATCGCGATCTTCAGATCGTCGGTCATCTCCGGGACCCGGTCGGCGAGGCTCGCGAGCGTCTCCCGGTCCAGGCGGAGGGCCTCGAAGAAGTCTTCGGTCGGGTAGACCGCGTCGTTCCCGCTGGCGCCGATCTCGAGGGCGTGGACGATCCGGTCGGCCAGGGCGACGACGGCGATGGCGTTGGCGTGCTTCGGGCTCGCCGAGCGGATGTTGCTCATCGAGAGGTGGTGGTAGACGATCGGGTTGATCAGGTCGCGCGGCAGGCCCCAGTGGCGCAGCGCCTCCTGCGCCACCTCGGCGTGGGTCATCAGCAGCATCCGCTTCTCGAGCTGCTCGAGGGGCAGGGAGAGGGAGGCGGCCTTCTCGGCGACCTCCGCGTACGCCTCGGGGACCGCCTCGGCCAGCAGGATCCGCCCGATGTCGTGCAGCAGGCCGATCGTGAACGCCTCGTCGGGCTCGATCTCGCGGGTGGATCGCGCCAGTTCCGCTGCGGTGATGGCCACCGCGATCGCGTGCTCCCAGAACAGCCCGGGGGAGAACCCGGGCAGGACGTTGGAGGCGGAGAGCTGGTCGATGATGCCGATGTTGGTGACGGCCTGGCGGATCGACTCGGTGCCGATGCGGACGACGGCGTCGCGGACGCTCGTGACCGGGTCGCCGCGGCTGAAGGCGCTCGAGTTGGCGAGCTTGATGACCTTGAGGGCGATGGCGTGGTCCACGCGCACGGCCTTGACCAGGGCGTCGGTCGAGACGTTCGGGCGCCCGGCGAGGCTCATGACGTTGGCGACCGCCGGGGAGATGGCGCGCAGCTCGCTCACCGACACGAGGCGTTCGAGCAGATCCTTCCGGGCGATCACCGGCTTGAGTTCCTTGAGGCTCCGCAGCGCGTCGGCGGGGGGGGGCGTCGCGGGTGTGTGCA
>MRWG01002222.1_pt1 | contig 13406 bp, 7 predicted proteins | sample 1013341 | NCBI WGS metagenome assembly MRWG01 (sample SAMN06117577, study PRJNA244670) | biofilm metagenome | biome: Water; feature: Cathode Biofilm; material: Biofilm; isolation source: microbial consortium enriched at the cathode of a solar microbial fuel cell | place: USA: District of Columbia ... | reverse complement strand
TCGGGACGCCTGCCGTAGAATCCTGAAACCCCGGCTGGTCGTCCCCGCCGGGGTTTTTTCGTTTCAGGATGGTCAAAATTAAGGAAGTTACTATGAACGCCAGTCTTGCCGCCGTCACCGCCGACGCCCCTTCGACACCCGCGTCGGGGGCCGTGAGCCGCCGCCTACCCAGCGCCCGCCAACTACGCCAGGCGCTGCCCGTGGACGCCGCCCTGGGCACGCGCATCGCCGCCCAGCGCCAGGCGGTGCGTGACATCCTCAACGGCGAGGACGATCGCCTGCTGATCGTCACCGGCCCGTGCTCGCTGCACGACCGGGACGCGGCGCTGGAATACGGCCAGCGGCTCGCCGCCCTCGCCGACCGGGTCAGCGACCGTGCCCTGCTGGTGATGCGTGCCTACGTGGAAAAGCCGCGCACCACGGTGGGCTGGAAAGGGCTGCTCTACGACCCGCACCTGGACGGCCGCCAGGATCTGGCGGAGGGCCTGCGTCTGTGCCGGGAACTGCTGCGTGATCTGGCCGGCCTGGGCCTGCCCCTGGCCAGTGAGCTGCTCAGCCCGGTGGCGGCGAGCTACCTGGAAGACCTTCTCAGCTGGGCGGCGATCGGCGCCCGCACCACCGAATCCCAGATTCACCGGGAGCTGGTCAGCGGCCTGTCGTTGCCGGTGGGCTTCAAGAACGGCACCGACGGCGGCATCGCGGTGGCCCGGGACGCCATGCAGGCGGCCGCTCACCCGCACGCCCATCTGGGCGTCGATGACGAGGGCCACCCGGCCCTGCTGGAAACCGCCGGCAACCCGGACACCCACCTGGTACTGCGCGGCGGCCGGGGCGGCCCCAACTACCACGCCGAGCAAATTCAGGCGGCGCGCGAGCAACTGGCGCAGGCCGGACTTAACCCCCGCCTGATGGTGGACTGCAGCCACGCCAACAGCGGCAAGGACCCGCGCCGCCAGCCACTGGTGGCCCGTGACCTGATTCAGCAGCGCCGCGACGGCGAGCGCGCCATCGCCGGCGTGATGCTGGAGAGCCACCTGCACGACGGCAGCCAGCCGCTGGCCCACCCGCTGCGCTACGGCGTGTCGATCACCGACGCCTGTCTCGGCTGGGACCAGACCGAAGACCTTATTGGTGAGTTAATCGAAACTCCCTGACTTCGCGCATCAACAAGCCGGCCTGGTCCTCCAGCGTCTCCGCCCGGTGCGCGGCGTCGGCCACCAGGGTGACGTTCTGCTGGGTTACCCGGTCCATCTGCGACACCGCCAGGCCGATCTGTTCGATGCCCCGGGTCTGCTCGGCGGACGCGCCGCTGATGCGCGCCATGATCGCCGACACCCGTTCCACGGCGGCGACGATCTCGGCCATGGTGTCGCCGGCCTGGGCGGCCTGTTCCGAACCGCGCGCCACCTCGGCGCCGGAGTCGACGATCAGCGTGCGGATTTCCTTGGCCAGCCGGTCGCTGTTCTGCGCCAGCAGCCGCACCTCCTCGGCCACCACCGCGAAACCGCTGCCGTGCTCGCCGGCCCGCGCCGCCTCCACGGAAGCGTTGAGGGCCAGGATGTTGGTCTGAAAGGCGATCCCTTCGATCGAACCGACGATTTGCTCAATACGCTGGGCGCGCGTTTCGATCAGCCCCATGGTGGCCACCACCCGCGCCACCGCGTCACCGCCCCGGGCCGCCACGCCGCCGGCATCGCCGGCCAGCCGGTGGGCCTGGCCGGCGTGTTCGTCGTTGTCCTTCACGGTGGCGGTGAGCTGCTCCATGCTGGCGGAGGTTTCCACCAGCGACGCCGACAATTGTTCAAAGCGGGTGGAAAGATCCGTATTGCCCCGCGTGGTCTGCGCTGCCGCGTCCTGAATCCGCTCGCTGCTGGCGCGTACCTGACCGACGATCGAGGCCAGGCTGGCCTGCATGCGCGCCATGCCGGCGTAGAGGCGGCCGATGTCGTTGTTGCCGCGCGGCGGAATAGCGGCGGACAGGTCGCCGTCGGCGATACGGTCCAGGTGCCCGATCACGTCGCGCAGGGGCCGGATCACGTTCACCGTGACACCCCACAACACCGCGCCGACCATCAGCAGGGCGGCGAGCACCGCCGCCGCCATGGCGGCGTCCAGGCGTTGTACCCGCCGGTCGAAGCGCGACACCAGCGCATTCGCGGCGGCCCGTGAATCGGCCAGAAAGCCGTCCGCGGCGTTGATAAAATCCTGGCTCATGCCGTTAAGCCGCGAGCGCCCGGAGCGGTAGCCGGCGAAATCGCCCTCACGGAGCAGCACCAGTTGCAGCCGCAGGCCCACGTCCGTGAGCCGGTCCATGGCGTCGGACACCGGCACCACGGACTGCATCGCCGCGCCTTCGCCGGTCAACGCCAGGAAGTTTTCAAAATGCCGCTGTGCCTGCTCGATAAACCCCGCCGCCTGATCCAGCACCGGCCCGGGTTCATCGAAGGACGGCACCCGCACCAGCTCGGCGGCGCGGTCCATCGCCACCTGCGCCTGCAGCAGGTTGATGTAGGTGCGCTGCAAGGCGCCGGCCTGCTCCACATGGGCCTGATTCAACGTCTCGAACGATTGCCGGCTCTGGTGGCTGGTGTAAATGCTCAGCCCGCCGATCAGCAGAATAATCACACTGAACGCCAGCAGCACCAGGCTCCAACTCGTCTTCACCGTCATGTTGTTAAGCCGATTCATTGGCTTTCCCCCAGCTCATGAACAATGGCTGGAAAGGCTAGCCGCAAACCATGAAGGAAAGACGACAAAGTGAATTTTTGTTGTTTTAAATCAATGTTTTAGCTCTGAAAATCAAACTCTGAAAATTGATAAAAAAGCGGAAAAAGATATCGGCCAGAGCTCTCATTTCTTTAGAAAAAGCAAAAAGTTTTCGCGAACCTTTCTACGGAGCCGGGTTTGTGCGAGCGGGCCTCGCCCGCGAAAGGGAGCGAAGCTCCCGGCAGGATCCCAGAGACATCTCCAACGTCAGCACCAACAACGTCTCTGGCATCCCGCCGGCCGGCGTTGCCGGCCTTTCGCTTGCAGGCAAGCTCCCACACTTAGTTGCAGCCGTCGGCGTTGTCGTAATCACCGTCCACCACGGTGTTGATCCACTGCCGCATCAGGGCAGTGGCGCCGTCGTGGGCGACGCTGCGCGCGATCGGCGGCATCATCCGTTGCGGGTCGTTTTCATGGAATCGTCGCTGCTGCCCGGCACCACCACGTGCTGGCGGCCGCAGGACCCGCCGCCGGTGGCGGTGGGCTTCTTGCAGATGCCGTAACCCGCGTCCACGGCGCGGAACACGTCCAGGTAATACCCGGTGTTGGACGCGGCGCCCTTGTCGTTGTGGCAATGCTGGCAGTTCACTTCCAGATAGGCGCGCAGGCGGTGCTCGATGTCCGCCGGTGAGTTGGCGGTGTCGCCGCCGTCGCCGGGCACGTTCCAGCGCGGCAGCCGCTCCACGTTGGTGGCCACGCCCTGCCCGTCCAGTTCCAGCTCCGGGGCGCCGGCCAGCAGGCCCTGATCGACCCAGTACTGCAGCTGGTTAACGCGCGGGAAACCGGCCTGACCGGCGGTGCCCATGAAGCTGCTTTCCGGCTGGTAGGCGCGGTTCAGGTTGCGCGGCTTGGGGCCGATCGGCGCGCTGCCGGCGGGCCGGTCGTCGTTGCCGTGGCAGGTGATGCACTGGTTGGCGTTGGGCACCGAATAGCTGTCGGTGGACCCGGTGATCAAGGTGCCGGTATCGGCGTCGCGGAAGTGCCAGCTCGCCGCGCGGCTGCCGCCGCCGGGGGTCAGCACCGCCACCGGTTCACCCTGGTTGTTCTGCTCCCAGATGTAGGGCAGCCCGGCCCAGAACGCCTTGCCGCTCTGGCTCACTCTCTTGATCAGCAGCCGGGTTTCCACCAGCGCTTCGCTGTTGTTGGCTTCGTCGGTGAAGGCGAAGGTCTTGGCGATCACCGTGCCCACCGGGAAGTCGATGGTGCCGTTCACGTTGTTGCCGCCCTGCCCGTCGCGGTAAACCGCCTGTTCGCCCGGGGGCACGAACAGCACCCGGTACTTGGTGGCGTGGTCGGAGAACAGTTTGCTGTTGAGCACGTAGGGCACGCCGCCTTCGTGGGGCAGGCTGCGCGGGTCGTCCGCTTCGGCGAACAGGTTGTACTGGGACAACAGCGGGCAATCCACCTCGAAGGCCGCGCGGTTGATCTCGCCCTCTTCCACTTCCGCCTCGCAGAGATGCGCGATGTATTCCTCGGAGGCGGCCGGGTCGAAGTCGCCGCTGGGCTCGAACGGCGGAATCTCCACCCTCGGCAGGGACGGCAACACGCTGCCGAAACGGGCCTGGCAGTCGTGGTCGGACAGGTTGGTGTCCGACGGGAAGTTGAGCAGGCCGCCGACGATATCCAGCAGGCCGCCGGGGGTGAGGATGGACAGGTCCTGGTCGACCAGGCCGATCACCAGTTCCAGGCCGTCGGTGCCGTGGAAATTCAGGTAGGGCGCGCTGTCGTCGGACAGTTCGTTGTCATGGATACAGGAACCCCAGCGCGGCAGCTTGCGGTTGCCCTGGTCGTCGAACTTGTAGGCGTTGTAGTGGCAGGACGGGTTGGGATGCTGGTTGGTGTGCAGCGGCTTGCCGTGCTCATCCTGGGGTACCGGGTTGCCCTGGGCGTCCACCGGATAGGGGCAGTCCTCATCCAGCTCGTCACGCAGGCCGTCCCAGATGATGTGCGCGCCCTTACCCAGGTTGGCCAGGTTCTGCAGGCTGGAGAGAAACTGCGCCGGGTCGTTGATGGTGGGCAGGTTCTTCAGGCCGATCAAGGTCGGCAGCACGCTTTCGATTTCCCCGTTGAGGGTTTTCTCCAGATCCGGCGGCGGCAGGTCATAGCCGGAATTGCGCATCACGTTGTCGTGGATGTGCAGCCCTTCGGTGTAGGGGTCGAGTTTTTTGTCGGCGGTGCCGCCGGGGCCGTCGATCAGTTCATAGCTGATATAGAGCACCGCGGCGGTGCTGTGGTCCTCGAAAACGTTATCCACCACTTCGATGTTGTCGTAACCCAGGGTGATAAAGCCGACGCCGCGCGGCACCACCGATACCAGACCGCTGTGGGCGAAGTTATAGGTGTTGTTGTTGCGGGCGGTGTTGTTGAGCATCACCGAGGTGTCGCCGTACTGGGTGATGTTTTCCAGATCGTAGATCAGGAAGCCGCCGGTGTTGCACTCCGCCAGGTTGGAATCGTATTCACCGCCCTGGACGTTTTCGATCTCGAAGCCCATGACGTTATACACCGCGCGGCTGTCGCGGATGATGGCGGTGTTGGTCTGGCCCACGTAGATGCCGGCGTCGGAGGCGCCCACGGATTCCGACTCCTCCACCAGGATGTTCTCCGACTCCACCGGGTAGATGCCGTAGCGGCCGCTGTCGGAGCTGGGTACGTAGTCCGGGGCCGGGTCGCCTTCGTTGAACGGCGGCGCGGTGCAGGCCACGTTAAGGCGCTGCGGATAATTGTCCTCGGTGATCGGACCACCGCCACCGGACCAGATCGCGCGCACGTTGCTCAGCGTGCCCCATTTGACGCCCTTGAGTTTGAAGGCGTCGCCGGGGGAGTCGAGGATGGTCAGATCACGCACGGTGATGCCGCGCACGTTGAGCGCTTCCAGGCCGGTGACGTTGGCGCTGTCGCGGAACGACAGCACGGTTTCGTCCTTGCCGCAGCCCTTGATCAGCACGTCCTCGGTGGCCTGGATCAGCAGGCCCTGGTCCAGATCGAAATAGCCGCAGGCGAATTCCAGGGTGTCCCGGGGGCGCAGCTGGATCATGGCGTTGACCATGTCCTCGGTGGCCCCTTCGCCGGGCTCGATCAGAAAAGTCCGGCCCTCGGTGAAGCGGTCCGGTTCTTCTTCCTCGGGCTGGTTCGGCGCCGGCGACGGCGTGGCGCCGCCGTCGCTGCCAGAGTCACCGCCGCAGCCGGCCAGTGTCAGCCCCAGCATCAACGTCAGTAGCGATAGCCAGGATGTTTTGCCGTTCATGGTCGTTCCCCTGTTGGTGTTGGCCGCCCCGTTCATCGCGGGGCCTGCTCCAGTCTTTCCCACATGCGCAAATAGGCTTCCGCGGAGGTGAACAGCTGGTTCACCGCGTCTTCGATCTGCTCCCGGGGGCGGTCGCTGTTGGCGATCATGTCGGCGATCTGATCCGCATAGAGGCCGTAGTGCGCCACGCCCCTGCCCTCGTAGAGGCTGAATTCGTGGTCGCCGGTGCGCTGCACGTCGAAGCGCACACGGCCGTCCACGGATTGGAACGGATACAGGTCGTCGTGCTGGTCCTCGGTGCCCGGGTTGCTCGCCAGCTGCGCGATGCCGTTGACGTCCGAGGCGAAGCCGGCGCCGCCGAACGGCCCCACCTTGAGCGCCTCGTCACGGGGGCGCTGGCCGTCGCGGGTCAGTTCGTCCACCCAGGCGCCGCGCACGCTGCCGAACGAGGCCGCCACGCCACCCTGGGAGGCCACACGGTCGCGCAGCGCTTCGGCGCCGCCCCAGGCGCCGTGGCTGTTGATCACCGGGTAACCGCGCCGCCCGGTCAGTTCGAGAATCTGTTCCGCCGCCTTGCGGCTGATGTGGTCGGTTTCGATCATCATGCGGCGCTTCATCAGTTCCTCGATCAGGAAGAAGCCCAGGTCGGACAGGCCACGGCTGTTGCAAAGATGGTCGGTGCCCCGGCGCGGGTCGTATTCCGCCAGTTGCTCCGGCGTGGCCGGGAAGCGGTCGCCGACGTAGTCGAGCTGGAACAGCAGCTGGTCGATGAGGCCCAGCGGCGCCAGCGGGTCCGGCAGGGACGACGCCGGCGGCGCGTCGTCGCCGTGGTCGTGGGCGCAGGTCTCGAATTCGATGGTGTGGCCGGTTTCCAGAATGTTCCCCGCGTAGAGCACCGGACCGATGCCGATGCCCGAAGACAAATCCGGCAAATGGCCGCCGAAGGCGTTGTCGAATTTGTGCACCGGGAACAGGCTGCGCACGTCCATGGCATAGAGACGGTCGAGCCGCTCGACGATCTGCTCGCGTGTGCATTCCGGCGCGCCCAGGAACTCGCCGCAATTGAGCACCTTGGAGGCCTCCACGCCGAGGATCACCGCCATCTTGCCCTCGCCGATCACGTCCCGGGCCTGGGCCGGATCGGTGACGATGCGGAACCAGCCCTCGCCGGGGCCGCCGTGCTGGGCGTCAATATAGTCCTGCATGGCGTGCATCTGCTCGGCCTGCATTTCGATCGCCGCCATGGTGTCGCAATCGTTCTGCTTCTGGGGGTTGAGCTGACACAGCACCTGGTTGTGCACCAGATGGTTGACCAGGATTTTCAGACCGGCGAGATGGGCCCGCTCGATCCAGCGGTAGTAACTCTGGTGATGCTGCAGCGAGTTGTGACGCGGCCAGAACTCATAGCCCGGCCAGCCTTCGGTGGCGTGGGGCCCGGGGCTGCTGGTGACCTGCTCCACCAGACCGGTGAGTCCCTGGGGGCCATGATTGACGGCGCAGTCGTCCAGGGCATGATCGACACCGAAGGGATGGAAAGGGTCGCCGTAATTCACCCGGCCGCCGATGAACTCATAGGCGGAAATATGGCTGTGCGCGTCGACGAAGCCGAACACGTCATCGTCGTCCAGCCCTTCCACGTTCTGGAAACGGGGCACCTCGCGCAGATAGTTGGCCGGGCCTTGCTCGGCCACGGTGGCGTTGAGCTCCGCTTCCGGATAGGCGTCACAACCCTGCGCGGGGAGCAGGTGGAAACGGTTGGCCTCGCTCTCCAGCGACGGTGAGGCCAGAGTCAGCGCGTCCTCGCCCACGGTGAGCAACAGCCCGGTGGCGTCGGAGGCCACCGTGAAGGTCTCGCCTTCGCTGCGGTTGAGATTCCACACCGCCAGATCACTGGCCTGGTCCACCTTGCCCAGCGTGGGCCGCGGGGTACGGTCGCCGAGGCGCGTGCCCGCCACCTCCAGGCTCTCGCCCAGTTCCCGCAGCACGCCCCCCAAGGGCGCCACCGGATCCAATACCAGGTTCAGGGTGTCGCCCAGGCCGGCGACCAGGTAGCTGACTTCCGCGATCAAGCGACCGCCGCCGTCGAGCAGCTCGCCGGCCGGGTCGGAGATACCCAGCAGCTCCTTGTCACCGGCCTGGCCCGGATCGCGGCGGTAATCGGACAGCAGCAGATAGGAGTCCAGTGCCGTGGGCTTCATATAAAACGACGCCGCCCGACCGGGGTCCAGGGTCACACCGTAGCGCCCGTCCAAACCACTAAGGTAGCGCCCGTCGGCGTACAGGTGGTAGCAGCCATTGGCGAACTGAAAGCGGTTGAGGGCCTGGGGTTCGGGTTCGGTGGGTGGCTCCGGCTCCGGTTCCGGTTCCGGCTCGGAGGGCGCCGGCGGGTTATTCGCCTGTCGGTCGTCCGACGAGGACGAACCGCCCCCACAAGCGGTAAGGCCGAGAGCCAAAAGCAGCAGCAACCAATACGTCGACACCCGACGCACGCCTTTCACGGTCATAGCACCTTCCTGTTCTTGTTTTATTGGTACGTTTGTACAACTTATTACCGTGAAACGTTGTGGCGTTATTGTGAACGATTGGTGAACGGGCCCGCGGCACTCAAGTTTTCCGCCCTTCCGCCGAGAAATGCGTTGGATGGCGCCGTGTTGGCGGCTATGGCATATTCGAAAAAAGGCGATAGATAGTATGTATACGGCGCGCCGTATTACCGCGCCGCGCCATGCGGGGAGGGGGACCCTGATGCAGGACAAGGGGATGTCAGAGACGGAGCGGGCCCGGCTGGAAAGCCTGGCCAGCTACAATATTCTGGACAGCGCCCCGGAACACGAATACGACGACATCGTGCAGCGCGCGGCGGCGCTCTGCGAGTGCCCGATCTCCACCGTCACCCTGGTGGACCGTCACCGCCAGTGGTTCAAGGCGTCCGTCGGGCTTGATATCCGGGAAACCGAACGCGACATCGCGCTCTGCGACCACACCATTCGCGGCACCGGGCCGCTGATCATTCCGGATACCCGGCTCGACCACCGCTTCGCCGATAACCCGGTGGTCACCGACCCTAACGGTATCCGCTTCTACGCCGGCACCCCGTTGGTCTCCCCGGACGGTCAGGCCCTCGGCACACTCTGTGTCATGGATCACCGGCCCCGGCATCTGAGCGAGGCCGAGGCGAACTATCTGGCGCTGCTGGCAGACCAGGTGATGATGCATTTGGAGCTCCGCCGACAGAATCAGCGGCTACAGGACGCCGTCGACGAACGGAACCGCGCCCTCCATAAGGCCGAACGTCGCGCCGCTCATTTGGAGGAGTCGCAACGCATCGGCCGGATCGGCAGTTGGACCTTCCATCTGGATAGTCAGACTCTCAAGTGGTCGGAGCAGACCTTCCGCATCTTCGACCTGTCCCCGAAAGACTTGGACGGCCGCTTCGAGCGTTTTCTCCAATGCGTGCACAACGACGACCGGCGCCGCCTGCTCGACTACCGCAAAGACGCCCTCGCCGGCCACACCCCTTTGGATATTCAGTACCGCATCAATTTACCCCAAGGTGGACAACGCCACTTGCATGAGCGTGGAGAATTGCATAAGGACAATCACGGTCGGCCGATGTATCTGCAGGGCACGGTTCAGGACATTACTGAGCTCAAGACCTTTGAAATGCAACTGCAACACACCCAGCGACTCACCGGCATCGCCGGGAGGCTGGCTCGGGTCGGCGCCTGGAGCGTGGATGTGGGCTCCGGGCAGGTTTCCATGTCACCGGAAATTCTCGCTCTGCATGACCTTGGCAACGACACACGCATGGCCCTGGAGGATTCGCTCAGTTTCTATGCCCCGGAGGACCAACCCAAGGTACAGTCCCTGTTCGCCGCCTGCGTCAAGCGGGGGCAGCCCTACGACGAAGAACTAAGGGTCGTCACCGCCACCGGACAGCCATTCTGGGTACGCGCTCTGGGCGAACCCGTGTTTGATGAGGTGGGCAAAGTCGTCCGCGTCGATGGCGCCTTCCAGGACATCAGCGAACAGCGCAATGCCGCCAATGCTTTACGCGAAGAAAAAATCCGCTTTGAGGCCGCCGCCCGCGCCACCGCCGATGCGATCTGGGACTGGAACACGTCCACTGACCGGTTGTGGTGGAGCGAAGGCATGGAAACCCTGTTCGGCTACAGTGCCGAAGACCTGGAACGGGACAGCCGTTCCTGGACCACGCGCATTCATCCGGACGACAAAAAGCGCGTGCTCACCGATATTGAAAGGGTCATTTACAGCCAGCAGCAGAAATGGGAAGCGGAGTACCGCTTCATACGCAAGAACGGCAGCGTGGCCTATGTGTCGGATCGCGGCTACGTAATCCGCGATGAAAACGGCGACGCCCTGCGTATGGTGGGCGGTATGAGCGATGTCACCGAGCGCCGCCACTTCCTCACCAATCTGGCCCGACAGGCCGCCCTGCTGGATAAATCCCGCGACGCCATCATGGTGCTCGATCTGGATCGCCGTATTACCTATTGGAACCAGGCCGCCGAGGGCATCTACGGCTGGCGCCAAAGCCAGGCCCTGGGACAGCGCATTGATGAGGTGCTCGGCGAGGACCCGGATGTCCTGAAAGCCGCCACCCGGGAGCTGCTGCTCAGCGGCCAATGGGCCGGCCGCCTGGCCAGCCACGGCGTGAACGGCAAAACCGTGATCTCAGACGCGCGCTGGAGCCTGGTCGCCGACGACCTCGGCCAGCCGGACGCCATCCTGGCCATCAACACCGACATCACCGAACATCTGGCGCTGGAGGAGCAGCTCCAGCAGTCGCAGCGGCTGGAAGCCATCGGCCAGTTGACCGGCGGCGTGGCCCACGATTTCAACAACCTGTTAACGGTGATTCTGGGTAATTCCGAGTTACTCGAAGAGCAACTGGAAGAGGCCTCGCCATTACAGGCTTCCGCGGGCTTGATCCGCGGCGCGGCGGAACGGGCGGCGGAGCTGACGCGCCGGCTGCTGGCTTTCGCCCGGCGCCAGCCACTGGCCCCGCAGATCGTCGACGTCAACGAACTGATCCACGGCCTTGCCCCCCTTCTTCGCCCCTCGCTGCACGAACATCTGGAGATCGACATCGTGCCTTGTCCGACGCCCTGGCCGGCGTTCATTGATCCGGGGCAGCTGGAGTCGGCGATTCTGAATTTATGCCTCAACGCCCGCGACGCCATGGACGGCGAAGGCTGCATCGTTCTTGAAACCGCCAACGTCAGCCTGGACCAGGACTACGCCAACCGCCATTCCGAAGTGGTTGCCGGCGACTACGTTCAGGTGGTGGTCTCGGATACCGGTGCCGGCATCCCGGAGACCACACTGAAACAGGTATTCGACCCCTTTTTCACCACCAAGCCCAAGGGCAAGGGTACCGGCCTGGGTTTGAGCATGGTGTACGGTTTCGTTAAGCAGTCCCGCGGCCATATCAAGATTTACTCCGAGCCGGGTGAAGGCACCACGGTAAAACTCTACCTGCCCCGGGCGGACCGTGAGCGGCAGGAGCCGCTTCCACCAGCTTGCCCGGTGCGGTTCACCAACCGCCAGGAAACAGTACTTGTTGTGGAAGACGATGACGAGGTGCGCGACCAGGCCGCCCGACAACTGCGCGAGCTGGGCTATCGGGTGATCAGCGCCGCCAACGGCGATGACGCCCTGGAGCGGCTTTCCGAACAGGAAGTCGATCTGCTGTTCACCGACGTGATCATGCCCGGCGGCCCGAACGGGCCGGAGCTGGCGCGGCTCGCGCGGCAGCGTCTGCCCGAGCTGCCGGTGCTCTACACCTCCGGCTACACTGAAAACGCCATTGTCCACCACGGCCGTCTGGACCCCGGCGTGCATTTATTGGAAAAGCCCTACCATAAGACGGATCTGGCGCAAAAGATCCGCGACGCTCTCGACGAGGTGCCAAGATGACGCCGCCACAAAAATCAGAAACGATACCTCGGCTCCTGGTTCTTGATGACGACCCAGACATCGGTCAGACGGTTTGCAGCATGGTCTCGAGCCTGGGTTACCAATGCCAGGTCACCACCCTGCCGGACACTTTCTTCGAGATACTCGACACCTGGCAGCCCACCCACATTCTGCTCGACCTGGTGATGCCAGCGATGGACGGCGTGGAAGTAATCCGCCATCTCGCCGAGCGTCACTGCGACGCAGGCCTGATTATCTCCAGCGGGCTGGGCAGCCGGGTCATCGATGCGGCCGGCAGGGCCGCCAGCCAGCACCGGTTGCACATGACCGGTGTGCTCCCCAAACCCTTTTCGATCCGCGATCTGCGTGCTCTGCTGGGCCAGCAACCGCCGCCAAGCCGCCAGCCGCGCCAGGCTCCGGTGAGCCCCGAGCAGGACATCACCCCGGCAATGCTCGCCGACGCCATCGATAATGACCAGATCCGCCTGATGTATCAGCCCAAGGTCAGTTGTGCCGAGGGCAATCCTGTTGTCGGGTTCGAAGCGCTGGCCCGCTGGCGGCACCCCCAGTGGGGACCCATCGCCCCGGACCGCTTTATTCGCCTCGCCGAACGCGAAGGGTTGATAGAGCCCCTTACCCGCAAGGTAGTCGTCCAGGCCTGTGCCGCTATGGCGGCCCTGTTACGAAGTGGCGGAGCGAAGGCCGAGCACTGGACCATGGCGGTGAATCTGTCCGCCTCCTGCCTGACCCGGTTCGATATGGCGGATAAGCTGGTGGTCCTGTGCCGACGGTACGGTCTGGAGCCGCGCCATTTAACGCTGGAACTCACCGAGACGGCGGCCATGGAAGACGGCGTGCTGGCGCTGGACCTGCTCACCCGGCTGCGCATGAAAGGGTTTCAACTGGCGATCGACGATTTCGGCGTGGGGTATTCCTCCATGGTGCAGTTGGCCAAACTGCCGTTCTCCGAGTTGAAGCTGGATAAAGCCTTCGTCATCGCGGCGGACCATTCCCGGGAAGCACGCACCATTATCAAATCGGCGGTGGATTTGGGGCACCAACTGGATCTGAAGGTGATCGCCGAAGGGGTGGAAACCGACGCGGCTCTGGCGTTCCTCCGCGAAACCGGGTGCGATTTCATGCAGGGGTACTATATTGCGCGGCCGATGGAGGGAGAAGATATTGGGGGGTGGTTGGAGGACCGCGAAGGGCGCTGCTGAGTGAGAGGTTTGGGCGCGCTGGGGCGCGCCGAGAGGGAGCGATTGGCTCGCTGCGCTCGGGGCTGCGCCCCGTTGCCGCTGGGCGGCAACGCCCCTCACGGCGCGTTGCGCCGTTCGGTCGAACGGAGGGTTCGAATCATCAACTCCCTCTCCGCCATACACAAAAAAGCCCGGCGTTGGCCGGGCTTTTTTGTGTATGGCGGAGAGGGAGGGATTCGAACCCTCGATACGCG